>Ga0066376_10002957_pt1 | contig 15569 bp, 10 predicted proteins | sample Knorr_S15_td_Bot_FD_77009 | JGI IMG/M metagenome (GOLD analysis project Ga0066376, IMG submission 77009) | Marine microbial communities from Southern Atlantic Ocean transect - Knorr_S15_td_Bottom_ad_5009_LV_A | ecosystem: Environmental > Aquatic > Marine > Oceanic | place: Southern Atlantic... | reverse complement strand
TCCGGGACAAGTTTCAGCAGATCTGCGATTACGCCGGGCAGGCAGGGATAAAAGTGTTCCTGCACAACCACAACCACGGCTCGACTCCATCGACGGGAGCGCAGGTCACCCGTATGCTCGACGAAATCGACAGCAGCGCGCTTTCGTACGTGCTCGATACGGGCCAGTTCCAGGGTTCGCCCGGCGCCGGCGGCCACCCACGGTCTTCCGGCAATTCGGCAAGCCCGGAGCTGTACGAATCGATCGAAATCTGCGCGCCGAGGGCAGAAATGGTCCGCACAAAGTTTTATTTTGCCGAACCCGGCGACGAGCGGTGGCTCGATTACCCGTATATAGTCCGCATCCTGAAAACCGCGGCCTTCACCGGCTCGATATCGATTGTCTACGAGCCCCGTGGAAACGTGCAGTCGACCGAGGCCCTTCCGGCGGCCGTTCGATACCTGACCGACCTGTTTGGCGCGTAATTTCGACCACAGTTGGCCCACATCACGAATCATCACTAGCGAACTACACAAAACACCAGAAATACCCCAGAAAGACCAGGGAGCACCGCAATGGGCACTTACTACGACAATTCAATAGTCCCCGATCACCTGAAGCGCAAGTTCGACGTTTACGACCGGATCAAGAAACTCAGCATCGACATGGGTTCGTTCGATGCGGACGTTGCCGACCTGAAGGGTGCTGGCATCGCGGGGATCGTCTTCCACGAATCGGGGCTGGTCTTTCTCTCGGGCCAGGGCGGAGGCCCCGGGCAAATGTACGACGACCCGGCCAGGATCAAGGAAGGTGCGGACGCCGCAGAGGAGATCGCCGACTCGATGATCAAGCGGCTGCACTGGGGCCTGACCTGCGGCGGCGAGGGCGGCGACCTGAACGACGTGATCTACATGGTTAAGGCGCTGGGCATGGTCGTCTCGACAGATGTCGATTTCAACGGCGGACCGGCCGTGATGAACGGCTTCTCGCAACGCTGGCAGTCGGTGTTCGGAGGCGGTGCGGGCGAATTTGCCGTGGACGGCGAAGACGAAAGCTACTCGGGCGTTCATGCACGCAGCGCCATCGGCGGGTTCACCGGTCGCTTCTCGATCGAACCCGAGATTATCGTGGCTATCCCGCCGGAACTATCGAAAGCGATCATCACGAACCGCGGCTGGGTATTCCCCCTGCCCCCTGCGGTGCTCAAGTCGGTAACAGCCGCCAGGAGCTAGCACCTGCGCCCTGAGAGCCCTTCGCCCCCTACGCGGCCGTTCGCATCAGCGCCCGGCGGTCTTCGACGCTCCGGGGGCGGGCTCCCAGCTCGGCCCACTGGCGCTGCACACCCGGTTCGGTCCACGGCATCCCCCGGATCACCGATTTAACCGTTGCACGGATGTGTGCTGGGTTCGCCAGCGAGGCCCGTGTGATAATCGACCACTGCTCGGAGGCGTAAACCCAGAGTCCCTTAAAACCTCTGGGTGTGAGCGCCGGAGTGTAGATCATGATTCCGCAGGCCGGCGAGTTGGCGGCAATCGCCCGGGCAACGTCCAGCCCGGCGAGGTCACCACCAAAATCAAGCTCGATAATCGCCAGGTCTGCCTTCGACATCGCGGTCATTGCGACCATCGACTGGCGCTTCTCAACTGTGCCCACGATCATTACGCTGTCCAGCGGGTCCAGACACTTGTGCAGTTCCTGGTTGAACTCAAAGCCGCCGTAAATGGATATTCCGCCCGGCGTGTCGATGTCGCTGCGATCGGTAACCCGTCGTGTGATCGGCTGCGGCAATACGCGTGTTGGCACCGAGCGCGCGCCGACCCGGCTTGCACCAACCAATCCTGTACCGATTCCCCTTGGCCGGACTGCCGACGACGTGCGCCGAATGACGCGCCGTACGACCCTTGTCCGGTTTTTTACGTTCCTGCCACTCCGGGCACCATTTGGGAACCGCAGAACCTTCGACATGACTCCTCCGAGACTCACCTGCCTGCTACAAGTCTGTCGGACTCGGTTTGCGCTCGAATCGTTCGCCCCCGCGATTCAGAATAGGGGAAACAAACGACTGCAGTTGCAGAATTCTCGTAACAGTAATCACGGTCGAGCACGAAATTTCCCCGATCGCGGGTGCCGAATCGATCTCAACCAGTCGAATTTCCACCTGCCTGGTGCAACATTTGCCTGTCCGCGAAATAGAATACGCGGGCAGCTATTCACGTTTGCGCAAGGAGCCGTATGCGAATTCTCGTGGCGGGTGGTTCCGGGCTTGTCGGCACCGAGCTGATTGCAGCACTCACTTATGATGGCCACCAGGTCGTAAAACTTGTCAGGGGTCGCCCGAACCTGATGGCCCGCAATACGGAAATTGGGTGGGACCCGGAGCACGGCGCCTTCGACTCGAGCGGCCTTAGGCGGATAGACGCTGCGATTCACCTCGGGGGCGTCTCGATTGCGGGTGGCCGCTGGAATTCAAAGCGAAAGTTGCTCATACAGGAGAGCCGGGTGCGGTCGACGCACCTCATCTCGCAGGCGCTGGCCGGAATGTCGGAACGACCCAAAGTGTTGATAGTCGCATCGGCAGTGGGATACTACGGCGACCGCGGCGAAGAGCCGCTCACCGAAGATTCGCCCCCGGGTGAAGGCTTCCTCGCAGAAACAGCAGTGCGATGGGAAAACGCGGCCGACAGCGCCAGGGAGGCGGGAATCCGTGTTGTACATGCCCGGTTCGGCCTGATCCTCTCCAGGCAGGGCGGCCTGCTGAGCAAGATACGGATTCCTTTCCAGACTGCGCTCGGCGGGAAGCTTGGCAGTGGCCGTCAATGGTGGTCCTGGATATCGCTCTCCGATGTTGTGAACGGGCTGTCGTATGTCCTGGACAACGAAGATATTTCAGGTCCCGTGAACTTCACTGCGCCAACCCCGGTACGCAACGAAGACTTCACGAAGTTGATGGCAAAGACGCTCTCCCGGCCGGCGTGGCTGAACGTGCCGGAACCGCTCGTCAAACTCGTTTTCGGGCAAATGGGCACCGAAACGATGCTTTACAGCCAGCGGGCCTATCCGGAAGTACTGCGCACATCGGGATTCGAATGGCAGTATGACGACCTCGACGACGTTCTTTTCCATGAGTTGATCGCGGCGAGGTCCGACAGCTGGGGCAACACGACATCCCGATAGCGACGACAGGTGCGCCCCTCGCAGCCGGTAACTTGTTTGCTACGCCCCGGCCATCATCAGCCGCAAGACGTAAGGCAGCAGGCCACCGTGGCGGTAGTACTCGCCCTCGATCTCCGTGTCGATACGGACCAGGACATCGAACGTCTTCACATCGCCATCGCTCGAGGTTGCAGTTACCGTGATCGTCGACCCCGGTTCAACCGCGTTCGCAACCCCGGGAATGTCGAATGTCTCGGTCCCGTCGAGCCCCAGCGAATCGGCGGAATCACCGTTCGTGAACACCAGGGGAATGACCCCCATGCCAATCAGGTTGGAACGATGAATTCGCTCGAAGCTCACCGCTATAACGGCCCGGACGCCAAGCAGCATCGGACCCTTCGCCGCCCAGTCTCGCGAGCTGCCTGTCCCATACTCCTCACCCGCCAGCGTAATCAGGGGAACACCTTCCTCGCGGTACTTCTCAGCAGCCTCGAAAATGCGCATCTGCGCTCCGTCGGGCTGGTGGGTCGTCCAGTCGCCCTCCAGCTCTGGAGTCAGCTTGTTGCGGAGCCTGATGTTGCCAAAGGTCCCGCGCACCATCACATCGTGATTGCCCCGTCGTGAACCGTATGAGTTGAACTCCCTGCGGGGGACATCGTTCCCAACAAGGAACTGGCCTGCAGGCGCACTCGGTGGAATCGCACCGGCGGGAGAAATGTGGTCAGTCGTAACCGAATCGCCCACCGACACCAGCACCCGCGCACCCAGGATCTCGGGTCGTACGGTCGGCTCATCGCCGAAGTCCTCGAAGTAAGGCGGTTCCTGGATATAAGTCGACTCGGGGTCCCAATTGAACTTGAGCCCCGTCGGGACCGGAAGGTCCTGCCACTCGCTCGAACCGTCAAACACCGTGCGATACTGCTCCTTGAACATGTCGGCGGTAAGCGATTCCGCAATTGTGTCGGCAATGTTGGCCTGTGAAGGCCAGATGTCCTTCAGAAATACGTCTTCGCCCTGCCTGTCCTGCCCGATCGGGCTGTGAACGAGGTCGACATCGACCTGCCCGACAAGCGCGTAAGCGACCACCAGCATGGGCGACGCCAGGTAGCTGGCTTTCACCTGCGGGTGCACACGCCCTTCGAAGTTGCGATTCCCGCTCAGCACAGCGGCCGCGACAAGATCGTGGTCGTTCACCGCGTCCGCCACCTCCTGCGGCAACGGTCCGGAATTACCGATGCAGGTCGTACAGCCGTAGCCAACTGTTTGAAATCCCAGGGCGTCAAGGTCTTCGTTCAGACCAGCCGCCTCGAGATAGCGGGTAACCACCGTCGAACCCGGGGCCAGGCTGGTCTTTACCCAGGGCTTGCTTTTCAGTCCAAGATTGCGGGCGTTGCGGGCCAACAGCCCCGCGCCGACCATCACCGAAGGGTTCGATGTGTTTGTGCAACTGGTTATCGCTGCGATCACCACCGAACCATCGCCGACACTACCCTTTTTGCCGTTGACGACCACATCATGCATATCCGGCGAAATCCCCTCGAACGAGGCACCGAAAGCCGAACCCACTTCACTCAGCGCAATCCGGTCCTGGGGACGTTTCGGGCCTGCCATGGCCGGAACGACGTCGACAAGGTTGAAATCAAACGAAACCGAATAGTCCGGCTCGTTTGCCGGGTCGTAGAAGAAGGAGTTGGCCTTTGCGTACTTGTCCACCAACTCGACAACCGCGTCGGGACGGCCCGTGTCGCGCAGGTACTTCAGCGACTGGTCGTCGATCGGGAAGAAGCCGCATGTGGCGCCGTATTCAGGGGCCATGTTGGCGATCGTCGCCCGGTCGGCAACCGGCAGAGATTCAAGACCCGGGCCGTAAAATTCCACAAACTTCTCAACCACGCCTTCAGCTCGCAGTAACTCGACAATGGCCAGTACGAGGTCGGTGGCAGTCGCACCTTCGGACAACGTTCCGCTCAGCCGGACGCCGACAACTTCCGGAACGACCATGTAATACGGCTGCCCGAGCATCACGGCCTCGGCTTCGATTCCCCCGACACCCCAGCCAAGCACGCCCAGGCCGTTGACCATAGTCGTGTGCGAATCGGTGCCGAGACAGGTATCGGGGAACGCCAGTTTGCCATTCGCACTTTCCTCGGAAAGGACTGTTTCGGCCAGGAATTCGAGGTTCACCTGGTGAACGATGCCCGCACCCGGAGGAACGATCTGCAAATTGTCGAACGCGCCCTGTGCCCACTTGAGGAGTTGGTAGCGCTCTGTATTTCGCTCAAACTCCCGCTCAATGTTCATGGCAAGCGCACCTGCACTCGAAAAGTAATCGACCTGGACAGAGTGGTCGATCACCAGGTCGGAGCGGACGACCGGGTTGATGATCGAAGCATCGCCGCCTGCATTCGCAACTGCATCTCGCATTGCGGCGATGTCGACCACCACGGGCACGCCGGTAAAGTCCTGCAGCACCACCCGGCCCGGCATATACGGAAATTCGCGCCCGGGTTTCGAGTCGGGCCGCCACGAAGCCAGCAGCCTCACGTGATCGTCGGTCGCCGGCCCACCGTCGGCCTTTCGCAATGCATTTTCGAGCAGCACCCGGATCGAGTACGGCGTCCGCGCAATATCGATCAGCCCCGCGTCTTCGAGAACCGCCAGCGAGTAGTAGTTAAACTTGCCGTCCGCAGTCTCGAATGACCGCCTGGCGTCGAATGATGTTGAGTTGGTGGACATATTGCGCTGTCTGCTTTTTTCCCGAAGATTGCGATCACGCCGGGCATCGCCTGCCCCACGGACGGTTTTGCGCCTGAAGTCGGACACCGGGGTCAAACCGGACCGGGTAATTACTTTACCAGCGGGAGCGTCCAATTTCTGAGCAACAATATTCCGCTGCCGACTGCTAGCATCCGGCTTTTCACGGTTCGACAACCTCCGGTCTGGCTTTATGAAACCCGGTCCACAAACGCCGCGCGACCCGCGGACCGCACTCGCAATCCGCACGCCGTTCTTCTACGGCTGGGCGGTTGTGGCCGCCGCCGGATCGACGATGTTCGTGCGCAACACTGCCGCCACCCTGACAATCGCCGTGTTCGTCTTCCCGATGAGCGAGGACCTCGGTTGGAGCCGCACCCTGATCGTGGGCGCGGCCGCGGCCGCAGGCGTTGCCGCGATGTTCGTCTCTCCAATTGCCGGCTGGGTGGTCCAAAAGTTCGGTGCCCGGGCACTGATGAGCTCGTCGGTGATCCTGCTCGGAGCGGTGATCCTCTCGCTGCGCTGGACCACCAGCCCGGTCACCTTCTACCTGTTGTTCGGCATCGGCAGGCTCATGTTCAGCGCCCCACTGCAAATCGGGGCCTCGACCGTCGCGGCGCAGTGGTTCGTTAGGCTGCGGGGCCGGTCGACTTCGATGCTGGGGGTAACGCACTCGCTCGGCATGGGCCTTTTCCCGCTTTTCGCACAACTCTTCATGAACGCCAACGGCGGCGACTGGCGGATGGCATGGTTCTGGATGGGGATTTCAGTGTGGGCCATCGCCCTGCCGGTTACGCTGCTGGTGGTCGTGAACAGGCCAGAGGACGTGGGCCTCACCCCCAATGGCGACGGGCAAACGGCGAACAACCGGGAGGGTTCACACACCCCGACCGCCGCCGAACAGGAGGTGCAGTGGACGCTGCGCGAAGCGATGCGGACCCCTGCAATGTGGACGCTTGCGATAGTTGGCGGGCTTGTGTTTTTCATTCACACCGGGGTGAACATCCACCAGGCGGCATTCCTGCGCGACCAGGGGATCAGCGCATCGGTGGCGGCCTCGGCACTCGCCGTGCTGGCCGGCGGAACCGCTGTTGGCAGCATCATGTGGGGCAGCCTGCTCGACCGGTTCCCCGTGAAGGCCGTCTACTCGGCGACCGCGGCATGGCTCGGCGTGATGGCCCTGTTGTTCCTGCTCGTCGATTCTGCGGGAATGGCCTTTGTCGCAGCCGCCCTGTTTGGAATCGGAATCGGCGGCCTGCTGGTCGTACCGCCCGTGGCAATCGCCGATTACTTCGGCCGTGACTCCATCGGGGCCATACGGGGGGTGACCGAACCGTTTGTGAGCGGGGGGCAGGCTATCGGCGCGGTCGGAGCCGGAGTGATTTTCGATCTCACCGACTCGTATACGGCAACGTTCCCCGTGTTTTCGGTCGCGGCCGCTCTGGCGGTCGTTTTGCTGCTGGCGGTCCGGCGGCCGCGGAAGAAACGGGTTGCTCAACCGGTTGCGCAGCTCGATTCAAGCAGCTAGCCTCGCCCTTACCCGGCAATAATCTCAAACTCCTCATCGACTCTCCCCCGTCCGTAGAATCGCGAAGGATTCGGTGCTCAACTTGATCAACGGCGTATTACATCCAAAAAAAGTGGTGGCCCAACTCGTCCAGCAGGGCGTCTCCCACTACGTGACCCTGCCCGACTCGGAAACGGCGAACATGTACGAAGCGCTGCTGGCCGAACCGTCCATCACGATCGTGCCTGTAGCCCGTGAAGGCGAGGCGATCCCGGTCGCAGTCGGCCTGTTTGTGGCCGGCCAGAACCCGGTTATTTCCATACAAAACGCGGGCCTGTTCGAGGCCGGTGACGCACTCCGGGGGCTGGCCCTGGGCATCGGGTTCCCACTGGTAATGTTCATCGGGTACCGCGGCCACAACCGCCACGGCGACACCCCAGATTCGGCGGCAATTTTTCTCGAACCGTACCTGCACATGTGGCGAGTCGATTACTTCGTCGTCGAATCGAATGACGACCTCGATCGCGTCCCGCTCGCATTCGATCTGGCAAAAAAATCGAACCAGCCGGTCGCAGTCGCCATCGGGACCGAATATGCCGAACCCGAGCCCGTGGGAACAGGCCAGTGATCACCTACGCCGACGCCTGCCGTGTAATCAACGAGTCCCGTGGCGACGCCGTCAGTGTCACCACGATGACCCAGACGAAATACTGGAACGAGATTTCCAGCGAGCCCGACCTCGACGCAAGCATCTCCAACGCCATGTCGAAGGCTTCGTCCGTCGCCCTCGGCGTCGCACTGGGCGATCCCGAGCGGAAAGTCCTCTGCCTCGATTCAGACGGCTCGCTCCTGATGAACCTCGGGTCGCTGGCGACTATCGCGGGGATGGCGCCCGAAAACCTCTATCACTTCGTCTTCAACAACGGCATCTACGCCGTCACCGGCGGCCAGCCCGTTCCCGCGCCGGGCGTCGAGTACACGAAGGTGGCACTGGGCTGCGGCTACAAATCGGCCCACCGGTTCGATGACATAGAGTCGATGGATACCGCCCTGCCCGGCATCATTGCGGGCGCTGGTCCCGTGCTGATCGAGATTATCGTGAAGGGCGAGCCAGCCCGCGCGGGCGGCGTCGATCAGACCTGGGAATCGAACGCAAAACTGCCACTCCAGCTACGTGCCCTGCGAGCGCGGCTGACGGGGACGGACGACTGGGGTTCCGGCGGCTACTACATCTAGGCGTCGTTGCAGCTCCACAAGCTGATCGCGGGGCGCGATCTGGTGGAATCGGAGACCCTGTCGCGCTGGCCGCGGATTCTGAATCAAGATGGCTCTCTCGATATGATGTGAATGCACGTGCGTCACATACAGGTCGTGAGGGGTGCCGATCACAGCGAAAACTGATTTCCCGACCCCTGTGGAGCGACTGTGTGGGGTCGCGGTCCGCTCTCGACCATGTCAACAGAACCGATCAGGTTCAGGATGGCAATTGTGCTGGAGATCGGACATCTCCCTCCCCAGTTCTCAAAAAGAGAACCGACCCGCCCGCCATCACCTGAACTTCTTACGAACGGCGCTTTTTGTTGCGCCCCGGACGGACCCTGGCGACTATCAGCCCGAACAGCCCGGCCACCGCGAGCAGGTAGTCGCCACCCGCAGTAACCGCGTTTTCAACCTCTTTGCCACCGGTCGGGACGTTGCACCCGAATACGGTCAGCGCAGGTTCCGGTGCCAGTGATCGGTCGCCCCCTGCTGCAAGTTCTTCCTCGTCGAGCGCCCGAATGGCCGCTACTGTGGCCGCAAGGTCGTCGTCGGTGACCGAAGCCTCGTCTCCCGCTCCATCACCCCCGTCCGGAGCACCTTCACCATCATCGGCAGGCACATCTTCAGCATCCGCGCCCGAAGACTCTTCAGGCGCTTCTCCATCCGCTGGTGCTTCAGGTGTTGGGACCTGCTCGGGTTCAACGGTCGGTCCGATATTGTCCGGCGCTGCCGCGGGTTCTCCTGTCGCCGGATCAGCCGCTGGCACGGGAGTCGGGGCCGGCGTTGCGGTCGGCTCGGCGGTCGCCGGGGTTTCTGGATTAACCCCAACATCGGGGGTATCGGCCGGTGCGGGTGTCGGCGTGGCCGCGTCACCCCCTCCATCGGACGTACCGGTTGGCGCCGGCTCGTCGGGGGCCGCCTGCGTCGCAACCGTAGGTTCGACAGTCGGTGCCGCAACGGGAGTTTCAGTTGGTACCGGTGTGGCAGTGGCCGGAGGGGCCAGCACGCTGAAAACACGAATACGGGACTGTGTGTATTGCCTGCATCGTCTCGGCCGACGACCTCGAAAGTATGTTCGCCGTTGGCAAGGTCCGATGGCCTGTAAGACCAGGTCGACGACGATTCAGCGGTAAATCGAGATGCCACGTCAACGCCGTCCAGTTTCGCGCTGATAATAGTTACGCCGGCATGTGTATCGCCGGTGTACTCGCCAATTTCATCCGCAAAACTAACGGTAATGAGCGGGTTGGAAACGACAGCCACTTCGCGATTGCCCGGCACAACCATCGGGCTTTTTATAGTCCTGTCGAGGTGGAACTGCACCGCACCGGTCGGGTAGTTCGCCTGTTCAACGCCAAGGCCGCCCCGCCCGATGTTGCTGGCAGCGTCAAATCCAGCCGCCTCGACATTCTTCACACCATCCCCGGCCGCGGAGCCGGTAAATGTGTTCCCATCGACCACGATCGACCATATGTTTGTGGCGACCGGATTCGCCGATCCGAACGTCACACCGTTGACTGTGACGGTCGGGTCTGCAGCCAGCGTTTCCACCGTCGTCACCTGGATAGTCAGCAGCCCGTTCGTGATCTCCCTGTCGGTAGAGACCGTAAGACGCGGACCAAGTCGATCGGTCGGTTCGACTTCTCGCAATTCGGATGGAAATTCCGTCAGGTCTGCCACCGCACCCGGCATGAGCTTGAGCAACCTCGGTGTCGTTGGAATGTTCTCAAACGTCAGCCAGACCGTGTCATCGATATCCTCGACCATCGTCGCAGTCAGCGCGGACGCGCCCTCGATGAAGAACCTGGACGGATCGACGAGCGATTCCTTCAGCGACTCCGAGAACTTCAAGCGGACGCTGTTCAACACGTTGCCGAGGGTCTTTTCGGCAGTCGCATCGTATGCTTCACCAAGCACCGCCTCGATCAGGGTTGGCGGCGATGTATCGACTGTGAAAATGTGGTCCTGATCCCCGGTTTCTGCCTCGGAGTCCGACCGCCCGGTATTCGACGCCCGGTCGATGGCGGTGACGTACCAGTTGACCGCCCCGTCGGCAGCTACCGCCGGCAACAGGACAATCGCATTCCAGCCCTGGTTGATCGCTGATGAATTAATGGCGTCGGCGGTAACGATCTCACCGGGCTCATCGAACACGCCGTCCTGGTCTTTGTCGATATGGAATTTGATCTGGTCCAGTTCGACTCCCGATGCAGAGTCGGTTACGATCACTCTTGCCCACGCGGTCGTGTTGCTGGTCGACGATTTGTGTAGAGGAGAGGTTATGGACACCACCGGTTTTGTCGCGTCGATCACCAGTCCCTGAGTTACCAGCCGTGCGGGGCTTACATCGGAATACTCGAGAGTGACCGTGTCGCCATCGGCAACCTTGATCACTGGCCGTGTGGTCGACGTGGCATCGTCGGCACCGGTTGTCGAAGTCGCACTCCCGGTGTCAAAAGTGGCCTCGGAAGTATGCGAAGTCGGGGTCGTCTCTCGTAATGTCAGGGTGAACCCGGCGGGGTCTGACGGGCTTCTCAGCGTGATGGCAACGGTATCGTTGTGTTCACTGCGGTAGGTAACGGTGAAATTCTCCGCCGAAGTCGTTGTTTGTGTATGGAAAAGTTGGAAAGTGCCGGCGTCCTTGCTCACCCACTGAACGGCTGCTTTTGTGGTGCTGATCTGGATGTCGGCGGCAGTGACCGCGCCATCGCCGTCGAAATCACCAACCGAAGAGTTCTGCAGCTTGAATATTGTCGTGGTCCCCGAACTGGCACCTGGCAATACGTACGGGTTGCCCGTCGAGTCGGTCGACTCGAACTGCCTGAGAACGGTCACGTTCAGGTCCGGGTCAAAAACGCTGGCGGTAACGGTCGAGGTCAGGTCAGTGTGAGCCGGGGTCACGTCGAGCGTCCCGACCTGCGAGGCATAGGCCGTGCTCGCGCCGCCCGCGGGCGCGATGAACCCAACTGCTGCGATGACTATTGCAAACAGGAGGAATTTGGAGCGTCGGGGCACCACGCGGAGGCCGGTACCAACTGCCAGGACTGTTCCCATCGTTCGAGATTAGGCACAGATAGGCGATACGGCATGTGGGAACGACACACACGCCCCTTGTGCGCATACGCATATGCGCTGAGCCCTAAAGCAACGGCAGAAGCACGTGAGAAGGGCGAACCGCATCACGGAAAATGCGATTGTGAGCCACTACTCCACTCGTTTCGTAAGCGTTATTGCGACCCGTCTGCCAGTTGCGGTCCCACCTCGGAAAGCTGCTGCTGGCGACAGTGACTCGCAAACGGTGCCCAACCTGAAACACGTGGCTCGTTGCCCACAGGTCGATCTCGAACTCCATCGGCATGTCGGGGACGAGCGAAATCGGGACCTCAAACGAATCCTTGAACCTGGCCCGCAAAATACCGTCGCAGACCAGCATCGAAGTCCCATCGGCCCAGACATCGGTGATTCTCACTATCCAGTCCGCGTCTATCGCCGTTGAAGATGCGTACAGTACCGCTTTTACGGGTCCCGTCACATCGAGCGGTCGTTCAAGCACCCCGGTCGTATACGTAAGCACCCTGTTTTCGCATTCCCGCTGGTCCTGAGGGCCGTTATCGTCGCCGAGGTGCCCGCCACCGAACGACCTCACCGGATTTTCGGGGTCAGAATCGTACTCGTCGAACACTTCACCGTGAAGATCGGGGTTCGTGGCAGCCAGCACCCCGTCGTTCAGCGATTCGGCGCTGCCTGAGTGGCCCTCCGAAAGGTAAAACGGCGTGTAGGTTATTTCGGCCGGGGGCCATTCGTCGAACCCCCGCCACCTGTTGATACCCATTGCAAACAACCTGACCGGTTTATCGGCATCAACCCCGTTATCGACCCCCTTCAACCAGTGATCGAACCAGCGCAGACGGGTCGTGAACCACCCGATCTTCGCCTGCTCACCAAAGTCGACCGCGCCCGCCTGCCGCATGTCGGCGGGACCCGGGTTGTGCACCCACGGGCCGATCGTCAACCGTTGGCCGGCCCGCGCCCCGGCGGTGGCCGCCCCGGCTCGCATCCCGGCGAAATTATTGATCGTTCCCCGCAAAAAACAGTCGTACCAACTACCGAAATGATGCACCGGCACTCCCACCCGCTCGTAGGCCTTGACAATAGTGAATTCATCCCAGTATTCGCCCGCGTTGGGGTGGCTCATCCAGTCCTGGAACCAGCTGTGCAGACCCGCGACCGGCGGGAGTGGCCAGATGGGCGTATTTTCCAGCCACAGAAGGTAATTTTCGTCCCCCTCGCCGGTCCGTTTTTCAACCGAATCTTCGCTGCCTGCCGGAGCCAGTCTTCGGGCGTTCGTGGCGGTATGTCTGAGCGCCCATTTAAGGTTGAACCCCAGCTCGAACGCACCGCCTCGATAAACCCACTCGCGATAGTAGTCGGATGCCGACTGCCGCGCGAACTGTGCCACGAGGTGGGGTGGCTCTGACGACAGCATCTGGTACTGTGTCGAACCGGAGTACGAGCCGCCAATGGTACCGATTTTCCCGTTCGACCACCCCTGTTCGGCTGCCCACTCAACAGTGTCGTACCCGTCCTGGTGTTCCCCGTCACCATCGTCCCGAAACGGGTAAAACTCGCCGTCCGATGCAAAGCGCCCGCGGACGTCCTGAACGACCGTCACATAGCCGTGGGAAGCATAAAATTCGCCCGCTCCAAGTGACGATTCCGACGACGAGGTTTTGTCGTAGGGAGTGCGCTCGATCAGGACCGGAAATTCACCCTCGGAATCGGGCCGCCAGACATCCGCCCGCAGCACTGTCCCGTCGCGCATAGGAACCGCAATATTCCGCTCAACAATCACGCCATATTTGCCGCCAGAATCGGTCACAAAACCCCCCGGTTATCCTGCCAAATAAACCGCTAATCAATCAACAGGTCGCCCTCAAACAAACCCGCCAATGGCGGCAATGCCGGTCACATACCGGCTCCACCGTCAACCGTGATCATCGAGCCGGTGATCATCGCAGCCTCGTCCGTCGCGGCGAACAGAAACGCGTTCGCAATGTCCTCAGGCCGCTGCAACCTGCCAAGCGGAGTCGAATTCACGCGGCGTTCGAAATTCTCGGGATTATCGATACTCGTAGACCAGTCGTTCGGGCTGTGTTCGTTGTTTCCCCTGATAAACGGCGTATCGACGTGGCCGGGCGAAATAATCACGCAGCGAATGTTGTCTTTTGCGAACGAACGGGCCGCCGACCGGGTCAACCCGACCATCGCCATCTTCTGAGCCGCGTATCCCGGACTTCCGCCGCCCGGCCTGATCGAAGCAAGTGACCCCATGTTCAGGATCACGCCCATCCCGGCTTTTCTCATCGAAGGGACAACGGCCTTAATGCCGATAAACGACCCGTTCAGTCCCACTTCCATAATGAGCCTGAACTGATCGTCGGTTTGCTCCTCAAACCCAACCCGAAAGTTGGCCCCTGCATTGTTGCAGAGCAGGCTGACATGCCCGAACTCCGACTCCGTTTCCGCAACAGCTGCGGCCCAGGCGTCGGCACTGCGCACATCCAGCTCAACGGCAATGGCGCGACCGCCAGCCTTTTTGATCTCCCCTGCCACCTTTTCGGCAGCTTCCAGCCGATTATCGGCAACGCAAACCGCGGCCCCGTGCTCGGCGAACAACCTGGCCTGGGCGCCGCCCATTCCGCCACCACCGCCGGTGATGATCGCTACCTTGCCTTCCAGCCGGCCCTGATCTCGATTTGCCATTGTCTATCCAAGCGTCAGCGAGCCGTCGGGACGTCGTGATCTTTCGCCCGGCCCCGCTTCGTACGGATGTTTTGCCATTTCTTCAACGTTAATATCGATACCCAGCCCCGGACCTTCCGGCGGAATGAAGTAGCCGTCTTTCAGCTCGACAATGTTCGTAACGATATCCTCCTTGAACGTCCCCGCCTCGGGTGCGAACTCGTTCATGTCCCAGTTCGGAGTCGCCGTTGCGATGTGTGCGAGCGCCATATTGGCGATCGGACCCAAAAAGTGGTGCGGAAGTATGCGCTGGTGGAAGCTTTCGGCAACGGCCGCAATCTTCTTCACATGCGTGAACCCGCCCGCCAGGCCGATATCGGGTTTCAGGAAATTCACACCGGGCAGTGTGCAGTACTCCCTGAACTCCCACAGCGTGTTGTTCCGCTCGCCAATCGCCAGCGGCAGGTTGATCTTGTCGCCAACGTAACCCATCGACATCACGGAGTCCGCCGCAATCGGGTCTTCATAGAAGTACGGCAGGAACTTTTCGATCTGCTGCGCGAAGACAACCGACTGCCCCGGTGCCATGTTGCGGTGGACCTCGATGCCGATATCGAAGTCCCACCCGACCGCCTCGCGCACGGCCTCGACTATCGCCACGTTCTGCCGGATCAACTCGCCGTGCGCCAGTTCGCCCCAGTTGGGTGGGAACGGCGTCATCTTAAGGGCCGTGTAGCCGATGTCTTTGGCGTGTTTTGCAGCGGTGGCGAACGTCTCGGGATCGACAGTACGGGGTGTCCCACCAATCGACCCCAGCAAAACTATCGCCCGGACCCTGTCCCTGACTTTGCCGCCGAGCAGGTCCCACACCGGCGCGCCCAGCCGCTTGCCCTTGATGTCCCACAGCGCTATGTCGATGGCCGATAAGACAGCGGTGATGGCGGGACTGCGGAACGAGTACTTGCGGTAGGCGGTGTTCCAGATGCGGTCGATATCCCGCGGGTCGAGGCCCCGGATGTCGTCTCCAATCCGGTGGGCGATCACCTCTGTCGCATCGGCGTAGCTCCAGAAATTGCCCTCGCCAACGCCATAAGTGCCGTCGTCGCAGGTGACTCTTATAGTCAGCCATTTCGACACAAGCCAGGTTTCAATCTTCTCAATTTTCATATTTTTT
>Ga0066376_10002955_pt1 | contig 15570 bp, 17 predicted proteins | sample Knorr_S15_td_Bot_FD_77009 | JGI IMG/M metagenome (GOLD analysis project Ga0066376, IMG submission 77009) | Marine microbial communities from Southern Atlantic Ocean transect - Knorr_S15_td_Bottom_ad_5009_LV_A | ecosystem: Environmental > Aquatic > Marine > Oceanic | place: Southern Atlantic... | reverse complement strand
TCGTCTCCTGCTCATTTGTGACCTCCTCCCTGAATCTGCGACCAGCGCAAGATCCTAACATTCGCGCTGGTCGCGTTTCAGGGGGTCACGTCATTCGCGTTCGCTTCATGTCGGTCCGGATGTGAGAAATCCTCCACTCCTATGCGTCGGCGAGTCCTGTGTTTCTCCATCTGGGACCGCTCGTTCCGTTCGCGGTACGAACAGGCGCCTTGCGGTGTCCGGCGGCGGGAGCTCCGACGGAACTTCCAGGTCGCATACGTCGTGCAGGGGGCCGAGCGCCGGTTTGCCGCAGGCTCTGGCGCATGTTCGGTTGTCACCTATTCGGCGCAGGCGCCACTCGACCACGAAGGAGATTCTTTGTCGGACCACGACCCGGTGGGCGGCGTCCAGTACCAGGCGGTCGATGCCGAGTACTTCGAGAAGCGCCTGCTTCGCCGGCACGCTCGGGTCTGGTCGCTCTGGGCGCTGGGCGTGGGCGCGGTGATCTCCGGGGACTTCTTCGGCTGGAACTTCGGACTTACGGCCGGGGGCTTCGGCGGCCTTCTCGTGGCCACGGTCATCATCACGGTGATGTACATCGGCCTCTGCGACGCGATTTCGGAGATGTCCCCTGCGCTCCCGCACACCGGCGGTGCCTATTCCTTCGGGCGCGCGGCGCTGGGCCCCTGGGGCGGCTTCGTCACGGGGCTCGCAGAGAACATGGAGTACGTGCTGACACCGGCGGTCATCGTCGTGGGGATCGGCGGATATCTCGGCGCGATTTTTGGCACCCCGGACACACTAGCGCCGCTCTGGTGGGCACTCGCGTACATGATGTTCGTGGGGCTCAACGTTTGGGGGGTGGAGATCAGTTTTCGGTTTACTCTCATCATCACGTTCGTCGCTTTGGCGATATTGATCGTCTTCTATATCGGCGCTCTCCAACACTTCTCGTGGGAGCATGCGTTGAACATCGAACCGCAACCTGGCGCCACTGCGTGGCTTCCGCGCGGGTGGGCCGGTGTGGCGGCGGCGCTCCCTTTCGCCATCTGGTTCTATCTAGCGATCGAAGAACTCCCGCTGGCCGCCGAAGAGTCCCACGACCCTCAGCGTGACATGCCGCGGGGGATCATGCTGGGGCTGCTGACCCTTGTCGTTTGTGCTTTTCTGACGCTCTTCCTGAACGCTGGTATTCCCCCCGGTGCCGCTGAGATCGGGACGTCGGACGAACCGCTACTCTTGGGATTCAGCACGATCTTCGGGCAGGGGATCGGCACGAAGTTCTTGGCCGCGATGGCGGTGGCGGGTCTCGTGGCGAGCTTCCATACGATCATCTATGCCTATGGGCGCAACATCTACTCGCTCTCGCGCGCGGGATATTTCCCCCGGTGGCTCTCCGTGACCTCGCGTACGCAGACCCCTCACGTCGCCCTCGTTGTGGGCGCGCTCATCGGGTATGCCGTGGCGTTGACCATCCACTTCGCTCCCCAGGACAACCCCGTCGGAGCGGTGTTGCTCAACATGGCCGTCTTCGGTGCCGTGATCGCGTATATCATGCAGATGATTTCGTTCGTGCTCATGCGGCGCCGCTTGCCCCACATCGAGCGTCCCTACGTGAGCCGCTTGGGAATCGCTGGAGCTGTCACCGCCGGCGGCATTGCGGCCGTCACGCTGGTCTTTCTCTTCATAAACGCGGACTATCGCGTGGGGGTGTACGGGTGTGCGATGTGGTTCCTCGCCGGCCTCACCTACTTCGCGGTGTACAGCCGGAAGACGCTGGTCTCCTCACCGGAGGAGGCCTTCGCGGTGCGCGAGATCGCAAAGGCGAGATCCCAAGCGGAAGAGCAGGTGCGAAGAGATGACTGAACACACACCCGAGGAGACACTGCGGGCGGCCATCGAGGATGGCACCGTGGACACGGTGCTGGTATGCCTCCCTGACATGCAGGGTCGCCTCGTGGGCAAGCGGGTCACCGGTGCGTATTTCCGGGACCACGTAGTGGATGGAATGCACGCTTGCGACTACCTGCTCACCGTGGACATGGAGATGACGCCGGTTCCGGGGTATCGAGTGGCCTCGTGGGGCCTGGGGTACGGCGACTTCTCCGTGCGGCCAGATCTTGCCACGGCCCGCCTCATCCCTTGGCTTCCGGGCACCGCGCTGGTGCTGGGCGACTGCCTGGACCAGGACGGTCGAGAGTTGCCTCACTCCCCGCGCGCGATCCTCAAGCGGCAGATCGCGCGCGCCGAGGCGGCGGGCTACGTCGTCAAGATGGCGACCGAGCTGGAGTTCTACGTCTTCGACGAGACCTACGAGAGCGCCGCGGGCAAGAATTATCACGACCTGGAGACCGCGGGTTGGTACATCGAGGACTATCACATCCTGCAGACGAGCAAGGGTGAGCCACTCATCCGCGCCATCCGCAACGGGATGGAGGGGGCCGGCATCCCGGTTGAGTCGTCGAAGGGCGAGTGGGGGCCTGGGCAGCAGGAGATCAACCTGCGATACGCCTCGGCCTTGGAGATGGCGGACCGGCACGCGATCTACAAGAATGGCGCGAAGGAGATCGCGCACCTGCAGGGCAAGGCCATCACGTTCATGGCGAAGTGGAACGATGATCTCGCCGGCAACAGTTGCCACCTGCACTCGTCGCTGTGGCATGCGACTTCCAGGGCGCCACTCTTTGGTGACGAATCCGATCCGCGCGGGATGTCGGCTCTCTTCCGCTGGTACCTGGCCGGTCAGGTGGAACTGGCTCGCGAGATGACCTACTTCCTGGCTCCGTACATCAATTCTTACAAGCGGTTTCAGGCGGGGTCGTTTGCGCCCACGAAGGCCGTCTGGGGCACGGATAATCGCACGGTGGGGTTCCGCGCCCTGGGACCTGGCAGCGCCACCCGCGTCGAATGCCGAATTCCAGGAGCGGACGCAAACCCCTACCTCGCCATGGCCGCGACCATCGCCGCGGGACTTCACGGCATCGAGCAACGTCTGGAGCTCGGCGCCGAGTTCACCGGAGACGCGTATGCGGCGGCGGACGCGCCCGATGTGCCCGCGACGCTTCGAGAGGCTCTGGAAGCGTTGGACGGCTCCCGGATTCTTCGCGAGGCCCTCGGAGATCGCGTCATCGAGCACTACCTGCACGCGGGTCGCTGGGAGCAGTCCGAGCACGACCGTCGCGTGACGGACTGGGACCTCCGGAGAAACTTCGAGCGCGCATGACGATGCCCGGTGAGGGGCTGCTTCGAGCGATTTCGCCCATCGACGGACGGGTCGTGGCGGAGCGGCCGCTCGCGTCTGCCGACACTCTGGAGCGAGCCCTGGCGGGGGCCCGTACGGCGCTCTCCGAATGGAGCCGGGTGCCGGTGGATACCCGCGCGGCTCTCCTGACCAGCGCCGTCGACGCCTTTGCGGGCAGGCGGGCGGAGACCGCCGCAGAGATCACGTGGCAGATGGGACGGCCTCTCCACCAGTCGCCGTCGGAGATCGACGGCTTCGAGGAGCGAGCCAGGCACATGATCGCTTTGGCGACAGTGGCGCTGGCGGACCTCGACGTGGGGCCCAAACCGGGGTTCCGGCGATTCATCCGGCGTGAGCCGCTCGGTGTCGTGCTGGTCGTGGCACCGTGGAATTACCCGTATCTGACCGCGGTGAACTCGATCGTGCCCGCGCTCATGGCCGGCAACGTCGTACTGCTCAAGCACTCGGCTCAAACCCCCCTCTGCGCGGAGCGGTTGTCGCAGGCGTTCGCTGCCGCGGGACTACCCGACGGAGTCTTCCAACAGCTGCACATGGGGCACGACCTGGTTGCCAGCGCGGTGGGCGATCGGCGCGTGGACTTCGTTGCATTCACCGGTTCGGTGGAAGGCGGGCGGGCGATTCAACGTGCCGCCAGTGATCGTTTCGTCGGCACGGGGCTCGAATTGGGCGGTAAGGATCCTGCCTACGTCAGAGCGGACGCGGATGTGGAGCACGCGGCGGCACTGCTGGCGGACGGCGCGTTCTACAACGCCGGCCAGTCGTGCTGCGGTATCGAGCGCATCTACGTGCACTCTGAAGTCTATCCGCGCTTCGTCGACGGCTTTGTGGAGTCGGTGCGGGCGTTGCGACTGGGAGACCCGCGGGATCCCGACACCACGCTGGGCCCCATGGTACGAACCGGCGCTGCCGAATTGGTGCGGCGCCAGGTGACCGACGCGGTCGCTCGAGGTGCGCAGGCGCTGATTGATCCCGCGGGCTTCGAGGCCGATGACCCCGGCACTCCTTATCTCGCACCCCAGGTGCTCATCGACGTCGATCACGGCATGGACTTCATGACCGAGGAGACGTTCGGCCCTGCCGTCGGCGTCATGGAGGTCGCGTCGGACGAGCAGGCGATCCGCCTCATGAACGACAGCCGATACGGACTCACGGCCTGTGTCTGCACCCCTGATGTGGAAGCAGCCATCCGCATCGGCGAGCGCATCGACACGGGCACGTGGTTCATGAACCGTTGCGACTACGTCGACCCGGCGCTGGCGTGGGTGGGCGTGAAGGAGTCGGGCCGGGGATGCGCCCTGTCGGTGCTCGCGTACGACGTGCTCACGCGGCCGAAGTCGTTTCACCTCCGGTTACAGGTGTAACCCCATGAACGTCGACCCGACGACGCTGCAAGGGAATTGGCACTATCCCACCGAGGTGCGCTTCGGCCCCGGCCGCATCGGCGAGCTGGCCGATGCGTGCCGCGAGCTCGGGATGGCGCGGCCGCTGCTGGTGACCGACCCCGGTCTCAGCCGCTTCCAGATGGTCGCCGATGTTCTCTCCGCCAACGAGGCGGGGGGGCTGCCCACGACGGTGTTCTCGGGCATCCGGGCCAATCCCGTGGCCGCCAACATCTCCGACGGTGTGGATTCCTATCGAGCCGGGGCCTGCGACGGGGTGATCGCCTTCGGCGGAGGTAGCGCCTTGGACGCCGGTAAGGCCGTCGCGCTCATGGTGGGGCAGAGCCGGCCCATCCAGGACTTCGAGGATCGCGAGGACTGGTCCGAGCGGGTGCACGCTCCCGGAATGGCGCCCGTGGTCGCCGTGCCCACGACCGCGGGTACCGGCTCCGAGGTCGGCCGCGCCTCGGTCATCGGCGACCCGGAGACGCGGACGAAGAAGATCATTTTCCATCCAAACATGCTGCCCGAAAGAGTGATCTGCGATCCCGAACTCACCCTCGGACTGCCCGCCCATCTCACCGCTGCCACGGGGATGGACGCTCTGGCCCACTGTCTGGAGGCGTTTTGTGCGCCGGGATTCCACCCGATGGCCGACGGCATCGCCCTGGAGGGCATGCGTCTCATCCACCGCTGGCTTCCCAAGGCCGTCGCGGACGGGACGAATCTGACCGGACGCGCCCACATGATGGCCGCCGCGGCAATGGGAGCGACCGCCTTTCAAAAAGGCCTCGGCGCGATCCACGCCCTGAGCCACCCCATCGGTGCTGTCTTCGACACCCACCATGGTCTGACGAACGCGGTATTGATGCCGTATGTGCTGAACTTCAACCGTCCGGCAATCGAGGACCGGATGGTTCGCTTGGGCCGCTACCTCGGCCTGGCCCAGGCGTCCTACGACACCGTACGAGATTGGATTCTGAGGCTCCGCGACGAGATCGGCATTCCGAACACGTTGGCCGAGATCGGGGTGGCGTCCGATCGTGTGGAAGAAATCGCGGAACTGGCGCTGGCCGACCCTTCGGTAGCCGGCAATCCGCTGCAGCTCGATGAGGACGGGTTCCGGCGGCTTCTGCGGGAGGCGATGGAAGGGTAGGGGACTACCCTCGGTGACCCCTCGCTGCCTCCACGAAGGCGTCGAAAAGCCGCTGCTGGGTAGGGTTGTCCGCAGCCGTGAGCTCGGGATGCCATTGCACTGCGACGAGCCATCGGTGACCGCGGAGCTCCACCGCCTCGATCGTTCCATCGGGGGCGTGGGCGGCGACATCGAGATCGGGCGCGACATGGAGTAGCGCCTGGTGGTGCCACGAGGAGCAACTGAACTCGGGCTCCTCCAAGACCGCCTCGAGGAAGGACCCGGGCACGACGGCTACGCGATGAGGAGTCGGCTCTCGGGGCGGAGCGCGGTGGGCGACCGATTCGCCAACGACATCCGGCAAGTGCTCGATCAGCGTTCCCCCCAACGCCACGTTCAGCACTTGGGTCCCGCGACAGATGCACAGGGTCGGTATGTCCTCCTCTACAACGCTCCGCGCGAGGTCGAGTTCGCTGGAGTCGCGCTCCTGGTCGACCATGTAGACGGACTCTTGGTCGCTGCCACCGTACCGGGATGGGTCGATGTCCCCGCCACCCGTGAGAACGAGCCCGTCGAGGCGCTCGAGCACTTCGTTGGCACCGTGGTCACCGGGCGGTAGGAGTACGGGAATCCCGCCTGCCCTACGTACGGCGTCGACGTACTCGCCCGGCAAATCGAAGGCCCCGCTCGCGTTGCGCGGATAGGTAGTCAGGCCGATGAACGGAGCATGCGTGTCGTCCACGGGTCGCCCCGGACCTCCCTCAGCCCGCCCCGGGGGAGCCGGGAGGCCGAACGTACGCTTCGAACATTGGCCGTAGCGGAGCGAGGGACTCCTCCACCGCCATCGGAAGGAGTTGGGAAAAGTCGGTGTCCCCACCTTCGCTCCTGCGCACCCACTGGCCAAGCAGGTACATCGACGTCGCCCGGTACACCGTCTCCTCCACGGACGACATCGGCGTGTGGAAGCGCGCCATGGGGCGGAAGAACGCGGTGTGTGGGCAACCGCTGGTCGCCAGTACCAGGCCCATCAAGGAGCGTAGGGCGTCCTGGAGCTGGACGTCGTCGAACACGAACGACCGCTCCGGGGTGGTCACTGTCAGCGCCACACGCTGGTGGGACCACAGGTCGCCAAGAGTCTTCACCGCGTCGGATATGCTCAGCGCCGCCGGACACCAGGGACTCTCCGTCGCGTCGAGGGGGCAATGCGGACATTTGTGGACGTCCAGCTTCGCCCACTCCGGTGGATCCGAGACGGTCCGCTCGAGCGGCCGTGCGCCGACCGATACGGTGAACGAATAGCTCGTCCCGTCCGGCAGCTCGAATCGGTAGGCTACGGAGGTCGAATCCGGGTTGTCGGGCATATGGATACCGGGAGGGTGGGGAGGCGGGCAGCCAAAGTGCCTCCAAGACCAGCGGTTTGCCAGGGACGCGGACCGTGGCTAGCCCCCCGCCACTCCAGTCCCTAGCGCCATGTTTTCGGGACATAGCGCGGGACCCGCTCCGCGTAGTCCGCGTATGCGTTCCCGAAGCGCCCCCTCAGCTCTCGCTCCTCGAGCAAGACCACCATGTGAATCATCGGGATGCTTGCAATTGCGACGATCCAAGGGCCGACGAAGTTCGCAATGCAGGCATAGCCGAAGGTGAGGAAGGTGATCTCCACATACCGCGGGTGGCGAATGCGCGCGTAGATGCCCTGGTCCAGCAGTTTCCCCTGCTTGTCTTCATCGGCCTGGATTTCAGGGATTCCGGCCAGGATGGAGCTCGTGAGGTGCTTCTTTCGGTGCCGGAGGATCGAGAACCCGGTGACGATCAGCACTAGGCCCAGACCCACCAGTACAGCGTTGGTCCCCAGATCCCGGCCCATGATCTGGGTTCGCACCGCGTAAAGTCCGGCGATGCTCACGATGAAGAAGGCCGCGATGGCGATCATGCTCATGACCACACCCCGACGCCGCCAAAAACCCGCGAAGGGATGAACAGCGAACCACATGAACACACCGGGTGGTAGCGAAATGACCAGGAGGAGGCCCAGAATGAAACGGAAACTGTCCATCGGATTCAAAATCTAGGGTCACCAAAATTAGGAGCGCCTAATTTTGTGCGAACCCACATTTTGCGCAAGTGGGGCCCCAGCTCGACGACCTACTGTGGGAGCAACTCTTCCAAGGCGAGCCGGGTTTTTGGCAGAAGCAGACTCTCGTCGAAGTACTGGGTGACGATCGAAAGGGCGTGCTCGACCCGCTCGATGTTCAGGTATCGGAGGAGGTAGCGCACGTCGTCCAGGTCGTGGAACTCCTCGCCGAGCCGCATCGCGGCACACTTCATCGCGAGCAGATACTCGGGGCGGGCGACGAAGACACGAAGGTTGGGGAGCTCCAGATACGGATCGAAGTCGCCGTGCGAACTCAAATACCCCTTTACGGCGTCGTTCAACCAGCCGGCAGTCACGTTCGCTCGGACGGCGACGCGCGCCGCAGCTGCTCGGACCAGTTGTGTCGGGCGAAAGTAAGCATCGACGTCCCGAGTAGCCGGCCGAGCGTCCAGGACGAGGCACATCACCGCTCCACCCACCAGGTATAGTTCGGCCTCGGCGTCCTCCCCCGAAAGCTCTTCGCTGAGCAACTCGAGCAGGCGCTCGATGTCTGCCTTCGAGAGCTCTGTTGGCCCCGCCAAGCCCGCCTCTCTCGCCTAGACTCGGTCGCCGACCGTCGAGTCGACGAAGAGGTTGCGTCGCTTGAAAGGCACTGGCGCGGATCGCAGCAGGTGCAGTCGAAGCCCTCGCATTGGGGTCGCGAAGTACGGCTCGTCTAGGCCGGGGACGTCAGCCGCCCAGGCAGGAGGCATGATGCCCTTGTTCCTCGCGGCTACCTCCACCATCGCGGCTACGTAGCTCTGAAGGAATGCCGAGAGGTTGTCGAGGTCGACTCGACTGACGGCTTCTGGAAACTCGGCCGGCGCGAGTGTCGAGAGGAAGTCGTTCAACTCCGCCAACGCGAAACGGTGTGACGGCTCAGCTCGGAGCGCGCGCATGATCTCTTCGAAACGGGTTCGACCGGGGGGTAGCGTCCGCGAAAGCACGTAGCTCGAGACGTCCTGCCCCGCGTGCTCCGCCCTCCGCTTGAGGGCGGCCTTTTGATGCGGCGTCACCCGGATTTGGATCTGTTCGGACTTCCTCGTCATGCCCCAAGATGCTGTGCGCCCTATGTGTCGTCAATACGCCTGTATTGACACCAATATGGCTAGTTCAATAGGCGCTGTACCTCCTCGTTCGCTTCCAGGAGTCGTTTGAGGTCCGCGTTCTGCTCGACTACCTCTTCCAAAGTCGCCATGCGGTCGGCGATCATTCCGGCCGCTTCGGCCGTCATGGATTCGGTTACGGCGAAGCTCTCCCGTTCGATCTCGATCATCGTGATGGTCTTGGCGTATTGCTCCAAGGATGCTTCGTCCAGGGAAATCAGCTTGTCCAGAATGTCGATTGCAGCCTCCGCCTGAGTGATTCGCGACCCATAGAGGTCGCCGTCCACGCTTCGCATCTTCTCGATCAAGGAGACGAGGCGAGTCCGGAGTCCCGCGTTGTGCCGACTGGACTCGCGCTGACCATCTCTGAAATCGAGAAGTTCTTGCTTCTTCTCGAGATAGCCCGCGTGCCGCGCGGCCAGCGTAGCAGCTGGTGAGCCCTTCTTCACCCTCATGGTCGTAGCTCCCTCGACTACGAAATAGGAGGTGACGGCCGAGGCCGCGGCGATCAAGAGCGCCGTGAGGGGTGATGCTGTCAGGGTCGCGGCCGTGAAGAACAGGATGATGCCCGCAGCAGTCGCGACAATGGCTGCCCTCTCCTTGATCCTGCCGCCGGGGCGGGCGATGTCGAACGAGGTTCGGGTCGTGTTGTTCGTCACCGATACCACATTGTAGACGTCGCCTTTCATCGTATAGACCACGGTCGCCGAGTCGTCTTGGCGCACATTACTTGATCTTCGTCCGCAGCGAATTCGACCATCGTGGTACCGCCATCGTTACGCTCGATGCGCAGTTCGTACGCGAGGCGGGTGCTGGCAGGATTGGCAGGCGAAATCTGCTTCGTGTAGATCTGTGCGACACGCCCGCTGATGGCGCTGTATGTGTACCGACACTTCGGGCAAACACCCTCCGACCGTCCGGACGCCGTGACATCGGCCACGGCGACGTCGCACATCGGGCAACAGATCATGCGGGCGGACTCGTTCACTTCAAAGGCCTGTTTGCTGCGTCTTCGCAGAAATGGCGAGGCCCTCCCGACGGGGCCACCTCTTGGGAGAACCCGCTAGGCCTGAGGAACGCAGGCACATCCTGAGCCGCAGCCCTGGAAGTCCGCGTTTCCGCCGGATCCCTTCAGGGGTACGGGGGCACTGAGCAGTTTGGCGATCGGGGCTTCCGCGGGCGTGGTGCCGACGTCCACGCCGGCACTCGCGACCAGTTCGCCCCAGGTCTCGAGGCGCTCGTCCATTCCGTGGCGTACCTCGACGGTTCGACCATTGGTGGAGCAGCGGTATTCGTAGTACGGCATGACGCTTCCGGTTCGGGTACACTCCACGGGTACACTCGACGCGTGGACTCCGAATGGTAAGCCCTGGAGGGGAAGGAGTTCCAGTACGCACCGAAAGGCTGGGGATGGCACAAACGGCTAGTGACTCCTTATCCTCGGAATTACCGCGGCCTCGAACTTGGAGCGACATGCGCCGGATCCTTCTCATCACCGTTGTGACGCTGCTGCGGGTGACGCTCGCTCAAGCCCAAGTAGTGCCCCGGCCGGGAGACCTCATCCTCCTGGGTGGAGTGCTGTGGGACGGCACCTCCGACGAGTCACGCGCCAACCCGGGTGTGCTGGTTCGTAACGGGACGATCTTGCTCGTCGGCGACGTCGACCCCGCGGGGGGCGACGCGGAAGTGATCAGGCTCGGGGACGATGCTTTCATCATGCCGGGGTTGTTCGACCTGCACGCGCACTATGCCGTGGATCTCCTGGCGGAGGGTCGCGTCGACGAGTACACCGTGAATCCCGTGCTCTTCCTTGCAAACGGGGTGACGTCGACGTTCCCGGCGGGCGAGGTCGACCCGGCCGAGGCTCGCAGGGGCCGCGCCCGGGTGGCGTCGGGCGAGATCCCTGGACCCCGCATCTACAGCTCTGGGCCGTATTGGGGGAGCGCCAGGCCCGGGTGGCGTCACGAAGCGATGACCCCGGACTCGGTACGGAAGGAAGCCACGTACTGGGCCCTTCGCGGGGTCCGCGGCTTCAAGGCCAAAGGCATCCGGCCCGATCAACTCCAGGCGTTGATCGAAGTGGGCCACGAGCACGGGATCACGGTGACCGGCCACCTCGACTCGGGGGTCCGCAACAGCGTGAACCCACGTGACGCGATCCTGATGGGCATCGACCGCGTCGAGCACTTCATGGGTGGAGACGCCTTTCTGGGCACACAGTCGGCGTATGCCTCGCTCGAGGCCTTCGATCTCGACGACGCGACCACGGTGGCTCGACTCGAACGGCAGGCCCGGCTCTTCGTGGAGCAGGGCGCCTATTTCGATGCCACCCTCACGGCGTACGACTACTGGGGGGGCAAGGAGGCCCAGGTCTACGACTACTGGGAAGACGAACGGGGCTTCCTCACGCCCTTTGCGAGGGCCGAAGTGGAACGGCGCCTACCGCGCGACCCGTCTGACCAATTCGAGCGCATCTATTACATGAAGCGTCGCACCGTCAAGCTCTTCTACGATGCAGGGGGTGGCGACAACATCTCGCTGGGGACCGACCACCCGAGTTGGGGGGAATGGTGGAGCGGCTTCGGCGTCCACCGCGAGCTTCAGGCCTTTGTGCTCGCCGGGATTCCGAACGCGGCTGCGCTGCGATTCGGCACGATCAACTCCGCGCGCGCGTTCGGCGTGGCCGCCCGACTCGGCACCATCGAAGCCGGGAAGTACGCGGACTTGCTGATCGTGCGTGGCGACCCTTTGACAACCATCACCGACACGCGCAACGCCATCCACGTGATCAGGTCAGGGAGGGTCTACGACCCCGCGGCGCTGTTCGACTCGGTGCGAGGTCGGATGGGGCCGAAGAGCGAGGACGAGGCCGACTGGTGGAAGGGCAATCTGCGGCTCGGGCGCTAGAGGCGAACGGCATACTCCCCTAGATCCGGCTCGCCTCCAGAGCCCTTGTCGCCTCGCCACGGCCCACCTAGGCTTTTTCGTCAGGGCGAAATCCGGACGAGGGTGACCGCATGGACCCAAAAGACAGAGTCGGCATGAGCATCGCTTTCGTGATCTTCATCGGCATCGGTGCTTGGGACGTGTTGGATCCGAACGCGACGGAGGGCTACGACGCGGTGGGTCGTCGAGCGGGTGTCAAACAGCTGGTCGCAGACTTCTGGGGAGTGAAACTGGGCTTGGCCATGATCGCGGTGGGTGTACTCGCGCTGTTCGGGTTGCACGGCACCAAAGACCAATAATCCTCTCACACCGGCCCGAATCCATGAGTCTCGTCCTTGCAGGCGTCCGTGTCCTCGATTTCGGTCGCTACATCGCGGGCCCCTATTGCGCCTGTCTCTTGGGGGACATGGGCGCCGACGTGATTCGAGTGGAGAAGAGCGCCGGTAGCGAGGTCCGTTGGGTGACCCCGATCGCCGAGGGGGGCGAAGGCAGCCTCTTCATGCAGGTCAATCGCAATAAACGCGGAATCACGCTGAATCCACGTAGCGCCGAGGGGCGTGAGATCGTGCGCAAGCTGGTCGCGACGAGTGACGTGGTCGTGGCCAACCTGCCTCCCCAGACTCTCGAGTCGATGGGGCTCGACTATGCCACGCTCTGCGAGTCGAGGCCCGACATCATCCTGTCGACCGTTTCCGCGTACGGACACGGCGGGCCCTGGAGTCATCGCGTGGGTTTCGACGGTGTCGCGCAAGCGATGTCTGGGGCGATGTACATGTCGGGGCAGGAAGGAGAGCCCACGCGCCTGTACTACCCGTGGGTGGACTTCACCACGGCGATGCTCACGGCGTACGGGACCATGGCCGCGATCCTCGAGCGACAGAAGTCTGGACGCGGCCAGCAGGTGGAGGGATCGCTGCTGATGTCTGCGCTGACCGTCGGGAATACCACCCTGATCGAGCAAGAGGTCATCGCGCCCAATAGAGTCGCGACCGGAAATCGCGCGCAGACGGCGGCGCCCTCGGACTGCTTTCGCACCAAGGACGGCTGGGTGTTGATGATGGTCGTCGGCCAGCCACTCTTCGAGCGCTGGGTGAATCTGATGGGCGAGGGACACTGGCTGGAAGACCCGCGTTTCAAGGACGACATCTCCCGCGGCAACAATCACGAGGCCATCGGCGAGCGCATGGCTCGTTGGTGCGAGGGCCGGACGACGGAGCAGTGTCTGGCCGAGTTAGACGCCGCCCGCCTTCCCGCCGGACCGATCTTGTCGCCGCAGGAGGCCCTCGATCACGAGCACGTGCGCGCGATGAGGTTCATGCTGGCGGTCGACTATCCGGGGTTACCCAAGCCGGCGCCGGTAGCCGACACGCCGGTGCGGCTGTCGGAGACCCCGGGCGGTATTCGACACCGCGCTCCGGTCTTGGGTGAGCACACCGGCGAGGTACTCGCCGAGATCGGCTACGACGAAGCGGCGGTGGCCCGACTGCGCGGCGACGGTGTCGTCTAGGGCACGGCTTCGCCGATGGGGCCCTGCCGCCGTCGGGGTCTTGCTGGCGGGGTCTGCGACGGGGTGCTCCGAGTCCCTCGAGATACCCCCGGTCGACGCCTTCCACTCCGTCGAGGTCTTCGACTCCACAATGGTCGAGTTCATGTCGCGGCACGGTATCGAGTCCGGCGCCCTCGGCATCATGAGGAACGGGGACGTCGTTTTCGAGAGGGGCTTCGGATGGCGGGACTCCTTGCATCAGGTCGCGCTTGCCCCTAACGCGATGATGAGGCTCGCCAGCGTTTCGAAACCCATCACCGCGGCAGCCATTCGGGAGTTGGTCGCCGAGGGATTGCTAGAACTCGGTGATCGCGTGTTCGACCTGGGGCAGGAGGGCGGAGGCGTGCTCGAGCTCGAGCCGTTTCCGGTCTTGGGGGACGCGAGGCTCGCGGACGTCACCGTGCTCGACTTGCTGCGACATCGCGGAGGTTGGGATCGGGGGATCGCCGGGGACCTCACCTATCGTGAGATCGATATCGCCGAGGCCATGTCGATATCGAGCCCGCCCGGGCGCGTGAACACCGTCCGCTACATCCTGGGACAGCCGCTGGAATCTGCGCCGGGTTCGGCGTATGCGTATGCCAACATAGGGTACCTCGTGCTGGGCCTCGTCATCGAAGAGGTCTCCGGCCGTGACTACCTGAGCTACGTCTTCGAGAAGGTGCTCGATCCGTTGGGCGTCTCACCCGCAGACCTCGTGCAGGGGCGGACCTTCCCGAGCGCGCGCAATCCGCGTGAGCCCTGGTACGACTACTCGGGCATGGGGCCGAACGTGTTCGACCCGAAAGGATCGGCTGTGCGACTTCCCAGCGGCGGTTGGGATCACGAGGCGCGCATCGCGCAAGGCGGCCTGGTCGCGACAACGAGGGCGATTCTCGAGTTCCTCGACGTCTACCAAGTGGCCGGAGACGGTATCGGCACGCGGCGCAGCGGCTCGGAAGGATCGGGTTGGAGGTGGAACCACGGCGGGAGTCTGCCCGGCACGAACACACTGGCCCGCCAACGTGGAGATGGCGTCAATTACGTTGTGCTGTTCAACTCACGCCCCGCGTCGGGAACGGCCTTTTCGTCCCTCATCAGAACCGAGATCGACGCCCTGCTGGACGCGGGTACGATCCTCTGGCCACAGTAGGGTCATGCACACGAATCAGGATGCCGGCAGGCAGGCCTGGGAGATCTTTATCGACGACCCGGGCGACCCCGAGCTCGCGGAGTTCGGGTTCCCCGACACGGCGCGGGACTACCTCGAGAATCCGGGAGCCTGGGTCGACGGACTGGCGCCCGTGGAGGCCGTTTCGAGGGGGTTCTTCGCTCGATTTAAGCAGTATCTGGAACGAGGCGACGTCCAGGTCATGTGCCTGACGGACGCAGCGGACACGTATTCCGGCAAGTATCCCGATGTCGTGCGGGAGGGCTACGCACATTACGCGCTCCTGGGACCCGACTGGATCGACAAGAAGGCGTGGACCCGGTCGAAGAGAGTGCCCGAGTGGGTCGACTCGGTATGCCTCCCGCTACGGCCCTGGTGCGAGGCTCCACCGTCTTGGCAGGACTTCACCGCGGTACCGAAAGAAGTCAGGGCCGCATGCGAATGCCTTGCGGGGCTCCTGATGAGCGGGGTGTCATTCGGAATTTGCCCAGTCATCGCGGGGTGCTCGGACTGGCCGCGATCCGATCCCGAGTTCGTCGAGCGCATCCGCACGAGCCCCAATCTCCCGGTGCGGGTCGAGCCAGGTGAGGCTCGTGTATGGACGCTCCAGCACAACTACTACGATGTGGGGACCCACGTCGTCGCTCCCGGTCACATCGTGCTGACGGACGGTCGAGGCGGCCTTCAGGCGCTTACCGACGTGACCGCTCGAGACTGGTTGGCCTAGGAGCTCGAGCAGGGTACGAGGGGTCAGCCGGGCCGAGCGAATCGGCGCTGGACGAGGTAGTGCCGGACCGTGATCTCCTGGCCCAGCCAGGCGCGCAGTAGCTCCGCGGCCTGGTCCGCGAGTCCGTCTTGGAGGGCGAAGAGATCGTCCGCTCGTTCTATCGGATTGGCACGACCCTTCTCAGCCGCCCGGAAGCCCCGCGAGAAACT
>Ga0066376_10002953_pt1 | contig 15580 bp, 11 predicted proteins | sample Knorr_S15_td_Bot_FD_77009 | JGI IMG/M metagenome (GOLD analysis project Ga0066376, IMG submission 77009) | Marine microbial communities from Southern Atlantic Ocean transect - Knorr_S15_td_Bottom_ad_5009_LV_A | ecosystem: Environmental > Aquatic > Marine > Oceanic | place: Southern Atlantic... | reverse complement strand
GGCCCCGAGGTGTCTGAGAGCACCTGCGGGGTCGGTCCGTTCCCGACCTACGATGCTGCTGTACAGAGTGACCTGACGCTCGAGTTGATCGACTCGGACCGGACCACCGTACTGGCCCAATCGAGTACCGGCGGGCTGGGCCAGGCCGAGCAGATCACATCCTTCACGGCCACGTCTGCCGGGACGTACTATGTCCGGGTGGCCGGATCCAATGACGCGGTACAGAGTTATCAGCTGGACGTGACGGCTGCGGGTGGTGGAGGTGGTGGCCCATCGGGTCCGAGCGGGCCGGGCCTGATCGGCGACACGTTGCTGGGCAGCGGTGGCCAGGACACTCTGGTCGGCAGCGGTGACGCGGACCTGCTCAACGGCGGCGGCGGTGCGGACCTGCTCAAGGGTCGCGCCGGCAACGACTCGCTTTATGGCGGCGGCGGCAACGACGAGATCTACGGCGGATCCGGCAGCGACGTCTTGCAGGGGCAGGGTGGCATCGATTCGCTGCACGGTGGCTCGGGAGACGACCGGCTGGTCTGGCGGCTGGGGGACAGCTCCGACCTGCTCGACGGTGGTCCCGATGCCGACCTGGTGCTGGTGAAGGGCGACAGCCGCAACAACCAGGTGACCGTATCGCAGAGTGTCTCCTCGCAATTGCAGGTCAGCGACACCAGCGGAACGATCACGATCGAGGACTCGATTTCCTGGGTGCAGGTCGATGCCGGAGCCGGCCGCGACACGGTGATCATCGACACCATCGACCGGGTGCCGACGGTGATGTTGACCGTGTATGGAAACGGCGGACGCGACACGATCGACGCCGGCGGCCGGGACCTGGGAGCGGTCAGGCTGCTGATCGACGGCGGCAGCGGCAACGATACGATCACCGGCAGCAACGAGGACGACTCGCTGTTGGGCGGTGCCGGGGCCGACGTGGTCTTCGCCCGAGGCGGCGATGACACGGTGCATGGGGGCACCGGCAACGACAGCCTGGATGGAGGTGATGGGGACGATAAGCTCTTTGGCGGCATCGGCCACGACAGGCTCGAGGGCCGCGACGGGCGGGATGAGCTGGACGGCGGCGACGGAAACGACCTGCTGATCGGACACGCCGGTGACGACACGCTCGATGGGTCCGCCGGCAACGATACACTCAACGGTTCCGGCGGAAACGACCGTCTGAACGGAGACGCGGGCCGCGACACCCTGTTGGGTGGTGGCGGCGACGACACGCTCGATGGCGGTACCGACGACGACTTCCTGGTCGGTCATGCCGGAGACGACGTGATACTGGCTGGGCACGGCAACGACCGTGCCAGTGGTGGGAGCGGCGCCGATTCGATTCTCGGCAACGACGGCCATGACACTCTCGATGGCGGCAGCGGAAACGACCTCCTCGCCGGAGGCGACGGCAGCGACCGGCTCAATTCCCGTACCGGTGATGACACGCTGCTGGGTGGTGACGGCGAGGACACGCTGCTGGGCGGCAACGGCCGCGACCTGCTGCTGGGTGGCGACAACGACGACTTCCTCAACGGCCAGGGCGGCATCGATACGCTGGCCACAGGACAGGGGAACGACAACATCGGCGATGGCAGCGATGACGATGTGATCAACGAGGCCTTTACCGAGGCTGCGTTTGAGTCGCTGCTGGATCAGCTGGAAGCGTTGTAGAACGGGCTGGGGTCTGACGCCCGCCCCGGTTGGTGTTCGCTCCAATGCAAACGGTCCGCAGGCGGGGGCCTGACCCCTTTCTGGCAAGTGGCTGCGGTATCTCCAAAAGGGGTCAGGCCCCGCTGCTGGCGGACTGTCGCCCGCCGACAGCGGCGTCAGACCCCACCGCCAGCGTCAGACCCCGACTTTTTAGAGCGACGCGGGGGGAGAGTCGGGTGGTGCGTTGGAGTCGAGGTACATCCGGTGCCAGACTTCCAGGCAGACCAGGCACCACAGCCGGTAGCTGTGGTCCCAGCGGTTGCTGACGTGCTCATCGATGAGCTGACGCACCGCCTCGGGTCGGAAGTATCCTCTCGAAACTGCCACCGGATCCATCAGCACCTCCTCCAGCAACGGCCTCAACTCGTTGCGGAACCAGTGATCCAGCGGCACGCCGAACCCCATTTTCGGTCGCGACTGGATCGACTCGGGCAGCAGGTCGGCAAAGGTCTCGACCAGGATCGTCTTCCCGCGTCGTCCCCGCCGCTTGAGCGACATCGGCATCCTCGCGGCCAGCTCGACCACGTGGTGATCCAGCAACGGGCTACGGCATTCGAGGCTGTAGGCCATGCTGGCGATGTCGACCTTGTTGAGGATATCACAGGGGAGGTAGGTCAGGACGTCGGCACAGGTGGTGCGGGTGACGAATCCCCGCTGGGGGCACTCGGCGTAGGCGTCCATCAGGAACTCCGAGGCGTCAGCGGACCCGAGTCTCTCGCGGAAGCTATCGGTCCAGAGATCGCTGCGGCGTTTGGCATCGAAAATGCCGACCCACTGCAGGTATCTCAGCTCGGGCGAATTGCCCAGTGCCTCGGCAAACCGTTTGCCGCGTCTCACCAGCGACTTCTGCCGGGTCGAGGCGGGCAACAGTCTCCAGGCCGAGGAGCTGGCGATGGATCGCAGGGGGCTGGGCATGCGATCGATGCGGGCTGCGAGTTTCACGGCGCGGTAGCGGTCGTACCCGGCAAATAACTCGTCGCCACCGTCGCCCGAGAGGGCCACGGTGACCTCGCGGCGGGTCATTTCCGAGAGATACATGGTGGGGATGGCCGAGGGGTCGCCGAACGGCTCGTCGTAGTGCCACGCCAGCCGCGGCAGGATCTCCAGCGCCTTGGGCTCGACCACCGATTCGTGGTGGATCGTGCCGAGGTGTTCGGCAGCCAGCCGGGCGTACTGGCGTTCATCGAACTGCTCGACCGGGAACCCGATCGAGAAGGTGTGGACCGGGGTGCTGCTCTGTTCCTGCATCAGCCCGGCGATGATCGTCGAGTCGACTCCACCGGAGAGGAACGCACCGAGGGGCACGTCGCTGCGGAGCCGCAGACGGACCGCCTCGGTCAACGTCTCACGCAACGACTCCTGCCACTCGGCTTGACTACGGTTCTCGATCGGTTGCTCGTACCCCGGTCGCCAGTAGCGGGTGACGCTCAGTTTTCCCTCGTGGTAGACGGCCTTGTGGGCTGGAGGCAGCTTGCGGTACCCGGCCAGCATGGTGCGGGGGTGCGGGACGTACTGGTAGGTGAGGAATCCGTCGAGCGAGACGGGGTCGAGTTCCCGGGGCGCACCGGGGACCTGCAGCAGCGCTTTCAGTTCGCTGGCGAACAGCAGCCTGCCGGGCTCTTCGCGATAGATCAGCGGCTTCTGTCCCAAACGGTCGCGGGCCAGCAGCAGCCGTTGCCGTTTCGTATCCCAGATGGCCAGGGCGAACATGCCCCGCAGCTGATCCAGGCACTCGTCCCCGTGCTCCTCGTACAGGTGCACGATCACCTCGGTGTCGCTCTGGGTTGCGAACACATGCCCACGGCCCTGCAGTTCGTGGCGCAACTCGCGGTAGTTGTAGATTTCTCCGTTGAAGACGACCTGCACGCTGCCGTCCTCGTTTCCCAGCGGCTGTCGGCCCGAGTCGAGGTCGATGATCGAGAGCCGTCGGTGTCCCAGGGCGACGCGTGGATCGAACCACGACCCCGACTGGTCGGGACCTCTGTGAGTCAGCACCCGGGTCATGGCCTCGAGCGTCGTGGCGTCGATCGCGTGCTGCGGGTCATTCCAGCTGGCTCCGGCAAATCCACACATGGTCTCAGGCGACTCCTTCGACGGAGTTGGCGGAGTTGGCGGAGTTGGCGAGTCGATGGTAGAGCCGGGTGTGGGCGTCGATGTTCGCTTCGACGCTGAAGTGCTCCAGTATTCTCTGCCGTGCGGCGTGGCCTGATGCCTGGGCCTGCTGAGGGTTCTCGATCAGTCGGGCGGTCCGCTTGGCGAACTCGGCGGCATCACCAACCTCGACCAGGTGACCGGTCTGCCCATCGATGACCAGTTCGGCGTTGGCGGGGATATTGCTGGCGACCACCGGCAGCCCGGCGGCCATGGCTTCCATCAGGCTGTTGGATTGCCCTTCGAAATCGCTGGCCAGCCAGCCCACGTCGCTGCCGGCCCAGATCTCGGGTACGTCGTCGCGGTGACCGGCGAAGTGGACCCGCTGGGGGCAGCCGACCTGTTGGGCGAACCGCTGCAGGTCCTCCCGCCCGGGTCCGTCGCCGACGATCAGCAGGTGAGCCGTGGGGGCTTGATGTCCGAGCAGTTCGATGGCCCAGACCAGGTCTTCGATACGTTTCTGAGCCGCGAGCCGGCCGACGCAGGTCACCAGTACGGTCTCCGGCGGCAGGTCGAACTCGTCGCGGATCCGGCGTCGCCGATCGCTGTTCTCGGGGTGGGCTCCGGCCGGTGGAAGACCCCGTGCATCGATCCCGTTGGCAATCACCTCGATCCGCTGACCCGGCACTCCCACCGATCGGTAGAACCCCGCGACGCTGTGCGAGTTGGCCAGGAACCAGTCGGTGCGGGGGATCAGTCGTCGGTCGAGCCACAATTGCCAGCGACTCTTCCAGCTGTCGACGCAGCGTTCCGAGACGATGACGCGGGTCGCGGGGCTGGCCCTTCGGGCGAGACGGCCGTAGGAGTTGGCGGCGAACAGCCAGGTGTGCAGCAGGTCGGGGCGGGTGTGGGCGAGGTGGCGTCGGAGTCGTCGCAGCGCGGCGGGATCGAACCGATGCTTCTTGCCGATCAGTGTCAGAGGGATCCCGTGATCGGCGAGTTCCTGTTCGAGTGGCCCGCCTCGAGTCAGCGCAATCACCTCCACCCGAAACTCCTCTCGCGGCAACCCGCAGGCGAGTTGTACGAGCTGCTTCTCGGCACCCGAGCGGTCGAGTGTCGGGATCAGCAGCGAGACGGTGATGGGTGTGTGGTCGGTCACGCTTGGGGCAGGGGTGGGGTCGGGGCCGGTTCGGGGGCTTGAGGGTCCTGGGGTGTGGCGGGGAGTATACTGAAGGAGCGGCATCGAGGGAGCCTCGACCTGAGGCCGCTTCAGGTGCCACCGGGAGTACATACGTCTGCGATGCTGATCACGGTGGAAGGCTGTTCGTTGCAGTTGGTGCAGGGCGACATCACGTTGCAGCAAGTCGATGCGATCGCGAACGGTGCGAACGATCAATTGGCGGGTGGTGGTGGTGTGGACGGTGCGATTCACGCGGCGGCGGGTCCGACGGTGATCGAGGAGACATCTCGGGAGTTTCCCGATGGGTGTGCGACGGGGTCGGCGGTTGCGACGTCGGCCGGAGCGCTTCCGGCTCAGTATGTCTTCCACGCGGTGGGTCCGATCTGGCAGGGAGGGGCTGCCGGTGAGGAGGAGTTGTTGCGGGGGTGTTACCGCAGTTGTCTGGAGTTGAGTGTCGAGCGGGATCTGCAGAGTGTGGCGTTTCCGTCGATCAGCACCGGCGTGTACCGTTACCCGATCGACCTGGCGGCCGAGGCGTCGTTGGACGAGGTGCGGCGATTCCTGGAGACTCACAGACGCCCGTCGCTGGTGCGGTTCGTACTCTTCAGCGCGGGCGATTTCGGGGCCTACTCTCGAGTCCTGGAAGAGATGGTTGGCTGAGTGACGATGATCGAGCCGGAACACCACGAGTTTGTTGCCTCGGACTCGCGCCGCCTGGCCTGGCAGCGATGGCCGTCGGCCGACGGTGTGCACCGCGGGTACGTGGTGGCGTTGCACGGGATCCAGAGTCACGCCGGCTGGTACGAGTATTCGAGTCGTCGGTTGGCGGAGGCGGGATTCGAGGTCTGCTTTCTGGACCGTCGCGGTTCGGGTCGCAACTCGCAGTCGCGGGGCGACGCGGTGCATTGCGACCGGCTGGTGCACGACGTGACCCAGTTCCTGGTCGAGCTGGGGCATCGCCGCGACCGGGAGCACCCGGGGAGCCCTGTGGTGCTGCAGGGGGTCAGCTGGGGGGGAAAGCTGGCGACGGTGGTCGCGTCACGGAGGCCGGACTTGATCGACGCCCTGGCGTTGCTGTATCCGGGACTCAAGGCACGGGTCCGCCCCGGCTGGTGGGCTCGATTTCGCCTGGGTTTGGCGCGGCGGCTGGAGATCCGCGACAAGCTGGTTGAGATTCCGCTGCAGGATCCCTCGCTGTTCACCCTGGACCAGGACTGGCAGCGGTTCATTCGCAACGACCCTCTGACCCTGCGCGACGTGACCGTCGGCTTCCTGCTGGCCAACCAGGACCTCGATCGGCAGGTCGACGCCGCGGTGGCCGGGATCGCTTGTCCGGTCCTGGTGATGCTTGCCGGAGGCGACCGGATCATCGACAACGCAGCGGTGCGAGAGTTGTTTTCGAGGTTTGCTTCGAAGAGGAAGCAGATGCACGAGTACAGCTCAGCGGCTCATACGCTGGAGTTCGAGTCGGCGCGGGACGATTTCGTCGCGGATCTGCTGGGGTGGCTCGATCAGATGACCGCTGGATTGGGGTCTGATCCGCCGTAGGCGGATCAGACCCCAGCCATTCTCAACCACCAAACCCCAACGGGGTTTCAGCCCATAGCCCAGTGTCAGCCCGCCGCCAGGCGGGCGCCACGCTGGGTCTGGCGAGTGTAGCCTGGGTGGTGCTAGACTGGTGTGAGACCGGGCGTGTGCGAAGCGAGCGAGGAGGTCGAGCGATGAGTCGTTGGCTGGCAGGCTTGAGCCTGGTGCTCGTGTTGCAACCGGCTGCTGCGATCGAACCGGATCGTGCTGCGACCGGGAAGCAGAAGCCCTTTACGAAGCCGGTGGTCAAACCGATCGCGCTGAATCCCAAGGGCACGGTCTTACTCGACCGGGGCGGCAAGCGGCTGTTGCTCAAGGCACGCGTCTGTGCCCGGGACCGGGTGCTGGAAATGTTGTGCTGCCTGAAGCGGACCAAGGAACACGAGTCGATTCTGACGCTCGACGCCAGTGCGGCGGTGGTCCATGCCGGTCTGCTGGCTCTGGGAGCAAGGCAGGGAACTCCGGTGCGTCATTACAAGGAGGTGGCACCGGGCAAGGTGGTGCCCGACTTCAAGCCTCCGACCGGACAGCGGATCGAGATCTTCCTGCAGTGGAAGGACAAGGCGGGCAAGCCTCGACGGGTCCGTGCCCAGCGCTGGATCCGCCGGGCCACTCAGAGGTACTTCAGTGCCCCGCTGGCCAAGCTGCCCGAGGGCGTGGTGTTGTCCGAGAAGAGGCCCAAGCTGGTCTTCGACGAGAAGAACCGGGAACTGGTCTGGTTCGGACCGATGAAGCCCGCTCAGCGCGACGGGTTCCTGAAACTCAGCGGTGACAAGGTGTTTGTGGCGGCGGTGAGGCGGTTGTTTGCCGAGAGTCAACCGACTCAGATGAAGGCATACTGGGTATTTGCCGGCAGCGGCTTTGTTGCCGACATGAAGACCGGGAAGAAGATCTACCTGGCCGAGAACGGGAACCTGGTCTGCGTGGCCAATTTCCCCTCGGCGACACTCGACATTGCAGAGGCCAGCAGCGACAAGGGTTCGAGCCTGTTGTACGAGGCGTTCATCGAGCGGATCCCTCCGGTCGACACGGAGGTGTTGATCGAGCTGATCCCGAAGAGTGAACCGGTTGGGAAGACCTCTCCGCCTCCGCCCCCTCGCCCCCGCAGTTTGCCTCGCTAGGCTGCCCGGTGCTGTGTGAAGCTGGGCAATCAGCGGTGGCTTGACCGGTTCGCGTGGTCAGGTTGTCCTTCCGAGGATCGCGGTTCAGTCGGGCCGCCCGCATTGATTGCCCTGGCGCGGTTGTTCGTGCGGTGGTCCATGGACTGGGAGCGACCGACGCGAGGTGTCGACCTTCAGGAGTGCAACTCCCGAAGATCCACATCACAGGTGCTTCCATGTCCAAGCTCTTTCAGCTGATCACTACGTCCGTCGTGGTCTCGACCCGACTTGTTTCACGGCTGGCCCGCATTCTGTTGTGGCCGGTGACGTTTGCACTGGCGATGGTATTCCGTCCGGTGCGGCTGGCTTACCGGGTCACCGTGTCCCAGTTTCCCAACGTCCTGGCCGCCTCGATCGCGCTGGTCTCCTTCGCGTTCATCTCGGCCAGTTTCGGCCCGGCTTCTGCCGACGCCCACCTGGTTGACTCCGACTTGTCGGTGCCGATTCTCTCGCTGGATTTCGATGCCAAACTCGGCGACGGAGTGCAACGGGGTGACGAATCGGAGTTGGGCGAAGGAGACTCGAGTGATTCGTCGGGCAGCGGCTCGGCTGGAGGCACCTCGTCGCGGATGGCGTTGCTGATGCAGGTGTTGATGCTCGAGAAGGCCGAAGCGGTTCTGATGTCGATGCCCGGCTACACGGCGACGTTCAGCAAGCAGGAGATCGTGGACGAGGAGTTGACCGACGAGCAGGTGATGCAGGTCAAGATCCGCCACGAGCCGTTCTCGGTCTACATGAAGTGGACGACCGGACACAAGGGGCGTCAGTTGTTGTATGTCACCGGCGAGAACAAGGGTCGGATGCTGGTCAAGCTGGGTGGCTGGAAGAGGCGGTTGCCGGCTCTGAAGCTCGATCCCAACGGCAAGCTGGCGATGAAGGAGTCGCGGTACCCGATCACCAAGGCGGGATTGCTGGAGCTGGTTCGCGAATCGCTGGCGATCCGTCGCGGCGACATGAGCAAGACGACCGGCGTAACCTGCCAGCTGGTCGAAAACCACGAATTCGATTCTCGGCCGTGCTACGCGTTCGTGGTCGAGTACGCCGACCGGTCCTCATCACAGCGGTACCGCAAGTCGGTGATACTGATCGACCGCGAGCTGGGCGTGCCGGTGGTGGTCCGCAACTACGGTTGGCTGGCCGAGGGATTCGACGGCGAGGTGAGTGACGAGGCGACGCTGATCGAGTACTACACCTACCGCAACATCAAGTTCCAGAGCGAAGTGGCCGGCGGGGACTTTGATCGCGGGAACAAGGCCTACCGGTTCTAGGCCGCGAAGGGGCCGGGGTCAGACGCCCGCCGCAAATGGTTCTTGCTCCACCGCCAACGGTCCGCACGCGGGGGCCTGAACCCTTTTGTTCCAACCACGGTTTCTGGCCGAAGGGTTCAGGCCCCGCCTTTGGACCGAGTTGGGTGGAGCAGGACTGTTGGGAGGCGGCGTCTGACCCCCAGCTTGCGGGCGGCCTCTGACCTACAGCCTGAGGTGCTCAAGCGCCTCAACGGCTGTCTTGATGTAGCCGATGTAGAAGGGGCCGAATTCGGCAAAACGGGCCGAAGCTTCATCGAACCGCATCGTGTAGACGATCTCCTTGATGTACTCGGGAGCCCGTCCCCAGAGTGTCACTCCCCATTCCCAGTCGTCGAAGCCGGTCGAGGCGGTGATCAGCTGGCTGACCCGTCCGGCGAACTGGATGCCGCTGGTGGCGTGTTCGGCCATCAGCTTCGACCGGTTCTCGAACGGTTCGGTGAACCAGTTGGCAGCCGGGTGGCGGATCTTGTTCATCGGGTAGAAGCACTGGATCGGCAGTTCGGGGAAGTCGGGGTAGAGCCGTTGCTGGTTCATCGCCGGCAGCCGTCCACTGTAGGCATTCAGCTTGGCTTCAAACGTCGGGTCGTCTTCGGCGAGTCCTTCGCCCTTGAGTCTCTGGGCGTACTGTTCGGCCGTGGGCACGTACTCCGACACCTCGGTGATCGAGACGAATGACCAGGTGGGTTGCAGCACCGTGCCGAGGCTGGTGGATCGGACTGCCTGCTTGACCTGGTCGATGACCAGCGGATCGGGGTCGAGGATCATCAGGCCCAGGTCGGCTCGGTGTCCGGAGATGACCGAGACCTGGAGTCGTTTCGGGGCACCGTCGGCCTGGGGGTCCAGTGCCGAGATCAGTTCGTCTCGACCCCGACTTCGGGTGTCCTGGTCGAGTTGGGCCAGAGCGGCGGCGTCGACCTGGTAGTACAGGTGCAGGCAGTGCCAGCCTTCGCTCATCCGGATCGTCGGATCCGGCAGTGCCGCGGCGGCGTGTGGGGGGCGGTTCACGTTGTGGGGTCCTGGGGGTGGGGTGCGGTGCGGTGGGGTGGGGCGGTACGGAGCGGTTGCGAAGCGGCCATGTTAGAGGGGGGTGTGAGGCGAGCGGAAGGGGTCAGGCCCCGCTGTTGGTCCGCCGCAGGCGGACCAACAGCGGCGTCTGACCCCTGGTTTGGTTCAGCGTTGAGGTTCTTGGGAAGCACCTGGAAGCACTCGCACGACCAGCCGTTTCTTGTCCCACTTCAATGCGGCGGCGACCTGTTGCGGGAACCGCCAGCCTCCGCTGCGGGTCTCATAAATCCGGACCTGGGCCCTTTCGGCGGCCATCGCGACCGCCTGGGGCATGTCGAGGAAGCGGAGCACGTTGAGGTAGATGGGCCCATCGCGGTGCGAGGCTGGCAGTTGGTGCAGGTCGATGCGGCTGACGTTGGGCACAAACAGCGACGCATAGACCGTGATGCCGGCCATGGTCTTTTCGCCCTGCATCCACAGCGGGACCTCGCCGAGCCCGTCAACGAGTCTCAGGGCAGCGGCTCCACGAACCATGTCGAAGGTCCGCATGCCATCGAGTGTCTGGCCGAGCAGCATGAAGCGTCGGCGGACCTGGGTCTGTCGCCGCTGGGCCTGGCCCCACGCGGTGGGTCCGATGCCTCGAGGTGCAACGTAGGCCATGCCCCACTTGAACGTCTTGAACATCTTCTCGGTCTCTGCAAACGCCGCCTTGTCGGGTTCGGGGGTGCCGATTCCCTCGAGGTCCTTCAAGGCGATTCCGCCACCTGCGAGTGAGCTCAGCAGCGAATTCCAGCCTCCGTCGTCGACGGCGTTGAGTACGACCAGGTCGAGCGATCGGGAGTCGAGTCCCTTGCGGTGCAACAGGACCAGCGGCAGGCGGATGCCTTTTTGCGAGGTGAACCAGTAGGTCGAGACGGCGACTTCGCCCGAGGTGGCCGTGGGTCCCTGTTCGAGGTCGAGTCCGCTCGGGCGGGCGGGCCAACCGCGAAACGACTTCCTCATCAGTGCGTCTCGCCAGCCGGCCTGCTGCCGCGACCAGTCGTCGGAGGATCCCGGCACCGCGGGCGCCTCGGCCCTGGCCGTGAACGTCTCACTGATCGTGGTGTTCAACTGGTCCTCGGGCAAAGTCTCGCCGAAGACTCGCAGCTGTTGCGGAGTGAAGAACTTGACGGCGGTGGTCTCGATCAGCGGGTCCTGCTTCTTCAAGAAGCGGTTGAACCAGTGAAAGGCGTGGACACGGAGTTCCTGGGTGTCGCGATGCGGACCCTCGGTGATCTGCAGTCCGAGTTGTTTGCCCTGTCCGTGGAGTTCGTAGATGCGGCGGACCTGGGTGTGGATGCGGATGACTCCGTCGAGCGGAAAGATGCCGTCCTTGTCGGAGTTGGAGATCAGCAGGGGTCGTGGTGCCAGGAGCGCGGCGACCTGGGCGAAGTCCCAGCCGAAGGTGTTGACCTGGAACATGCAGTCGCAGTGGCCTTCGACGCAGCCATCGACGACGTGGTTTTCCAGGTCGGTGATCCCGGCGGCGGGCACCGCGACCTGGATCCGGTCGTCGAGTGCCGCGACCCACCAGCTGTAGGCTCCGCCACCCGAGCGGCCGGTGACGCCGATCCGATCGCCGTCGACCTCGGGTCGCGACTGCAGGTAGTCCAGGGCCCGGATGCAGTTCCACGCCTCGACTCCCGCCGGCGAGTAGCCTCGAGCGTTCCACCACCACTTGCCGTAACGGTAGGTGCCGTGGTGGATTCCCTCGATCTCGCCCAACTGCAGCGTGTCGATCGTCAGGCAGGCGTAGCCGTTGCGGGCGAACCAGGCGCCGTGGTGCTGGTAGTGCACCTTGTTGCCGTAGCTGACCCCGTTCTGCTTGACCCGTCCGTGACCGCAGACGTAGAGAATCGTCGGCAGGGGGCCGCTGCGTTTCTTGGGCAGGTAGAGGTTGCCGGTGACGTAGAGACCCGGGCGGGACTGGAACTGGAGGTTTTCGACGACGAAATCGGGGTGCTCGACCCGGCCGGTGACGACCGGTTTGAGAGGGGTTCGGGGAGGACGTGGTGAGAGTCCCAGCATCTCGAAGAGCTGCTCGCGGTATTCGCCTCGACGTGCCTTCCAGTCATCGAGTGTGCGGATGTCGGCCAGGCAGCGGTCGGCCAGCCGGGTGGTTTCGGCGCGGAAGTAGGCGTTGATGGTGCGGTCGCCGGCCTGGGTGTCGGCTGCGGTGTCGGCTGCGGTGAGTGGTGAGGAGGTGGTGAGAACCAGGAGTACGATGGCGAGGCGTCTCATCGGAGGTGTTCCTGTTGGGGGGTCGACCAGGGGCGGACCAGCCAGCTTATCCGTCTGGCGGTGTCCAAGTGAACCTCGCGGGTCGCTTTTGCTATAGTGCCCACTGGCGGGTGCAGGCAGAAGTGGATTTGGGATTCTGGTGGCGAGGAGTCGAGGTGGACCGACTTGAGCAGATCGACGAATTCGAGTCGTTGTTTCGTCGTTCCGAGCGTGAGGCGTTTGAGTTCGTCGACGTACCGATCGACTCGGTGGCGTTGGTCACCGGCGACTCGACCAACGAGTTGGTCGCCGGCGAGTTGAAGCGATTCCTGCCCCGGATCGGCGACGCGGCGAGTTGTCACGCCCTGGGCAGCAGTGATTTCGGGAACGTGGCCGAGTTGCTCGAGCGGTTAGCCGCCCAGCAGGTCGACCTGCTGGTGACCCGGCGTCATCTCGGTGAAGAGGCGCTCTCTCCCCAGCATTCCCTCGGCGTGTTCCTCGACGAGCTGACCCAGCGGACCTCGATTCCGGTTCTCGTGCTGCCCGGCACCGCCGGTTCACCGCAGCAGTTGCCCACCGAGCCGTGTCGGCGTGCGATGGTCGTGGCCGATCACATCAGCGGTGACCACCGGTTGATCAATTACGGCGTGAGGATGTGCAGCGACGGGGGCAGCGTCTGGTTGTGTCATGTCGAGGACGAGACGGTATTTCGGAGGTTCGTGGCGGCGATCGAGCGGATCCCCGAGATCGCGACCGAGCCGGGAGCGGCGTTGCTTGAGGCCCAGCTGCTGAAGGAGGCCGAGGACTTCATCGCGTCGTGCATTGCGACGTTGGAGGAGACCGGGCCGGACGTGACATTGAACAGCCACGTGGGGATGGGTCATCACGTCAGGGAATACCGGCGATTGATCGACGAGCACGAGATTGACCTCCTGGTGGCCAACACCAAGGACGACGACCAGATGGCGATGCACGGCATGGCCTACTCGTTGTCGATCGAGTTGGTCGACCTGCCGCTGCTGCTGCTGTGAGGTTTTCCGACGGAGAGGGGCGGTGTTGATGAGGGGAGTCGTGTTGGCCAGTGCCGAGGTGGCTTCCGAGGCGGGCGGGCACGCCGTCTCGGGTGGCGTGACCGTTTTGTTTGCGGTGTTGCTGCTGGCGATGATCGTGGCGTTGGCGTTGGAGGAGAAGATCCACGCCAAGAAGTCGTTGATCGTGGGCGCGTTTGCCGGAGTCTGCCTGATCCTGGCGACTGCCCTGGACCTGATGCCGTTGGGGCATGTGGACTTGCCCAACGGTCACAAGATCGAGATGCCCGTCTACATTCCGGCGATCGACTGGGGCGTGATCACGATCATCTTGGGTGCGAGCCTGTTCGTGGAGGTGACCAGCCGCTCGGGGGTCTTCACCTGGATGGCGATCAGCCTGACGAAGAAGTCGGGTGGCGATCCGTGGAAGTTGCTGCTGGCCTACGGCATCCTGACGGTGCTCTTTTCGGCGATGCTCAACAACGTGACGGCGATGATCATCATCGGCAGCCTGACCGGCGTGTCACTCTCGAAGCTCAAGCGGACCGACCTGCTGTTGGGCTTCCTGGTGGTCGAGGGCCTGCTGACCAACGTGGGCGGTCTGCTGACATTGATCTCCAGCGTCCCCAACATCATCGTCGGCAACGTTGCCAAGATCGGCTTTGTCGACTTCTTCCTGGTGTCGGCGCCCTACGTGGTGGTCGCCACGGCGGTGACTTTGTGGATGGGCCGCAAGCGATTTGGGATCCAGGGTTTGCCCAACGATGAGCAACGAGCGGCGGCGGCGGGGCTGGTGGAGGGTTTTGACGAGAACGAGAGTGTCACCAGCGCGAAGTTCTTCTGGTTCTCGATCGCCTCGCTGGTGCTGTTCGTGGTGTTTCTGGCAGGCCAGAGCGAGATTCCGGTGCTCAGGGACCTGGGCATGGGTTTCGTGGCGTTGTCATTCGCGGGCATCGTGCTGCTGGCCTACAAGCACGAGGTCGACAAGTTCTACAAGGTGGTTGACTGGGACCTGTTGGCGTTCTTTGCGGCACTGTTCGTGGTGATCAACACGATGGAGCACGCCCAGGTGCTGGCGGTGATCGGTACGGGGATCGAGAAGTTGATTGGTACGGGTGTGTACATGGGCACCGGCCTGTTGCTGGTCGCCTCGGCGCTGGCCAGTTCGGTGACCGACAACATTCCGCTGGCGGCGATGCTGGCCAAGATTCTCAAGAGCCACGACCCGGCCTATGCCGCGACCGCTCCGTACTGGTGGAGCGTGATTTTCGGAGCCAACCTCGGCGGCAACATCACTCCGATCGGGTCGGCTTCGACGGTGGTGGCGATGACGATCATCCACAAGTACGAGCTGCCGTTGTCGTTCGTGGGGTTCGTGAAGGTGGCGGTCCCGTTTGCGGCGGTCCAGATCGTGATCGCGGTGATCTACGTGGTCGGCCTGACATGGGCCGGGGTACTCAGCGGTTGATTCCACTTGTGGCTCGTGCCCGAGCCATCATGCCACAGGCAGTCATGTAGTCATGTAGTCATGTAGTCATGTAGTCATGTCCACGTCGACCCTCCGTCAGCGGATCGCCTGCGAGGCAGCCCGGTTGCTGTCGGCGCGTCGTTGCAGCGATTTCTTTCGGGCCAAGCGGGCGGCGGCCAAAGCGGTCTGCGGGGGCTGGGCCCGGCCCGGCGACTTGCCGACTGATCTCGAGATCCGTGAGGCGTTGCAGAGGCTGATGCCGGTCGAGACGCTCGAGGCGGGTGCTTCGGATGTCTCGCAACGCTTCGCCGCCTACGGCAGCCTGCTCGAGCCTCTTGAGTCGATCCATCAGCCGCGGCACAGTCATCCCGAGGGTGACGTGCTGTACCACAGCCTGCAGGTGTACGAGCTGATCCGCGGCCAGCGGCCTTATGACATCGACCTGCAGCTGGCCGCGTTGTTGCACGACGTCGGCAAGGGCATCGATCCGGCCGACCATGTCACCGCCGGGCTGGCGGTGCTCGAGGGATTGATCAGCGAGCGGACCGCGTGGCTGATCGAGCATCATCTCGAGGCGCGGCGACGTCGCGAGGGGACGCTGGGGGTTCGAGCGGCACGGAGGTTGCGGAATCACGAGAGTTATGAAGAACTGGACCTGCTGTGCGAATGCGACCGCGATGGCCGCGTTCCCGGAGCCGTGGTCCCGGAGCTTGACGAGGCGCTGGGGGCCATCCAGGAGTTGGAAGTATCGCTGGGAGATCCGACATGAGAGGTGTCATGAGGTGTGT
>Ga0066376_10002952_pt1 | contig 15583 bp, 12 predicted proteins | sample Knorr_S15_td_Bot_FD_77009 | JGI IMG/M metagenome (GOLD analysis project Ga0066376, IMG submission 77009) | Marine microbial communities from Southern Atlantic Ocean transect - Knorr_S15_td_Bottom_ad_5009_LV_A | ecosystem: Environmental > Aquatic > Marine > Oceanic | place: Southern Atlantic... | reverse complement strand
CTAAGCAAGAGGAAGACACAAATGGTGCACCGTGACAACATTGTTATCCTCATTGCTCTAGTTCTTTCTGTTGTGTTACACCTTCTGATTTTACCCGTGGTCTATTCGAAGAAACCCCCCATGACATATCTTCCACCTGCGAAGGCGACACACCTTGAAACACTGTCTTTGGAGAAACCAGTCATTGAACTTGGCATTGACAAATCAAAAGAGTCGACCTTGACGTGGATTGGGTACGAAGAGTATGAAGAACAACGTGCTCGCTTTGCAAAAGTAGAACAAGCAGCCATGAAAACCGAAGTAGACGTTGCACAACCACAACCCCCTGCAATATCTCTTTCGCTGTTCCAACAAATGGCAATACCAATTGCAGAAATGGCATCGAAACTCTTAGAGGCACTTCGAAGCATTGAAATCACAACACCTGCCAACGAATTGCCAATCGTTCTGCCTACAGTCGAGGTTGTTGAACAACCGCCAACAAAAGTTGAAGAAGATGCTCCATTTGAAGGAAACCCGTCCGATCGAGATTCTGAGGCAACTTCCGTTATCAAAATCTCGCCCGAACAATGGAAGTCTGGCAAACCGCTTGCAGCGCAAGGTATAGTCCTTCGGCCAAGAAGACCTTCATTTACCGCAAACCAACTGGTGACGAATGCGCCAAGTGATTTAGTGGCTCAGTTGCACATTAATAATCGAGGAAAGCCTCAAGACGTTGTCATTCTGTTCAGTACAGGGAGCCCATCAATTGACCGTTCACTGGAATCAAGTTTGTACCGTTGGCGTGCATCAGGTGATCAGATAGATGCCATTGATGATGGAGAAACGCTCATCATCACAATTCACATTACGTTTTCGAAGTGATTGGTCAGACCCTAAAATTCTACTTGATGTCCCTTTGGAGTCTTTGTTGCCACACACTCATGCGAGCGGTATCGGTTAACACATAATTCAACGGCGTCACAGTTGCGAACCCTTGTTTCAATGCTTCAACATCGCTACCTTCAGCAGTGTGCGCAAATGCCATTCCGTTCCCCGCAGCCCAGTAATATGTCCTGCCATCTGGCGTACCGTGTTTGTCGTAATGCCCCAAGTCGCCAGCAGCATTCATGTCTACCACTTTGACTTCGGGCATCGGCATATCTGGGGTTTCACAAACAGGAATATTCACATTGATGACCTCGTGTGATTCCAGTTTATTTTCAAGAAGGCGGTCAATAATGACTCGGGCGATTTCAGCAGCACGGTCGTAACAAATGGAATCTCGATTTTTCAAATACAAACTGACTGCAATTGCTGGAACCCCTAGAAATGCTGATTCAATTGCAGCTGCAACAGTACCAGAATAAATGATGTTTATCCCAACATTCGCACCACTGTTCATACCACTGATTGTTAAGTCTGGTCTTTCCCCATCGCCAAAGCGTTCTTCCCACAATGCACGCATTGCAAGTTTTACGCAATCAGCAGGTCGACCATCAACAGCAATACCTGTCATCGACTCGGTCACTTCGACTTTCTGAATCATCAGTGGTTTGGTATAGGTAATCCCGTGACTCATCGCAGATTGCACGGTCTCGGGTGCAAACACGACGAGTTCACCTAATCCTTCAAGTGCTTTGTGCAACGCAATGATTCCGGGCGCGCGGATACCATCATCGTTTGTTAGAAGAATGCGCATGCTTACTTGGGTTCCAAAATATAATCTCGACCACCCCACCGTATTGGTATTCGGTGTTGCAAAATCGATGCTGCGTCGAGAAAGAGTTTCGCGACAACTAGGCCGCCGATTGGAGCAAAGATGGCAAAGACAATGGGCGCGTTGTTTATTTTATACAACCAACAAATTACCCAGATGCAGGCGACTAAAGATGCAATTGAAATCCAAAGGAGTGGCGCAGAAACAAGGTTGCCAATAATGATTCCCGCCACGCCCGCCGCTGGAAGAATAATTGACACAACAATTACCAATGCAGCGCTGCGACGGAGTCGATTGATGTTACGCGTACTCGCTTCAATAAAAATTCGTTTCCATCCCGTTTTAAACGCCTCAAATGTCGGGTACATCGAACAACGCAACAAGCCGTCTGCAAAGAGTACTTGGACCTTGCCACCCTCTGCGTGAATCTTTCGAGCAAATGCTATATCTTCAAGCAAGTCGTCCTTTACCGCATCGTGACCACCAATTGATTCGTACGACTCTCTTGAAAAGAGCAGGAACTGCCCGTTTGCAAATGGCCGTGATCTGTGTTCTCGATTGATGCGATCGACTGGATACTGGCGAACAAGAAATGTACCCGCTATTGGTTGCACAATGCGTTCAAATGTTTTCGTAATTGTGAGAGAACTCAGAATACTCAAGAGCGAAGCCTCTCGCTTTATCGCTGATGCAACTGCACATCGGACGAGTTCGGAATCAAATTGCGTATCAGCATCGGTGAAAAGTAACCATTCTCCGGTTGCTTTCATTGCGCCAAGTCGAGCAGCATTACATTTCCCAGCCCAATCATCAGGACAGTGATCGTTTTCAATAAGACAGATACGATTATCTTCTGCAGCATGTTTTTGGAGTATTTCAAGGGTACGATCGGAGCAGCGGTCAAGGACAAAAATAATTTGAATGTTTGTGTACGTTTGATTTCGAAGTGATGTTGCACATCGATCAATGACTCGTTCTTCATTGTGCGCTGGAATCACAATGCTCACCGATACATCGGTTGGAACAGGCAATTGAAGACCCTCACTGATTGTCGATTTCGAACGTGCCATTGCCCAGAGTCGATATGCAATACCCAACCACAAAATGAGGGAAGCTGCCGTAACAACGCCTAGAATATGTGAAGTGACTTCAAGTGTTGACATATGAGTATATGGTACCCCGTTATCATGGACAACATTGATGGGCACTTCAGCAATCAATCAAGCTCTCTTCTTTACTCGAAACGCGTTACGTTCCATCGACGCAGATGCCGTTGAACAATACAACATTCCAAGTATTGTGCTCATGGAGAATGCAGCGAGGAGCGCAGCAACCATCATTCTTGAATCGACAGACGCAGCGGTGCAAAACAACATTGTCATTTTATGTGGTCGAGGTAACAACGGTGGTGATGGATATGGTGTTGCTCGACATCTTGCAAATGCAGGGTGTCATGTCTCCATTCTGCAACTTGGTGAGCCAAGGGGAGAAGATGCCAAGGTCAATGCTTCTATCTGTGCTGCGATGCACATTTCTCAAACATCATGGATCAAGGACGCGCATAACGATACATCTCTATTCATAGATGCCATCTTCGGAACGGGTCTCGACCGAACGGTAACAGGCGATTATGCTGACGCTATTCATGCGTGCAACGAACATTCGGCACCGTGTATATCCCTTGATATCCCCTCTGGACTGGATTGTGATTCCGGTCTTCCTCTTGGGTGTTGTATTGAGGCGACAATGACGATTTCGTTCGTTGGAATGAAACTGGGTTTTCAGAATGAATCCGCAGAAAGGGTTCTCGGCGAAGTTGTGATTGCTGATATTGGATGCCCTCAAGCTCTACTTCAAAAGTACGGTTCAACAACAACATAGTACGATGGACATTCTGTGTACCAAACGCTATTGACAACAAGGTATTTGACAAGCAGAGTCATCCCACTCATTGCAGTAGCAGCGGTCGCGCTGTGCGTTGCACTTGTTATCGTCGTTGTTTCGGTGATGTCTGGTTTTTTGAACATGGTGCAATCTTCTGGTCGCACGCTCATGGGCGATGTCATCATCACGTACGGTATTTCGGGAATCCCACATTATGATGATTTGATTACGTACTTTGAGAACGACCCAAATGTCCATGCTGCAACACCCATCGTTGACGGTTGGGGGCTCCTTCGAATGCCATACCCGGACTCTGAAGCAAAACAGAGTGAAACTGTACAGGTGTGGGGTATCGAACCAACGTCATTTGCAAAAGTCACCTCCTTCGATGAATCGCTGCAATGGAAAACTCCAACGGATAATCAACGGAATTGGTTATTGCTCGATGCGATTACTTCAAACCAAGAAAACCTTCGTGAAAACTTAAACGATGAACAGTGGAATGAGTTGGATATTGTCGTCAACAGCGCATCGAACACCATGAATTTCGAATCCGTCTCTTTGTGGACAGATCTGCAAGAACTTCTTGATGAATCGCAATGGAAGTTGTTACTGCAATACGATGAACGGCTGCATAATCCAAATGCTTTGTTTCAACAGGGGTTATCACTTTCTCAAAATGGGAAAGAGGGAATTGTTTCGGGATTACATGTTTCTGAAGGGAATGAACGTCAAAAGGATGGAACATACCAAGTCATTCGAAACGATTATTGGTGGCTTCCCCGTTTTGACGGTACGCTCACCATGCTTCCTGTTGATGCTCAGGGAGGTGTCATTGAACCAGAATCAATCATCATGCCGTTCGTCAATGAATTTCAATCTGGTGTTTTCATGATCGATGAATCGCGAGTTTTTGTACCCATCAATGTCTCACAACGATTGTTGCATCTTGACACTGCAGAGATTGTTGATGTTGATGACCCATCCATTATTGTCGGTATCGATCCTGCAAGAGCAACGAGTATTCTGATTCGTGGAATAAAAGGAATTGGTGCAGACGATTTACAAGTTCGTATTGCAAATATGTACGATTCGTTCCTCGCTGGGCTCCCAAACGACACCCTTGTCTTTCCACCAACAAGAGGTGATCCTGGTTTAACTATACATACTTGGGAAGAACAACAACGAAGATTTACGGGGCCGGTTGAAAAAGAACGGGAACTCATGCGAACCTTATTTTCAATTGTGTATCTGGTGGTTGCTGCTTTGATTCTCTCAATTTTCTGGTCAATCGTGTTTGAGAAAACTCGGGACATTGGCATCCTTCGAAGTATCGGTGCGTCAAGAGGAAGTATTGTGTGGATTTTTTTGCAGTACAGCCTTGTCATTGGAATTGTTGGATCAGGTCTTGGTTTATTTATTGGTTGGTTCATCACAAAGAATATCAATACGATTCATGATGCCATGGGCAACCCTCCACTTGGTATTGCCATTGTTGCTTTTGTTCTTGCGACATGTATCGCCATTTATACCGCCATCAAATCTCGGAGCGGTCAAATGTTGCCCATCGTGCTTGGCTCGCTTGGGATCATTACTTGTAGCGGTATTGGTGCATTAATTTTATTCATCAGGCATATTGGCGGTCTCGTGATTTGGGATGCCTCTGTGTATTACTTCTCCGTCATTCCAAACCAAGTTGATTGGCCATCAAGTCTTGTAACTGTATGTGGTGCGATTCTCTTCTGTTTATTGGGCGCTGTTATTCCCGCTGCAAAAGCCGCTGACACTGATCCTGTAAAGGCGCTGCGTCATGAATGATACTCCCAACAATGTGCCAATTCTTGAAGGGCGTCACTTGAAAAAGACGTACAAACTTGGTCGTGCAAGTGTACCGGTTCTACTCGATGCATCGCTAGAAATTCAACAGGGAGAATGGATGACCATTCTCGGCTCAAGTGGTTCGGGGAAATCAACCGTGTTGCATCTCCTTGGTGGACTCGACCGACCAGACGAGGGTGGTGGTGAAGTTTTATTCAGGGGTGAATCTGTCTGGGCTCGTTCAAACCGTCAGATTAATCAATTTCGAAATCATGAAGTTGGTTTTGTCTTTCAGTTCTATCACCTTTTACCGGAGTTATCGGTGTTGGAAAACACGATTCTCCCTGCAATGATTGGGAGATTGGGTGGCTCTACAACTGACTCGCGAGCGCGTGGTATTGCTCTCCTGGAACAGTTTGGTCTCGGCCACCGCCTTGCCCACCGACCCCGCGAACTTTCGGGTGGTGAACGACAGCGAGCCGCTATCGCTCGGGCGCTCATCAATAGACCGAGCATCTTGCTTGCTGATGAGCCCACTGGAAATCTTGACGAAGAAACTGGAAGTGGAATTCTTGATGTGATTGGTCAACTTCATAAGGACGGGTTGACGGTAGTGTTAGTGACGCACAATATGGAAATTGCCTCAAGAGGCGAATGCTGTGTGCACCTTCGGCACGGTCAAATTGAGCACCCCGCCACAATGGCATAAGTACACCTTTCTTGGAATCGTACAACTGGTTGTAGACACCATTTCGGGGGTGTGGGGACCTTTTTCTGCATAATTGTCAGAAGTGCTCAAATGGAACGCTGGTTGCACCGATTGTTATAGTGGACGCATGCAGTTGCATGCACCTTTGAAGCACATCCCGCGTAGAATGTGGGTAGAGAATTGAATTATGTTTGAACGGTTAACAGATCGCGCTAGAAAAGTCATGGCTCTTGCAAACCAAGAAGCCCAACGCTTTAACCACGAGTACATCGGAACGGAACACATCCTTCTTGGGCTCGTGAAGGAAGGCTCTGGCGTGGGTGCGAATGTACTAAAACATTTAGAAATAGATTTGCGTAAAGTGCGACTTGAAGTTGAAAAGCTCGTCAAAAGTGGTCCAGAAATGGTCACGATGGGGAAGTTACCTCAGACACCAAGAGCAAAGAAAGTCATTGAATACGCAATCGAAGAAGCTCGTTCACTGAATCACAATTACGTGGGTACTGAACACTTGCTTCTTGGCCTGCTTCGTGAACAAGATGGTGTTGCAGCACAGGTTCTTATGAATCTTGGGTTGAAACTTGAAGACGTTCGTGAAGAGGTGTTGAATCTTCTTGGCGCTGGCGTAGGTCAAATTGAAGAACTTGATGACGAAGGCATGGAACCTCAAGGAGATGGTCCAAGCCCATCACCTCGAAGAGGTAAAAGTAAAACGCCTGCGCTTGATAGTTTTGGTCGCGACCTGACTGAACTAGCGAAAAAGGATGAGCTTGATCCAGTCATCGGTCGCCACAAAGAAATTGAACGGCTTGTGCAAATTCTTTGCCGCCGAACAAAGAATAATCCTGTGCTTCTTGGTGAAGCGGGCGTTGGTAAAACTGCAATTATTGAAGGTCTTGCACAACGCATTATCTCATGCGAAGTTCCTGAGTTACTGCATGACCGTCGTGTTGTCGTCCTTGACCTCGCAATGATGGTTGCGGGAACAAAGTATCGTGGCCAATTTGAAGAACGTATCAAGGCAGTGATGAACGAAGTTCGTCGTGCAAAAAACATTTTGTTATTCATTGACGAACTTCACACTCTTGTTGGTGCCGGTGGTGCTGAAGGCGCCATCGATGCTTCAAACGTATTGAAACCCGCGCTTTCTCGTGGTGAGATTCAGTGCATCGGTGCGACCACATTTGACGAGTATCGAAAGTACATCGAAAAGGATAATGCACTTGAACGACGATTCCAATCGATTGTTGTAAATCCACCTAATACTGAAGATACTATTGATATTCTAAAGGGATTGCGAGAGCGATATGAACAGCATCACCGCGTAAAGTTTACCGACGATGCTATTCTTGCTGCTGTTGAACTTTCAAACCGTTATATCTCTGACCGTGTTCAACCAGACAAGTCCATCGATGTGATTGATGAGGCTGGTGCTCGCGTACGTTTGAAATCAATGACAAAACCACCCTCAATGGCTGACTTTGAAGAGCAACTCGAATTACTCAAAGTACAAAAAGACGAGGCTGTGAAGAACGCTGATTATGAAGCAGCTGCATCGCTTCGAGATGAAGCCGAACAACTTCGTTTAAAGAAGGATGGGGTGCAAAAAGAATGGCGTGAGCAAATGAATGAAGTTACGAGCATCGTTGATGAAAATATCATCGCTGAAGTTGTTTCAAGCATGACTGGTGTTCCACTCACTCGCCTCGAAGAAGCCGAATCACAACGACTTTTACAACTTGAAGATGAACTCCATAAAACAGTAATCAGCCAACATGATGGCATTACCCAAATTGCAAAAGCAATTCGTAAATCACGAAGTGGTTTGAAAGATCCAAATCGACCGATGGGTTCATTTTTATTCCTTGGTCCAACTGGTGTTGGTAAAACACTTCTTGCAAAAGCAATTGCTGAATTTATGTTTGGTGATTCTGATTCGCTTGTCTACCTTGATATGTCCGAATACATGGAAAAGCACACCGTCTCACGGTTAGTGGGTGCTCCTCCCGGATACGTTGGTTATGAAGAAGGCGGGCAACTTACCGAAAAAATCCGACGTAAACCATATGCTGTCGTACTCTTCGATGAGGTTGAAAAGGCTCATGGTGACATATTTAACATGTTGCTTCAAATTATGGAAGAAGGTCGCTTAACAGACTCCTTCGGACGAAAAATCGATTTCCGTAATACGATTGTTATTTTGACTTCAAATATTGGTTCGGATCTTATCAAGGGTGGTCAGGCGTTTGGTTTTGGCAAACGTGATGATGTTATGGATTACAGTGAGTTAAAAAAGCAACTTCTCAGTGAAACTGAAAAGTTCTTCCGCCCCGAATTCATCAATCGCCTTGACGATGTTATCGTGTTCCAATCGTTGACAAAGGATGACCTTTACTGCATCATCGATATTGAACTCGAAAAGATTATGAAACGTTTGCTAGCCAAGGGCATCACCATGGAACTTGACCAAACGGCTAAGGACTTCCTCATCGACAAGGGATATAACCCCGACTTTGGTGCACGTCCCCTTCGTCGCGCTCTCGGAACGTACATCGAGGATCCACTCGCAGAATCGCTCCTTAGTGGTGACTATGGTGAAGGGCATCATGTTGAAGTCTTACATAAAAAAGATGATGAACACCTTTTCTTTTCTTCTACTCAAAAAGAAGAAAAAAACGAACCCGAACCAGAACCGGGGAGCGTTACGAAGATTGCGAATAAAAGGGGCAGTGAGCAGTAAAGGTTGCTCGTTCGCCAGTGGCGGGATGTGTGATAGTGAGGGTCTGCGCGTGGAGCATGAGCCTTGGTGAAAGTGCGAGTATTTCTGGGGGTGCGTATAACTCATCACCAAGGATTGGATACCCGATTTCGCGAAGGTGAATACGGAGTTGGTGTGAACGCCCTGTCGTTGGTCTCAACTCAAGCAAGGTAGAATTTTCTTTTCGCTCTGCAACCTTCCAGTGTGTTTGGGAGGGTTTTCCTTGTTCAAAATCAACGCATTGCATTGGTGGGTGTTCCATATCCTTCCGAATTGGGATATCAATGAGCCCACGCTCGTCATCAACCACTCCCCCCACCTCAGCGATGTATACCTTTTCAACTTCGCGATCTTGGAATTGACGGCTTAATTCACGGTGCGTATCGGCATCTCTCGCCATCACGAGAACTCCAGATGTGTCCATATCCAAGCGGTGCACAATCCTTGCCCCTTCAATTGCAGAAGCAACTCGAACAGCAAGACAATCTATTTTGTCCGGACCAATTCCCTTTACGCTCAATAACCCAGAAGGCTTATCTAGGACAACAAGGTAATCATCATGATAGATGACAGGTATGCCGTGCGGTAAATACTCGGGGGGCGTATGATATGAAGTTCGATTATTCAAGGAACTCTCCAATGACAATGCATTGTATCTCACTCATTCTTTCCATAGTGGTTGCTTCAGGCACCCCCCTTCATCCTGATGAAGCCGGTGCTATTGGCGAACCTGTTCTGCTTACTAATCCCGCTCAATTTCTCAAAGCAGGTGAATCCTATTTTGATCCAGCGGTAAAGCGAATTATTTTTCAGGCAATCGAACACCCACCTGAAGGTCAAGATCCCGACAGTCATTACGGAATGTATTTAGGTGACCTTTCGTATGATGAAAGCGGAAAAATAATTGGATTAAAGAATATTCAACGCATTAGTAATGAGGGGTCTGCAAATACATGTGGGTGGTTTCACCCAAGTAACGATTCACTTGTCTTGTTTGCAACAACAATGACTCCACTCGTTGATGAAGACGCTCCTGGGTACCAACGAGATTCAAATAAATACCGCTGGGCGTTTCCACCAAAAATGGACATCGTAGTACTCAATCTACAAACTAAGGAATTTGCGCCCCTCGTGACCAACCCAGAACATTACATTGCTGAAGGATCTTGGAGTCCTGATGGAAGGCACGTGATGTACTGCTCACTTGCAACAGGTTCAGGTGATATTTACATTACCAATATAGAAACAGGCGTTTCTCGACTCATTGTTGGGGACGAGGGGTATGATGGAGGACCGTTCTTCTCTCCAGATGGCAAACGGATTGTCTACCGTTCAGACAGACGGGGCAACGATTTGCTCCAACTCTATGTTGCTGACCTTGTATTCGATGAGGCGGGTTCCATTGTTGGCATCAAAGAGGAATGCCAACTCTCCGATAACGAGCATGTCAACTGGGGACCATTTTGGCATCCGAACAATCGTTTCATCATTTATGCCACAAGTGAAATAGGTCATCACAATTATGAACTCTTTGTTTGCGATGCTGATAGTGGTAAAACAGACGGGATCACCCACGATGAATCTCGTCGGCGTCGCATAACACACGCTGCTGGTTTTGATGGTTTGCCCGTGTTCGACAATTCTGGTACATGGTTGATGTGGACGAGTAAGCGCGAAACCGGTACAAGTCAGTTGTGGGTTGCACCATTTCTATTTGATCTTGATAGTCCAACTGAACAGAGACGTTGATGTCACTCCCGAAGAATATTATTGCGTTGTTGCTCCTGGGTTGTTTTGGAAATTGCATACTGGGTTGTAAAACGCAAACTGTAGAATATCGTTCTCGCCCCACTTGGCAAACTGCACTCTCGGGTGGAATGCCTACGCAGCAGATGCGCGAAGATGGCACCATTATGAAATACACTTCTTCAAGTGCATTAGGCAATCCGATGCAAGATTATCTCGACTCAATTGTGCTTGAAGAAAAGGATGAACTGACAGGAAAATTGACACTGAGAGCCATTTTTCCTAGACACGTAATTGATTATACGATGACTTGTTTACGAGATAAAAACTGGGATGTTCTATTTGAACAACTCATCAGCACCGAAACCAGAGAATACTATTTAAAACAAGAAGATGGGAGAGCAGAGTTTGAAACCTTCTTTACCAAGAATCGGCGAGAGTTAGCGAGAACACTTCAGCGAATTCGAAAGGGAAGGGATTTCGGAGATGTACAAATGTATGTGAGCGGCAACGTCACAACTCATACGCTCTCTCCTCGAGTAGCAAGAGATTACAAATTTACTACTGTCTCGTTTATCCGTGAAGAACAATTTCTAAAACTGCATTCAATTCAATAATTAGATTTCATCCGGAGTTCGGAAGAGCGTCAAGCATGCGGTGTGTCCGTGCAAAAAAGAATGCCCGCCGATTGGACCAATTTCGCCAGCCGCGAAGAATCCAGAAATTGGTACATCCCCAATTCGTTTTCTGATAATCGTGAGGTCGTGATCTTCTTCCTGGAATAACCTTTTTCCCCGTCCGTTGCATGTCACAAGCAACCCTGCAAATGGACCTTCTTCAAGTTGTTGGGCATCGAGTAGCAACTGTAAATCTTCAACTGCAGTTTGCGCATCACGAACATGAAACTGCACGGTTTTACCGAGTCTATACAATTCACCGGCGGCAATACACTTTCTTTTGCGATCTATTCCTAGGATAGACCTCACTAAAAAGTCGCCTCGTCCAAAATGGCTCTTGTGCTCGTTGATTACACCGCCAAGCAACAATCCGCCTTCTAGTAAATCACGTTCATGCTGAGTTGCCTGTTGCGTGAGTTCGTGTACTACATCCAGTGCCGGTTTCCCCCCTAGTTCAAGAATAATGTTCCCGTCCACTTTGGTCACACGATGGTGTGATCCAATAGGTCGACACCCTTGGCTGACAATACACTCAATATCAATTGGTCCAGACATTGTGAACCCTATGCCTCCGCTTCGTATCTTTTCGTCATCCAAAATCAATCTGTTAAACAACGCCCTTGATGCGCCGGAAGCCATCCCACCAATAATTGGAAGTGGATTTTCTTCACCCCTACACTGTACAAGTGCTGGAAGTAAGCGAGTAATTGGAGTAGAAAACGGATCGCCGAAAAAGAAGGCCGCCTTCGTGTCATCTTGCAACCCTATCCATTCTGGAATTGCTTCGGGGCGTGATATTGGAACGGGTTTGCTGGGTGTCGTTGTCCATGGTGTGATTGTCACGCCTGGAAGACACATTGCAATTGCCGACAAACCCGCAACGCCCTCAAGTTCAAGATCACACCCAACAACTGACTCTGCAGTGACACCAATAATTGTTTTCGGGTTGAGTGTTTGTCGTATGTCTGCAACCGCTTCTTCAAATGACTCGCGGTGATGAAAACTTGCAAATACAAAAATTAGATCCGTTGGACCTGCCATCGCTTTTTCTAGTAATGCGGCGACCTCGATGGCCGCAGTACGGGTATCGAGGTGTTCGCTAATTGCTGATGCACTTTGCAATGGAGTTACACTACCGCTGTCAACGCTTGTACTGCTGTACTGGTTCTATTCAACAATTCATCTGCATCTTCGATTGTCATCACGAGTGAGAGTCGGAACCGAACAGATTGTGTGCCACAAGGCAATGCGATGACACCGGTTTCCATTAACGCACCGAGCATTGCAGCTCGATGTTCTGGTGATGGAAGGGTAAATGCAATCAACGACCCCTTCCCACGCACGCTTGTAAACGCATTTGTACTCTGCGCTATACGACGAAGTCCTGCGACAACATGTTCACCCACTTGGTTGACGAGTTCTGCAATGTTATCTCGCTCAATGATTTTTATAAATTGCGTGCAACGAACCATATCAACTAAGTTTCCACCCCACGTCGAATTAATACGACTCGATGTATTAAACACATTCTCTGCAATTTCATCGACTCTACAACTTGCATACATACCACAAACCTGAGTCTTTTTGCCAAAACTCACGATGTCGGGTTGAACTGTGGTGTGTTGCCAGAACCATGGTTTGCCCGAGCCATAAAAACCTGTTTGCACCTCATCATAAATCAACAATGCTTCCCGCTCATCTGCATATTGTCGTAGTTTTTCTAAGAACTCGTTCCTAAAGTGGTTATCTCCACCCTCGCCTTGCATTGGTTCAATAATAATCGAAGCAATTCTATTTGAGTGTTCTTCAAACGCACGCTCAATCTCTTCGCAAGCCTGCCCTTCAGCTGCTTCAATATCATTGATGACATTTCCTTCGTTGTCAAAAACACAGAATGGGTTAGTGACCCTTGGCCAATTAAATTTTGGAAAGAGTCCAACCTTATCGGGAACCGTATTCGTCAAACTCATTGTGTATCCACTTCTGCCATGGAATGCTTGTTTGAAGTGCAACACGACGAGGTCATTCACATCATCAAGGAAATTCGTTCGCCCAAGTTTTCTTGCTTTCCAGTCAAATGCTGTTTTGAGTGCATTTTCAACTGCAAGTGTTCCGCCTGAAACCCAGAAGTGATGGGGAAAATCTTCGGGTGTTACACGCGAAGCAAACGCTTCGACAAATTCAGCGAGTTCGGTTGTGTATAAATCTGAGTTAGCAATTTTATTTCGGGATACTTTTAAGATTGATTCATTAAAACGGCTTTCCATCAAATCGGGATGGTTGAATCCGAGAGGCCATGAAGCAAAGCATGTAAACGCGTCAAGGTAGTCCATGCCACTCGCTGAATCGTGAATCCAAACCCCGTGCGACTTGTCTAGGTCGACAACAAGGTCGTATCCATCGACAAGTTGGTACTTGCTAAGAACAGCGTGGACATTTTGAGGTAACACGGACATAAGGAGCCTTTCTGCGAAATAGCGAATCAACTATTCGTTCGCCGTAATATGCCATGATACCAAGACTTCTGTTCGTTGATATACCTCGCCACATCGAAGAAAATGAACCATAATCATTTGTTTTGTACTGCAAAAAACCATCATTAAAGAAGATTTGAGCATAGAAACGGAATCCTAGCCATGAATGAACTTGACGCATGAGCAGATTCCAACGAAACTGTCCACATCATTGAATGGGTGTTTTGTAGCCCTGCCGACTGTACCGCCTTCAGCCTCCTGTTGAACGCGTTTTTTGGAGAGTATATTATGGCTATTCGTAGCGGCGCTGGAACCGGCGTCATCGTATCACTGGTTGTGTTTGTTCTTGCGACAGTATTCTTGCTTGTCCTGAGCATTGTTTTTTACGTTGGCAATCGGGAACAAATTGAGACTGTAAGGAACGCTGAATCGATGTTACAAGTCTATGCAACCTCAAGAGAGCGTAGCGATGACTATGTCATTAAATTCGTTGCGTTGGCAGATGCTGCAAATCAATCTGTTACTGGATATTTGAATGATCAACTTGAGCAACGAAATAGAATGCTCACAGGCAATCCATCTGAAACAATTGAACGCTTACAAATTCAGTTTTCTGGAAATGTTTCGGAAAGTAGTCCACTTGTACTGACCCTCACAAATCTACAGAGTCAAATTAAATCAGTGAAACAAGAATTAGATGCTCGAGTAGAAGAATTAGCGAGTTCACACGAAACGATTCAATCTTTGAATGATCAACTTGTCAGTCAAGCGCAATCGAAAGAAGCGGAAGTTCAGCGAGTTAAAGTTGAGTGGCAAGATGTACAAGACGGGGCTAAAAGCTTAAATATAAAATCAGACGATGAATTTAAAAGACGAACAGATTATTTGGAAGAGGTAAAAGAAGAAAACATTGAGCGTATGCAAGATGCAGAAGAACGTGTTGAAGAGTTAATTGGAGAAAGAGCACAACTCTTGAGCACTATTGATGATTTGAGAAGCAAAATAAATTCAAACCGAATGAACACTGTTGATCCTTCTTTGCTCGTCGATGGCAGAGTTCTTGAAGTTGGTTCTGGCAATGAAGTTTTTATCAACCGTGGCGAACTGGATCACATCGTACTTGGAATGACCTTCGATATCTATGAATCCGCTTCCCAACTTCGTTTTGATGAGGGTGGTAATCTTCCAAGAGGCAAAGCGACTATTGAAGTTGTAAAGGTTGGTCCAACAACATCAACTGCAAAGATCAAACGATCGACATCAAGTCAACCTATTATCCGCGATAATATTATCGTAAACCCTGTGTATGATCCTGATTATAAATTTTCATTTATTGTGCACGGTAATTTTGATGCCGATGGTGATGGAGAACCAGAATCAAACAACAGTTTTATTAAAAATCAAATTTCTCGTTGGGGGGGAATCGTCATTGAAGATGATGGAGTGATTCCTGGTGACTTAGATTTTCTTGTGTTGGGAATTACACCCAGAAAACCAACACATCAACCAAGCAGAGGTGCTTCTCCTGCAATGATGGATGCATATGCAAAGCAACAAAGAGCATATGATGATTATGAGAATCTACAAGAAGCTGCTAAAGCAGCACAAGTTCCAATCCTGACGGCAAACCGGCTCGATGTTCTTACAGGGCATCGAAGTAGGTAAGAAAACACCTGATTACGGTTAATGCAATGGCACGCCAACAATCATCCCTTGTATCTTGGTCCCAGTACCTCCCCTTGAGAGCAATTGCTGCACTTATTGGGTGTTGTCCAATGGAGCTCAACATGCAATCAATGAAACTGATTGGAGATTTGT
>Ga0066376_10002949_pt1 | contig 15591 bp, 14 predicted proteins | sample Knorr_S15_td_Bot_FD_77009 | JGI IMG/M metagenome (GOLD analysis project Ga0066376, IMG submission 77009) | Marine microbial communities from Southern Atlantic Ocean transect - Knorr_S15_td_Bottom_ad_5009_LV_A | ecosystem: Environmental > Aquatic > Marine > Oceanic | place: Southern Atlantic... | reverse complement strand
TCTTGGACCGACTCGCCGACCGTGCGGCTTCGGCCTCTTCCCTCAGTGCCTCTTCCGCCTCGAACCGGGTCGTGACGTCCTTTGCGACGCAGAATACGAGGTCGCGCTCGCCGAGCGGAGCGGCGGTCCATGACAGCCGGCGCCAATCCCCTGCGGCCGTGAGGTAGCGGTTCTCGAAGCGCGCGAACGCCTGACCCTCTGCGAGGCGGCTCAACTGCTCGATTGTGGCGTTGCGATCTTCCGGATGCACCAAATCGATGAGCGGCGTCTTGAGTACAACCGGCATCGAGTGGCCCAATGTCTCTTGCCACGCCGGGTTGATTCGCTTGAAGTGACCGTCGAAGCCTACGAGGGCGAGCAGGTCCCCGGGGACGTCGAATAGCCTGTCGATTTCTCCCCCGACGGTCCCCTCGTTTGCGGCATGGTCCTGCTGCGAGGCCTCCGGTCGCGGCCCGGTCAGCTACGGGAAGAGACCCAAGACCAACGGGACCGTCGCGATCAGCCAGAGGAGTGGCTGAGTGGGGATGGTCTCGATGATGCCGTCCGCGTCGAACGCCATGCCTCGCGCGCCCGCGTCGAAAAGCACCGCGATAATCAGGAAGGCGCCTCCGAGCGCCACACCGTACAAGGAATGGAGCACAACGGGGCGAACGCCCCTGGAGGAGGTCGTTTTCGGCACGGAATGCGGACAGAGGCTGATCGGAGGCTTCACCCGGGGTCGGACCCCACCATTCTCGACTGCCCGACGGGCTCAGTCAAACCTTATCGGACCGCGGCTGGCGCCGCGCCGCGCGGAGCCCCAAGCTGCTTGCCCCTGAAACGGATGCGTGTGATAAAAACGAGCATGGCGGTCGCCTTGGTGTGCGCGGCGGTGTTTCCCGCCCACGCCACCGCGCAGGGCGCCGAAGTCCCACCGTACCCGAAGTCGTTCGACCGTCTTCTACGCGATCTCTCCGTGCTCGCGCACGACTCCATGGAGGGCCGAGCTCCGGGCACACCCGGCAGCGCGCGCGCGCGAGCCTTTCTGATCGAGTCGCTCGAGGCGGCAGGAGCGCGACCGTTCGGCGCTGGTTACGAGCATAGCTTCAACACGGGCACCACGGCGGCCGCGAACATCATCGCGGTCGTGCCCGGGCGTGATGCGCAAAGGCCCTACATCGTGCTCACCGCGCACTTCGATCACCTCGGCGTTCGCGGCGGCGAGGTCTTCAACGGGGCCGACGACAACGCCTCAGGGGTCGCCGCAGCTCTCGCGATCACGCGGGAAGTCGCTTCCAACCCACTCGAGAGCCCGCTCGTGATCGCGCTGGTCGACGCCGAGGAGAGCGGGCTACGGGGCTCACGCGCGTTCATCGCGGGACCGCCCATCCCGCTGGAGCAGATCACCTTGAACGTGAACCTCGACATGGTCTCGCGTACGGCCGGGCTGCTATGGGCGGTCGGCGCTCACCACATGAGTGCGTTGCGACCCGTCATTGCCCAGGCCACGGTGAACGCCCCTGTCACCGTCCGGCAGGGGCACGACGGGCCGGGGGCCGCCGGAGGCGCGGACTGGACCAATTCCTCAGACCACGCACCCTTCCACCAGGCCGGCATTCCTTTTGTGTACTTCGGGGTGGAAGACCACCCTGACTATCATCAAAGCACGGACGACTTCGAGAATGTGGACCCCGAAGAGTACCTCGCATCGGTCTGGACGATTCTGACCGTGCTGCGTGCTCTGGACGAAGCTCTGCCATCACTGGAGAGATGATGCGATGATCGACGCGAAGCGACGGTTCAGCGTACCCCACCCGCTCGTCCTTCTCACCGGATGCGTGATCTTGGCGGCTCTGGCGAGCTACGTCGTGCCCGCAGGGCAGTTCGACCGAGAGCTGGACGAGGCAACCGGCCGCTCGGTCGTGGTCGCGGGCACCTATCACTCCGTGGAGCGCTCGCCGGTCGACCTCTTCGATGCAATGGTCGCACTGCCCCGTGGCATGGCCGAAGCGGCCGACGTGATCTTCCTGGTCTTCCTGATCGGCGGCGCGTTTACCGTGGTCGACGAAACGGGCGCTTTGAAACGAGGCGTCACATCGCTGGTGCGTTCGCTGAAGGGCCGCGACCTACTGGTGGTTCCGATCGTGTCGCTGTTCTTCGCGACTGGGGGGGTGGTGGAAAACATGCAGGAGGAGATCATACCGCTGATCCCCGTGCTGTTGATCCTGACTCGCAGAATCGGCTTCACTCCGCTCGTGGCAGTATCGATGAGCGCCGGTGCAGCGTTCGTGGGATCCGCCTTCAGCCCGATCAACCCTTTTCAGGTCCAAATCGCACAGAACCTGGCGGAGCTCCCGCTCGGTTCGGGGGGCCTCTTCCGCACGATCTTTCTCGTGCTTGCCCTGGCACTCTGGATCGGGATGACCATGCGATACGCAGCCCTGCAGCGGACAGAGTCCGAGCATGTGGAGGACTCCGACGACGCAGGCATCGACGGCAAGGACTGGGTGATCTTCGGGCTAGTGGGCGCAACCTTCGTCATCCTCGTGGTGGGCATTGGGTCGTGGGGTTGGGACTTCGACCACATGTCGGCCGCCTTCTTCATCATGGGCCTGATGATCGGTTTGCTGGCGGGCATGGGATTGTCCGGAACGGCCGAAGCCTATGTGCGCGGCTTTCGAGGCATGGCCTACGCCGCACTACTGATCGGATTCGCGCGCGCGATCTTCGTCGTGCTGGATGACGGGCGCATCGTCGACACCATGGTTCACGCGATGTTCACACCCCTCGAGGGGCTGCCGCTGATCGCATCCAGCCTCGGAATGGTCGTCGCCCAGACCGCGATTCACGTGCCGGTCCCGAGCGTGAGCGGCCAGGCCGTGCTCACGATGCCCGTGCTGGTCCCGCTCTCGGACCTGCTCGGTATGTCGCGACAGGTGGTTGTGCTCGCATATCAGTACGGCGCCGGGCTTTGCGACCTGATCACCCCGACCAACGGCGCGCTGCTCGCGATCCTCGCCGCGGCGGGTGTCCGCTACGAGGATTGGATCAAATTCACGGTCCCTCTCTACCTCGCCCTCGTGGCTTTAGGGGCTGTATCGATCGCCATCGCTATCGCCATCGGACTAGCATGAGCGCGTGAGCGCGACAAAGGAGAAACTGCACAAGAACGTCTGGGTCGCGACCGGGACGAGCTTCCTCACGGACGTCTCGAGCGAAATGGTGGTCAACGTCCTGCCCTTGTTCCTCGCGAACGTGCTCGGGGTTCGCATTTGGACGGTCGGGCTCATCTACGGCCTCACCGACACGGCCGCCAGCGTCCTCAAGCTGTACTCGGGTTGGTTGTCGGACCGCTTACGCGCCCGCAAATGGCTGGCGGTCGCCGGGTACGCGACGTCGTCGCTCTCCAAGCCCTTCCTCCTCGTGGCTTCGACGTGGGGCGCGGTCGCCGCCATCCGTTTCGTCGACCGAGTCGGCAAGGGAATTCGCACCGCGCCGCGCGACGCGTTGATCGCAGACTCCACGCCACCCGGGCGTAGGGGACTGGCATTCGGTCTCCACCGCGCTGGCGACAGCGGAGGAGCGGTTGTCGGCCTGCTCATCGCGATCTGGCTGGTCGCGAGCGCGCAGGGTGCGGGGGCCCTCCTGACCGAAGGCACATTCAGGACGCTCGTGTCGTGGAGCTTGGTCCCTGCCTTCGTGGCGGTTGTCTTTCTGGCGATCGGTGCGCGTGACGTCGCGCCGCGGGAAGGCGTGCCGGCCCGGCCCCGGATCCGGGTGCGTTCGCTGGGGCGGGGCTTCGCCGCGTTTACCGCCTGCTCCGTCCTCTTCGAGCTCGGCAACTCCGCCGATGCATTCTTGGTGCTGCGAGCTCAGGAGCGTGGACTCTCAGTGCTCGGCGTGCTCTGGATCCTGGTGGCGTTCAACGTCGTCTACACGGCTGTCTCCACCCCAGCGGGCACGCTCGCGGACCGAGTTCCGCGAAAGTGGGTGCTGTTTGGAGGGTGGATCGTGTACTCGCTCGTATACCTCGGCTTCGCCTGTGCACGTACGCCGACCCACGTCGCCGTGCTGTACTGCGTCTATGGAGCGTACCACGGACTCGTAGCGGGGGCAGCCAAAGCGCTGATCGCCGACCTCGTGCCCCCGGAGCTCCGCGGCACAGCCTACGGCAGCTACGCCGCGGTGGTCGGACTGATCAGCCTTCCAGCCTCGATGCTGGCCGGCCTACTCTGGCAGGGCGGCGGGTCATGGCAAGGCTTCGGAGCCGCGGCCCCGTTTACATTCGGCGCGGGCACCGGAGTGCTGGCCGCGGTTCTGCTGCTTTGGACCGTCCCTTCCCGCCAGGGTCAATCGTCGGCGCGGCTGGGATCGTAGCCGGGCACGATCACGTCGAGGCCTCCCGTTAGACTCGATCCTGCAGGGGCCTGGTCGGCCGCGGCCGCAGCCCTTTTCGCCGCCGTCTTTTGCAAGAAGGCGACCACATGAGGAGGTAGCTTCAAGACCTCCTTGGGCTTGCTGGGTCTCTTCGGCCGGCGGACCGTGGCGACCTCGACTTCGGTTCGTGTCGCCTCGGGGGCGGCATCCGGACCCTCCCACACAGTCGGAGTCACGCCCCCCTCCGGTCGCGGGCGAAGCTGCCCTCCCCGCAGGCCGTACATGGCCAGTGCAGCCGCACCGAGTCCGGCGATCCAAGTCAGGACCGTGACGATCGAATCGGTACGGGAATTCTCTGCATCCGGGACCGTGAGCTCCTCCTGCATCGCTTGCTCGAACAAGTCCGTGGCAACGCCCCCGGGCAGTTCTTGGGCCGAACTCCAGTTGGAGAGCACTGCTCCAGATGCCATGAAGGCTGCGCCCAGCAGCTGTAGTTCGTAGGCGCGCGCGGGCACGCGAAGAGCGATTCTCGACCATAGCATCTAGCTTCGACGCGTAACGCGACCGCTTGAGCCCCCGAGCCCCTCTCCATTGAGCCTTCCCACAGCCTCGTGACCATGACGCAACCACCGATTCCCGTCGTCGCAGCCGTAGTACGGCGCGGCGGCCGCTTTCTCGTCGGGCGCAGGCCCGCGCACAAGCGGCACGGCGGCCTCTGGGAATTCCCTGGGGGCAAGGTCGGCGAAGGGGAGTCCCTGCTGGAGGCCGCCAGGCGGGAGCTCGCGGAAGAGTTGTCACTCCGCACGAATGCCATCGGCCGTACACTCTTTACGGCCGGCGACGGCGATGCACCCTTCGTGATCCACTTCATAGAAGTGGAGATCGAGGGCGAGCCGGACCCGCATGAACACACGGAACTCGGGTGGTTCACTCGCGCGGAACTCGGAGAGGTCGCGCTGGCGCCGGCGGATGCCGCGTTCGTGGAAGAGCTCGGGAGGCGGGCGGCTGCCGGCCACGAGTCTCGAAGATGAGCGCACGGAGTGCTGGTGGATGATTCGCCCCGATGGCGCGCCGATCCGGGGAGACCGCGGCGGGGCCATCCCACTGCTGAGGGCGCTTCGATTCACGCGCCCCGTAGCTGAACTCGCCGCCGGGCCACTCGCAACAAAGTCAATTGCCGGCTCTAGTGTGAGATGTCGACGACGTGGTGATCGATCGGAGGTGACGCCTGTGATTCGCTGCTCTGACCCGCGAATCGGATTTCGGACACAACCTCATGAATAGGAGTCCAGCCCGCGCCCTCTGGTGCGTCGCGGCGCTTGGCACCCTCGGCTACGGCGAGGGCGAGCGAGCCGCCCTCTGGGTCCCATCGGACAGCGCTGGCGTCGAAATCGTCACCAATCGAAGTGACGGCGCGAGTTGGCGGTTGTCGCAAGTGCCTGTGTTGTCGCTGGGAGTGGTGGATCAAGGTGGCCCCACTGAATTCTACCGGGTCAGCGACCTCGAACTCCTGGAGGACGGCGGACTCGCGGTGGCCAACACCGGAACCGAGGAGGTCCGGTTGTTCGCCTCGGGCGGCCAATACCGCGGCAGCTACGGTGGTGACGGGTACGGGCCTGAAGAGTTCAGGCGCCTGGCGATGCTCGATGCTCAGGCGGATTCGCTGCTGACGTACGATCGTCCGCTCCTTCAAGCTCGAGTGGTTTGCCAGCTTACTCTCTCCCGTCGACTTGCGGGGCGAGAGCGGCATCTTGGCTGTGACGGCTCGCTACACGACCGAGCTGGACGGCTCGGGTCTCGTCATCGATACGGCCCTCGTCTCACACTACGACCTCGATGGGCAATTGATCGACTCCCTGGCCCGACTTCCTCATACTCAGTCGGATCATTCGCGTCTCGCTCGCCGCGCGACCCGTCACAGAGGCTCATATCGCACGCTATTGGCAAAAGCAGTTGAGGGAGGCGACAGGGCCGCGACTGGACGCGCTTCGACACATGCGGGACATGATGCCGTTTCCGGCCCTCTTCCCCGCGTTCTCACAGCTGCTGGTAGACGACACCGACCGACTCTGGGCACGCGTGTATGCGCTGCCGGGCGAACCGGACGAGCGCTGGCTGGTCTTCGAAGCTGGACGCCTCGCCTCCTCGTTGGTTTCCCCCCGTGGATTTCGCGTCATGGACGTGAGGGGCAACCGAATCGCGGGGGTATGGAGCGACGACCTGGGTGTGGAGTTTGTGCAGGTCTACGAATTCAGGTAGAACGAGGCGCGGTCACGTCTGCAACGCACGGCGCAAATCCGCCGACCGCGCCTTCGGGATCTCGCTCTTCAATCCGTCGACGGTCGCGGCCCCGCGACCCACAACGTCCCCGCCGTAGCGTAGTGCAACCGGACCGCGCAGGTCGTCCTCGAAGGCGATCGCCTCTCGGCTCGCCAGCCGGAGCATCCCTTCCCGGTCGATATCGAACACTCGGTCCCCGATCGACGCACCGAGCCACCTCAGGAGATCGTTGGTCGGCCGAGGCCGGCCCCTCGAGTCGAAGTCGATCGCTCGAAACCCGACCGAGATCGGCCTCCAATCGCCGCGCAAGGCGCCAGCACGCCCAGGGCCTGCCAGCCAAGCCTCCAGCGGCCACTCGGCCAGCGAATGAAGCCACAGGCGTCCACCGCGCTCGATCCAGTCGACGTCGGCGAGCGCGGCTGGATCCACTGCGAACCGGTGCTCGAGGTCGTCGAGCGCCACCGTTGGGAGCCGGTGAGGCGAGCCTCCGGTCGTCTCGTCGCCCGGATCAGGCAAGGCTTCCGCGCTCGCTGATTCCGGGAACGCTCCGGGCACGGGCGTCCAGCCCCCGTCGGCCGATCCGTGCGCGCGCTCCGCGCCATCGTCCAGGCGGCGGAGTTTCGCCAAGAAGAGCCCACCCGAGTCGAAGTGATGAGGATAGATCCGGGCCGCGCCCTCCAAACGTGCGTCGTACGTCGCACCATCGAACGAAGTGACTCCCGGCGCGTGCGCCACCTCGAGGGTGATGGGCTCGAGGTCCACGGGTTGGCTCTTCAGAATGCCGTCGACGACCGCCTCATTCTCCTCCGGCGCGAAGGTGCAGGTCGCATACACAATCGTGCCGCCCGGACGAGTCAGACGGATCGCCTTCTCCAGGAGAGCGCGCTGCACCGAGCCGACGTACCTGCCGAAAGAGGCCGACTGCCGAGGCGGCTTGCCGCCGCGTCTGCGCAGCGTGCCCTCCCCCGAGCAGGGGGCGTCCACGAGCACGCGGTCGAACAGAGGGCCCTCAGGGAAGTCCCGGCCGTCGCCCGCGACGACGAACACGTTGGGATGACCCAGCCGATATACGTTACCCAGCAGCCCGCGGATCCGACTCTCGCTGATCTCCGACGCAACCAGACACCCACGGTCTTGCATCAAGTCGGCGGCATGCGTCGTTTTTCCGCCCGGAGCCGCGCAGAGGTCGAGCACCCGCTCACCCGGCTGGGGATTCAACAGGGGCGCCGCAACCCCGGTCGAAGCCTGTTGCACGTAGAAGAGCCCGAGCCAATGCTCCAGCGTGAGGGCGACGGAGCCCGGCCCGGATTCGACCTCGAAGAAGTTCGGCAACCCCTGCTTCGGTCGAAGCGCAAACCCGCAAGCCGCGAGGCGTTCGAGCAAAGCGTCGTTGCTGATCCGCCCAGTACGAACGCGCAGCACGGTTGGCTCCGGGCGCCGGGCGCTGGCCTCGAACGCGGCCCAGTCGGGGATGATCCCTCTGTACCGCTCGAGGTCTACGAGCTCGGCCCGCTCCGGGCGTACACGGCCGCGACGGCCACGTTTAGAACGCGAGACCGCCCTCGTCCCCTTCGTCTTCCTCTTCTTCGTCACGGACGAGCGTCAGGATCGCGGCCTGCGGCACGACCAGATATCGGTCGCCCTCGAACGTGATTTCCACCGCCGCGCGCCTGAAGAAGATGGCGAAGTCCCCGATCCGAGCTTGCACCGGCAGGTAGCGCGGCTCGGGCGCCCCGATCTTCCAGGGCTCGTCGTCGAGCTCGGTCGGGGCAGAAACCGCGTTGCCCGGGCCCGTGGCCAGCACCGTCCCGCCCTGGACGGGTTGGCTGTCCACCGCGGTGGCCGGGAGGTAGAGACCGACGTTGGTGCGGTCCTCGCCCTCTTCCGGCTGAATGAGAATCCGATCGCCAACGACGATCAGCTTCTTCTTGCGTTCCGTCATTTTGAACTCGTTTAAGTAATCGACTTGCGCGCTGAAAGGTCGGGACGCCGGGGCGCGGCCTCAAGGGGAGCGACGGTGCCTCCGCATCTTGATGCGAGCTTCCCTGCCACGAGACGCGACGCCCTCCGGCGTGGCCGTCAACAGCCGATCAACCGAGAACGCTTCGACGGCGAGCGAGCCCATCGCCACGGCGTTCTTGAGCGCCTCGTCCATGGCGGTCGGCGAAGGCCAGTCGCGGGCGAGCGTCGCCACGAGCCCACCAGCGAATGCATCGCCGGCCCCGGTCGGGTCCGTCACCTGCTGAGGTCGCGGCGCCGACACGGCGATCACGCGGTCGTGACCGAACGCGGTGGCGCCCTGGTCCCCACGCTTCACGATCACCCACGAGCAACCTCCTTCCAGGATCGGCCGAATCGCGGAGGCCTGGTCGCCCCCACCCAGGAGCCGCACCTCTTCTTCGTTCAACAGCACGACGTCCGCGCTTCGTGCCAACAACTCGAAGTCGTCGCGCTGGTCCTGGATCCAATGAGTCATCGTGTCGAGAACGACGAGTGTGGGCGCCCCGGCGCTCGCGAGCACAGCCGCCTGGATCTCGGGGCTCGTACTCCCCAGGAAGACAGCGCTCGCACCCCTGCGGGCCTCCGGCACTTGCGGACTCTCGGCGAGTGCCGTCTCTCGATTGGTGTGCAACGTCTCGCGGCTCCCGTCGCGGGCATAGCGCGCGTGCCAGCGGAACGTCTCGCCGGGGCGCCGCGACAAGCCTGCGACGTCGATGCCCGCTTCGCTCAAGCGCGAGACGAACGATTCGGGGAAGTCATCCCCAACGACGGCGACGATCGCGATGTCGGCCAAGATTCGCGCGGCGGCGGCGAAGTACGGAGCGGACCCTCCGAGAACGTCGTGGGCCTGCGCGCCCCGGTACTCGACGGTGTCGAGCGAGACCGTGCCCACGCAGAGCACCTCAGGCCGCTTCCGGATCAAACGAGCATCCCCGCGAACGCCGCTGTGAGCAGCGCAGCCAGCAGGCCCGCGAACATAGCCTTCACGCCCAGTCGCGCGAGGTCCCGGCGGCGCGTCGGCGCGATCTCGCCTACTCCGGCGACCGTCATCGCCACAGAGCCGAAGTTGGCGAATGTCGCGAGTGCGTAGATCGCGATGACCAGCGACCTCTCGTCGAGCGCCGCCCCCCCACCGAGCGCCGCCTCGAGTTGCACGAAGGCGACGAACTCATTGAGTACGAAGTCCACTCCGATCATCTGGCCGACCAGCGCAGCGTCCCCCCACGGAACGCCCAGCATCCAAGCCACCGGTGCCAACAGCGCCCCGAGCATGCTCTCGATGGTGAGGCTCTGGATCCCGAACATCCCCCCCGCCCAGCCGACGACGCCGTTCGCCATGGAGATCAGCGCGACGAAAGCGATCAGCATGGCCGCCACGACCAGCGCGAGACGGAGCCCTTCCGAGGCTCCGCGCGCGGCCGCATCGATCACGTTTACGTCCGGTCTCTCTGCTTCGATGTCCAACGTACCCGAGGTTTCCGGCGTCCCGGTTTCAGGAACGAGCAACTTGGCCATGACCAACGCGGCGGGTGCCGACATGATCGAGGCGGCAATCAAGTGTCCCGCGGCTTCGCTCTGGTAGGGAAGCATCATTCCGGCATATGCCGCTAGCACACCTCCGCTGATGGTCGCCATTCCGGCCGTCATCACGGCCATCAGTTCCGACTCGGTCATCTTCGCGATGAACGGCTTCACGACGAGCGGCGACTCCATGAGACCCACGAAAATATTGGACGCGGCGCAGAGCGTCTCGGCGCCCGAAGTACGCATGGTCCTTTGCATCACCCACGCGGCTGCGCGAACAACCAACTGCAGGATCCGGAGGTGGTACAACACCGTCATGAGGCACGCGAAAAAGATGATGTTGGGGAAGATTCGGAATGCAAAGAAGGCCCCGGTTCGCGCCACAGAGCCCTGCGTCGATACGAAATTCTGGTTCGCGTCGACCGTGCCAACCGGCACGTTGTCCGATACCAGATTCCCGAAGATGAATCGGCCACCCTGCTCCGCGTAGCCGAGCAGCGCACGGACCAGGCCGTTCATCCAATCGAAGAACGCGACGCCGAACGGGGTCTGCAGCACCAATACGGCAAACGCGAGCTGGAGTCCGAGCCCCCAAGCGATGACCCGCCAAGAGATCTTCGCCCGGTCGGTGGACAGCGACCAGGCGAGCGCGATCAGCAGGCCCGCCCCGACCAGGGCCCGTAGCCGCGCGGGTGTCGTCGCCGCGAAGGAGGGATCCTGGAAGAGAAGGGCCAGACTGTTCACGCTCCGCCGCACTCTCCCGTCGACACCTCATTGGCACCGGAGCCGGAGAATACGAGGGCGGTGAACTGCGGGCCTTGGTCCTGCATCTGAATCACGGCCGTATAATAGCCACTCAACACCTGGTCGCCCGCCACCAGCGTGTAGCACCCCATCGCGAAGCTGATACGCTCGCTCCGATCGAAGTCGAGGATGCTCATGCCGAGGTCGCCGACCGCCGGCAGCAAGCGCTCGAGCGAATACGCGGCGTTCGTCTTTCCTACGGCGGGCACGTCCCACGGCAGGCGCACGACGGCACCCGGGGCGAGCATGCTCAGGGCGCCTTCGAAATCATCGTTGTTCCACGCGTATCGGAACTCGGACAGATAGCTGTTCGTGAACAGATAGGCGTTGACCATCCACTCAGCTCTCTCGTTCTGACCCCTGAGCGCGCTCGGTCCGTACCGGGCGCGAATCGAGTCCGGCGTCAGGTGCGGAGGATTCGCGACGATCAAGTCTCCCGGGGTCGGAACCCCCGCGCCCCCGAACGCCAAGTACATCTTCGACCGAATCTGCCAATCGAAGTGGTCGCGTTTCGCGATGGTGATGTGTACCCCACTGTGATCGCCTTCGGGCTGGGACGACTCCGTCTGGTAGCGACCGTACATGAAAGTCATGAGCCCAGACGCGGCGAACTCATCCCTCCACGTCTCGATGCCAGAGACCTGCGGGAGCTGCCAGTCGGCATAAGCCATCACGGCGTTCCGACCGTGGAGGAGCTTCCCGTCGGGCGTCACGAGCGTCACGTCCGCGGAGTACAGACTGGGAAGGAACTCGCGCTTGTGTCGCTGCCACACTTCGCCGAAGCGCAGCATGAGGGAGTCCGTCCCCTGTAGCGCGTTCGCGTGGAACTCGGCCTTGTAGGCGGCGAGCGCGCGCCCGTCTCCTCCTGGGAGCGCGCTGGAGAGACCGGTGGGGCCCTGCTCGGCCAGATCCGCGGTGTTCGCACCAGCGCACCCGGATAGACCAGCGAGGGCCATGAGATACAGTGCCGCCAACAGGTGTCGCGGCACGGGTCGATTCAAAGGAGGAAATCTCCTGTGGGGGGATGAAGGGCGGTCCTCGCAAGGCTAGACACCGATGCCACGTGGATGGCTGAGTCGACCTCGTCGACGCGCACCCTCACGAATCCAGCTCCAGAATGAGTGCGTTCGCGCCACGCAGCCGCGCCCCGAGAATGCGACCTATGGCACCCTGGATCTTCACCGCGATCTCAGGGTGTTCGCTGCCCAGCTCGGACAAGGCTTCGTACGAGAGTTCGAGTAGCTCGAGCGGCCCTGTCGCCTGTACCGCGGCGGCTCGCGGGGAACCGTCGAGAAGAGCCATTTCTCCGAAAATCGTCCCCTCGGAAAAAGTGGCCAATCGCAAGCGGCGGCCCTCCCCGGAGGTCAAGATGGACGCGTCGGCGTTCCCACTCGCAACCAGGAACATGGAGCGTCCCGTCCCACCATCCTTCACTACGAACTCGCCTTCGACGAAACGACGCCGGCCGATATAGCCGTCGAGTATCGCGCACTCGTCGTCGTCCAGGCCCCACGATTTGCCGAAGTCCAAAAGCGTCCAGCCGCCGGGAGGCCCCTCGTCGGCTCCGAGCTTCAATAGAAGACCCTCTTCGAAGTACTCGAGCGCCACGTCCGTGCTCTCGAACATTCGGGCCTCGGGAACACCGTTCAGGACGAGGCCTTCGGCGATCTCCGCATTGATTCCGCCCGACGTCACGTAGCTGAAGGCCAGCGTGGTACCTCGGGTGCGCAAGCGTTGGAAGGTCTGTCCCAGCACCTTGTACCCGGTGGCGTCCACGCCCCCTACGCGCTTCAGATCGAGCAATATGAACTCGGCACCATCGTCGGCGAGGTCCTCGGCCCGGGTCGCGAGCGAGTCGCAAGACCCGAAGAAGATGGTGCCCTCGAGCTCGATGATGGCGATTCGATGTCCTTCGGAACTCAGCAGCTCCGCGAGATGCTCGGCCCGCCGCCTCGTAGATCGCACCGTGGCCCCCGTGCGCACGCGACGGATGGGCGAACGGCTCATCTTGGCCACGAAGACGATCACCGAGAGCGCCACGCCGGCACCGACCGCGGCCACCAGGTTCACGAAGACGCCGACCATGACCACGAACACCATCTCGCCCACCGCCAGATAATTGTCCATGAGCTTGGTGGCGTCGGTGCGCCTGAGCTCTTTGACCTGACCGACGGTCCAGCGGTCGAACAGCCCGGACGCAATGACCATGATCAGGCCCGCCACGGCCGCCTTCGGTATGAGAGCGAGGGGCCGAGCCAGCACGACCACCAACACAAGAACCGCCAGCGCGTTCACAACGCCCGAGGCGCGCGAGCGCCCTCCCGCGTTGTGGTTCACCGCGGCTCGCGCCAGGATGCCCGAAGTCGTCAGGCCGCCGAAGAAGGCGACGACGGCACTGCCGATTCCCTGGCCAACGAGTTGGTTGTTCGCGTCGAACCGTCGGTCCGCGATGCTCTGGTAGCTGACGAGCGTGATCAGGGCGGAGATCGAATCGAGCACCGCCATCGCCAGTGCTCCGCCGAGTACCATCACGAGCAGGTCGAGGTTCGCCCCGTCCGACAGAGCCGCAAAGATACCCCCCAGATACTCGGGTCGCGGGATCGCAGACGGCAGGCTCCCGAAGACCGGGCCGAGCGACGTGCCAGGCCAGGCCGCTTGCAGCAAGTGGTGCAGCAGCGTGCCCGCGACGAGCGCCACGACGGGCACGCTGGCCTTCGGGAGGAAGCGCGCTCCCTTCCAGGCGATCCCCGCGGTCACGGAGGCCACGACCGCCGTAGCGGGCTGGATCTGGCCGATGTCGCTGAAGAGGGAGACGACCGACTGACTCGGCACACCGAGAAACGGCCACAGCTGTCCGTAGATCAGCAATATCGCGGTGGTATTGCGAATGCCGGCCACCACCGGATACGGCATGAACTTCACCAACGCGCCCACGCGGAACGCCCCCAACAGAATCTGGACGCTTCCGCTGATCAGCACGGCTCCGAACGCGAGCGCGAGCAACAAGTCCATCGACTCGGGCGACTGGAGATCGAAGCGGCCCGTGGCGAGCAGTTGGCTGAGCAGCGCCGCGAACGCCATGGCGGTCGTGGCCTTCGGCCCGGTGATCATTCCGGGTGCGCTGCCGAAGAGGGCCGCCATGAGCCCCGCCACGATCGAACTGAACATGCCCGCCAGGATGCCCTGCCCAGTATACTCCGGGCCGAGCGGCGCAAACGCGATCACGCCCGCGGCCACGTTGCCCGTGATCGATACGATCGCGGATGCCGTTCCTCCGGACAGATCGCCTGGGGTGAAGCTGGGGCTTCGAGTGGTCTGCGACATCTCGAGGTTGTTCAGGACAGGGGCCGACGACCCCCAAGATGTCACACCTTGAAAACCATGGCGAGGCGGCCCATGGAATCTGTAAGATGTATCGACGCGGGGGCCAGCGACGCGGAAGTGATACCGAGGTTCCCTTTCTCAGGAGCAGTGAGTGGCTTCATCTCCACCGGTGGTCGATGCACCTCTTTGGCCGGGACTCGACCGCGAGTTCCAGCGCGCGCTGATCGAGGAAGGGCTCACTCCGGACGGCAGGGCGCTCCGCCACCGGGCGGAAGCACGGTTCCTTTACGCGGAGGGCAAGCCGTTCCTGCTTGGACCTGCGCAGATGGTCCTGCCCGAGGTGGCGGAGCGACTGCGCGAGGTGACACGGACCTACCATCGCGCGATCGAGACCATCGTGGAGTCGTCCGTCCACGACGAGGCGGTGCGGGACGCGCTTTCGACGCCGGCCGCCCTCGCCGACGACCTCGCCCGCGACACGGATCCGGCGAACTCCAAGGTACACATCTGCCGACTCGATCTCCTGCCGGCCGAGGACGGGAGCTTCTGGATTCTGGAAACGAACGCCAACTGCCCTGGCGGCTTCGTCTTCTCCGGTATGTGCAATCGCGCGTGGAGGGAGTTCCTCGGGGAGCGCGGGCATGCGCTCCCCCCCGCGCTCGAGCACGAGGAGCCGGGATTCATGGCGAACTGGTTCTTGCGCGCGATCCGGCGGGACACGGGCACGACTCCCGACTTTCTCGCGCTGATCCGTGAGGAGGGCGGGAACCGCCTGGAGCTGCTGGACTTCGCGAAGCACGTCGGCTGGCACGACATCGAGTGCGAGGAAATCGACCCCAGAGAGATCGACTATGACGGAGCGGGCGTGGCGACGACGCGGGGGCGACCTCTTACCCATGCGTATCAGAAGCTCGGCATGCAGGTGTTCCAGCGCCTCCGAGCGGACCTGGACCCGTTCGTGGGCGCGGTACGCGACCGCGCGCTCTTCGTGCAAAACGGGCAGCGCGGGCGTTGGGTAGGCGACGACAAGCTCTGTCTCGCCATCATGTCGGACCCGTCCTTCAAGCACCTCTTCGACGACGACGATTGGGATCTACTACAGCAGCACGTGCCCTGGTCGAGGAACGCCAGACTTCTCGACGACGAGTGGCTGCAGGCGATACGCGGCGAGCGGGAGCGCTACGTGCTCAAGCGGGGCCTGGATACGCGGGGGGACGGTGTGTTGGTCGGGAGAGAAGAGCGGCAAGACCAATGGGACCAGGCGGTGCTGGTCGCCGCTGAGGAGGGGTGGCTGGTCCAGGA
>Ga0066376_10002947_pt1 | contig 15600 bp, 12 predicted proteins | sample Knorr_S15_td_Bot_FD_77009 | JGI IMG/M metagenome (GOLD analysis project Ga0066376, IMG submission 77009) | Marine microbial communities from Southern Atlantic Ocean transect - Knorr_S15_td_Bottom_ad_5009_LV_A | ecosystem: Environmental > Aquatic > Marine > Oceanic | place: Southern Atlantic... | reverse complement strand
CGGAAATATATTTCCTCTCCAAACTGCCGTCGCGCATCGATTGGGATGAAGTGCTGATCGTGGTCGCCATGTCCCTGGTGCTGTCCCTGCTGGCCACCCTGTACCCGGCCTGGCGCGCCGCCCGACTCGATCCGGTCGAGGCTCTCCGTTATGAGTGAACCGGCCTTACGTCTGGACAATGTCAGCCGTTGCTTCGAACTTGGCGGCGGTCGCCTTGAGGTGCTTCGCGGCGTCTCCATGGCGCTTGACCCCGGTGAGCTGGTCGCCCTGGTCGGCCCGTCCGTGGCAGGAAAGTCCACCCTACTTCAAGTGGCCGGCCTGCTCGAGCCGCCCGACGGCGGGGAGGTCCATATCGACGGCGCGCCTTGCGGCAATCTGAGCGACGGCGAGCGCACGCGCCTGCGGCGCGACACCCTCGGTTTCGTCTATCAGTTTCATCATCTGTTGCCGGAGTTTTCGGCGCTTGAGAACGTCATGCTGCCGAGGCTGATCGCCGGGGAGAGCAAAACCTCGGCCCGCGGCAGGGCGAGCGAGCTGCTCGCTCAACTCGGCCTTGAGGCGCGGGCAGATCACCGGCCGGCGCGGCTCTCCGGCGGTGAACAGCAGCGGGTAGCCCTCGCCCGCGCCCTGGCCAACCGGCCTCGGTTGTTGCTGGCCGACGAGCCCACCGGCAACCTCGATCACGGCACCGCCATGAATGTGTTCGACAGTCTTACGGCTCTGGTTCGCGAAACCGGCGTCGCCGCCCTGGTCGCCACCCATAATATGGAACTGGCGGGCAAGATGGACCGGGTGCTTGCCCTGGAAGACGGAATTGTTACGATTCAATAAGAACGGCCAATAAGGGCAAGTTATCCACAACATCTTGTGGGGTTGGCATTCTGTTCGCGCTGACTTTGGCAGTGTTCTGTGCGATCTTCGATCACCATGCCGCATGCCGATTTTGTTCATCTGAGGGTTCATTCCGCTTTCTCCCTGTCGGAAGGGGCGATCCTGATTTCCGATCTGATCGGCCTCTGCGAACGCCACGCCATGCCGGCGGTGGCGGTGACCGATTCGGGCAATCTGTTCGGCGCCATGCAGTTCTCAGAGACCGCCTTCAAGGCCGGTGTCCAGCCGATCATCGGTTGCCTGCTGCCGCTTGCCGCCCAGGACGGCCAGGGAGAGCCTGACGGGCTTCCCGTCCTGGCTCAGAACGAGACCGGCTACGGCAATTTGGTCAAGCTGGTGAGCCATGCCTTTCTCGAGTCGGAGCCCGGCGAGGCGCCGCATATCACTTGGGAATATCTCGAAGCCCATAGCGAGGGGTTGATCTCCCTGACCGGCGGCGTCGGTGGCCCCATCGGGCGGCTGCTTGCCAACGGACAAGCCCCGGCGGCGGAGGCCGCACTGGGGCGCCTGCAATCGCTGTTTCCCAACCGTCTCTACATAGAGCTTACCCGTCACGGTCTCGACGATGGGAAACGCATGGAACCGGCGCTGCTGCAAATGGCTTACGACAACGATTTGCCCCTGGTCGCCACCAATGACGTTTATTTCGCCGATGTCGCCATGCATGAGGCCCATGAGGCGCTGCTCTGCATCGCCCAGGGCGTCACCCTGAACAACGATCAACGGCGGCGGGTGAATGCCGAGCATTACTTCAAATCGCCTGCCGAGATGCGCGCCCTGTTCGCCGATCTGCCCGAAGCCATCGACAATACGCTGGTCATCGCCCGGCGCTGCGCGGCTCGGGCGCCGGCCCATGCGCCGATCCTGCCGGCGTTCCCCGAACTCGACGGGGTGAGCGAAGCGGAAGCGCTGCGCAAGCAAGCCGCCGCCGGTCTGGAGAAACGCCTCATCGACCATGTCTTTACGTCCGCGATGAGCGCCGCGGATCAGGAAATCGCGGCGCAGACCTATCGCGAGCGGCTCGAATTCGAGCTCGGCGTGATCAACAAGATGGAGTATCCGGGCTACTTCCTGATTGTCGCCGAGTTCATCCATTGGGCCAAGGAGCACGACATTCCGGTCGGGCCGGGCAGGGGGTCGGGCGCCGGATCGGTGGTCGCCTGGGCGCTGACCATTACCGACCTTGATCCCTTGCGCTTCGGCCTGCTGTTCGAGCGTTTCCTCAATCCGGAACGCATATCGATGCCCGATTTCGATATCGATTTCTGTGAAGACCGGCGCGACGAGGTGATCGCTCATGTCCAGGAGGAATACGGCCGCGATCAGGTCGCCCAGATCATCACTTTCGGCACGCTCCGCGCCCGCGCCGCCCTGCGCGATGTGGGCCGCGTACTGGAGATGCCTTACAGCCAGGTCGACCGTATCTGCAAGATGGTTCCCAACAACCCGGCCGATCCGGTAACTCTGGACCAGGCCATCAAATCCGAAGCGCCGATCCGCGCCGCCCGAGACGAGGACGAGGCCGTGGCCAGGCTGCTCACCATGGCGCTCAAGCTCGAGGGGCTCTATCGCCACGCCTCGACCCATGCCGCCGGCGTGGTGATCGGCGACCGCCCGCTCGCCGAGCTGGTGCCGCTCTATCGCGACCCGCGCTCGGATATGCCGGTGACGCAATTCTCCATGAAGGATGTCGAGCGCGCCGGGCTGGTGAAATTCGACTTCCTCGGCCTCAAGACCCTGACCGTGCTCGACCGGACCCAACGTCTGCTGGCGGCACGCGGCGTCGACATTGAATTGTCGCACCTGCCGCTCGATAACGCCGATACCTACGCCATGCTCGGGCGCGGCGAGACTGTCGGCGTGTTCCAGTTGGAAAGCTCGGGCATGCGCGATGTGCTGACCAAGCTCAAGCCCGACGCCTTCGAGGTGATTATCGCCCTGGTCGCCCTCTACCGGCCGGGACCGATGGACAACATCCCCAAATTCATCGCCTGCAAGCAGGGCCGCGAGCCGGCCGACTATCTGCATCCGATGCTGGAAGACACCCTCAAGGAGACCTTCGGGGTCATCGTCTATCAGGAACAGGTGATGGAAATCGCCCGGGTGCTTTCGGGCTTTACCCTGGGCCAGGCCGATATTCTGCGCCGCGCCATGGGCAAAAAAGACAAGGTCGAGATGGCCGCCCAGCGCAAAGCCTTCATTACCGGCGCCATGAAAAACGACGTGCCGGAATGGCAAGCGGGAAGCATTTTCGACCTGGTCGATAAATTCGCCGGCTACGGCTTCAACAAGAGCCATGCGGCAGCCTATGCCTTGATTGCTTATCAGACCGCTTATTTCAAAGCCAACTACCCGGTTGAGTTTTTCGCCGCCTCCATGAGCCTTGAGTTGGGCAATACGGACAAGCTCAGCATCTTCCGAAAGGACCTGGAGGATACCGGCATCACCCTGTTGCAACCGGATGTGAACCATTCCGGGGCGGGTTTTCTGGTCGATGAGGACGAGGCGGGCAAGCCGGCCATCCGCTACGCCCTGGCAGCGATCAAGAACGTCGGCGAAACGGCCATGCAGGCCCTGGTCGATGAGCGTGCGGCAAAGGGGCCCTATAAAGACCTGTTCGACTTCGCCGGCAGGCTTGATCCCAGGGTGATCAACAAGCGACAGATCGAAAACCTCGCCCGGGCCGGCGCCTTCGATTGTCTGGAGCCCAACCGCGCCAGGGTTCATGCCGCCGCCGAATTGCTGACGCGCCACGCCCATGCCATGGCTGAAGAGCGCGACAGCAATCAAGTCAGCCTGTTTGGCGGCGGCGATGAGGATGATCGCTGTTCCGCCCTGGCGCCGCCCGACCTGCCCGACATCACTCCATGGACGAAGCATGAGAGAGGCCAGCAGGCGTTCGACGCCGTCGGCTTCTACCTCTACGAGCATCCCCTGGAAGCCTTTGAGAATGAACTCCAGCAGCTCAAGGTGACGCCCATTGCCGAGATAAACGAGCTGGTCAGTCGCGACAATCCACCCATGCTCACTATCGCGGGTATCATGGCGAGCAAGCAGGAACGGCGCGGCGCGCGCGGGCGCTTCGCCTTTATCACCCTGTCCGATCCAAGCGGCGAGATCGAAGTCGCCCTGTTCGCCGAAATTCTCGAGGCCAGCCGGGAACTGCTCGATACCGGCGCCCCGTTATTGATCAAGGCCAGCGCCCAGCCCGAAGGCGATCAGCTGCGCGTCAATGCCATATCGGTTAAGTCTCTCAACGAGGCCGTCGCCAAGACCGCCTGCGATCTCGAAGTGCATATGGTCGAGGCCCCGGCGCTCGCCAGTTTACAGGATATTCTAGCCCGCGCCGGGTCGGGGCGGGGGCGGGTGACCCTGGTGATCGATCTCGACGATAAGGAGGTCGAGGTGACGATTCCCGGCGGCTTTGGCGTCACCCCGAGATTACGCGCTGAAATTGAAGAATTCCCCGGCGTTTCCGGCGTTAGCCAGAAATAAGAATTTCCCTTGCGGCGCGGGCGGGGAAGCTTTAGAACCTGCCTTTCTAAGCGATCCCTGGATCCGACGCTTCTGTCGGGCTCAAATTCACACGCGGGACTTCGGCGCGTTGGGTCAATCCCCATCACGTCGCTCCGGTGTCCGGATGTTAAATCGGACCACTCTCGCGGACGTGCAACCGGAAAAGGAAACGACAATATGGCTTTGCCAGAGTTCACTATGCGCCAGCTTCTCGAAGCCGGCGTCCATTTCGGCCACCAGACACGACGCTGGAACCCGAAAATGGGCCCCTATATTTTTGGCATCCGCGGCGGTGCCCATATCATCGATCTTCAGCAGACCGCACCGTTGCTCCATCGCGCCCTCAAGCTGGTGCGCGACACCGTGGCCGGGGGCAGCCGGGTGCTGTTCGTCGGCACCAAGCGTCAGGCGACCGATCTGATTGCCGAATCCGCCAAAAGCTGTGGCCAGTACTATGTCAATCACCGCTGGCTCGGCGGCATGTTGACCAACTGGAAGACCGTCTCGGTCTCGATCCGGCGCCTGCGCGAACTCGATGAGCAGCTCGAACAGGAAAACACCGGCCAGGAAAGTACCGGCCTGACCAAGAAAGAATTGCTGCAGATGACCCGCGAGCGCAACAAGCTCGACCGGGCCCTGGGCGGCATCAAGGATATGGGCGGCCTGCCCGATGTAATCTTCATCATCGACACCAACAAGGAAAAGATCGCCATCGCCGAGGCCCGTAAGCTCAACATTCCCGTTGTGGCGGTGATCGACAGCAATTCCGATCCCGACCTGGTCGATTACCCGATTCCCGGCAACGATGACGCAATCCGCGCCATCAATCTCTATTGCCAGCTAATGCGCGATGCCGTTCTCGACGGTATTCAGCAGGAACTCGAAATCAGTGGCGGCGATATCGGCGAGGCCGAGGATACGCCGGTAGAAGTTCTGCCGGAAGAAGCCGAGCCCGAGGCGAAGAAGGCAGCGGAAGAAAGCACTGACGCCCCCGCCGAAGAGGCATCGAAGGCTGAGGACGCCCCTGCCGAAGAGGCAGCGAAGGCTGAGGAAGCTCCTGCCGAAGAGGCATCGAAGGCTGAGGACGCCCCTGCCGAAGAGGCAGCGAAGGCTGAGGAAGCCCCCGCCGAAGAGGCGCCCGTGGCGGAGGAGACCCCCGCCGAACAGGCAGCGAAGGCTGAGGACGCCCCCAAGGAGGATGAAGCGCCTGCCGAGTCGAGCGCATCAACTGACTGAAACGCCTCCAAGTGATTGAATATATTAGAATTTAAGGAAACTATGAGATGGTCGACATAACCGCGGCTCTGGTTCAAAAGCTCCGTGTCGAGACCGGCACCGGCATGATGGATTGCAAAAAGGCGCTGATTGAAACCGACGGCGATATGGAAGCAGCCGTTGATTGGCTGCGCACAAAGGGCCTGGCCTCCGCCGCCAAGAAGGCCAGCCGGGTGGCCAGTGAAGGCTTGGTCGGCGTCGCTACGGCAGAGCGCGGCGCGACCGTCGTCGAGGTCAATACCGAAACCGATTTCGTCGCCCGTAACGAGTCCTTTCAAGAGTACGTCAGGACGGTTGCCGCCCTTGCCGTCGGCCATGGCAATGATGTGGATGCCTTGGCGCAAACTGCCTATCCCGGCGGAGAGGGAAGCGTTTCCGAGAAGGCGACGGCCATGGTCTCCACCATCGGCGAAAATATCCAGCTTAGGCGCTGCGCGGGGCTTACCGTAGAGAGCGGTATTGTCGCCAGCTACATACATGGCGCGACCACCCCCGAATTGGGCCGGATCGGTGTTTTGGTGGCCCTGGAGTCAACCGGCGACGAGGCGAAGCTCATGGCCCTGGGAAAGCAGATCGCCATGCATGTCGCCGCCGCCAGTCCGACGGCGCTTTCCGTCGGGGACCTCGATGAAACAGTTGTCGAGCGTGAGCGGAATGTTCTCATGGAGCAGGCGAGAGAAAGCGGTAAACCCGAGGAAATCATTGAAAAAATGGTTGATGGGCGCATGCGCAAGTATTACGAAGAAGTGGTCTTGCTTGAGCAGGTGTTCGTGGTCGATGGCGAGACCAAGCTGGCCAAGGTGATCGAGAACGCCGCCGAAGATGTGGGCGCGCCCGTGCAGATCAGCGGTTTCGTTCGTTTCGTCCTGGGCGACGGGATCGAAAAAGACGTGGGCGACTTCGCCGCCGAGGTGGCGGCCCAAGCGGCTGGCTAGACTGCTCCAAATCACACCGCAATGCCGGGTGTGATCGCGTCGCCGATAGTGTAGTCTCAGGGCCGAGCCGCAATTGACGTTGGCCCGGAACCATCGAGGATAGGATGACATCGACCCCGTTATATCGCCGCGTACTTTTTAAAATATCCGGCGAGGCACTGATGGGCGACCGGGATTACGGTGTTGATCCCGATGCGGTCGAACGAATTGCCAATGAAATTGTCACCGTGCATGCCATGGGCACCCAGGTTTGCCTGGTTATCGGCGGCGGCAACATTTTCCGTGGCCTGTCGGGCGCGGCGCGGGGCATAGAGCGCGCCACGGCCGACCATATCGGCATGCTTGCCACGGTGATCAACGCGCTCGCCATGCAGAGCACATTGGAGAAACTGGGCCTTCCGACTCGCGTACAATCGGCCATACCCATGGATACGGTGTGTGAAAAATTCATCCGCCGACGCGCCATTCGCCACATGGAAAAGGGGCGGGTGGTGGTGTTCGCCGCCGGGAGCGGAAATCCATATTTTACCACCGACACCGCCGCCGCCTTACGGGCGGTGGAAATGAACTGCGATGCACTTCTCAAGGCCACCCAGGTCGATGGAGTTTATTCGTCGGACCCCAAGACATCGCCCGATGCAGTGCGCTATGATCGCCTTACCTATACGGAAATCTTGAGTCGCGACCTGCGGGTTATGGATGCGGCGGCAATTGCATTGGCCCGCGAAAACAAACTCCCGATTTTGGTTTTTTCAATCGCCACTGAGGGTATTTTTTCCGACATATTGAAGGGCGGCGGAAAATTTACGATGATCACCGAGCCGGAAGAAGAAAAGATGCAAACGGCCGGAGAATGAGTTAGGGAAGGATAGAGCAATGGCTGAAGAACCCGACATTGACGATATCCAGCGGCGCATGGATGGGGCGCTGGAAGTTTTGCGTCGGGAGTATGGTGGTTTGCGCACCGGACGGGCGAGCATCAGCCTTCTCGATACGGTTATCGTTGAAGCCTATGAAAGCGAAATGCCACTCAACCAGATGGCCAGCGTCAGTGTGCCCGAAGCGCGCATGCTGAGCGTGCAGGTCTGGGACAAGAGCATGGTCAAGGCCGTGGAGAAGGCGGTTATGAATGCCGGCCTGGGCCTCAATCCGGTGGTCGACGGCCAGACCGTGCGTGTGCCAATCCCCGAACTCAACGAAGAGCGCCGCGAAGAACTCAGCCGCGTTGCCGCTAAATACGCCGAGCAGGCGCGAATTGCCGTGCGCAATGTACGCCGCGACGGCATGGACACCCTCAAGAACATGGAAAAAGATGGCGAGCTTTCTCAGGATGACCAGCATATCTGGGGCGATGAAATTCAATCGATTACAGATGACCATATTGCAAAGATTGATGATACGCTGACAGCCAAACAGCAGGACATCATGCAGGTCTGATCAATGGAGGCTGCAGCATCCTATAGCCCGGGCGAATCAACCCCGCCGAGTCATATAGCCATTATCATGGATGGCAACGGCCGGTGGGCGAAGGCGCGCATGCTACCGCGCCTCGCCGGACACCGCCAAGGCGCCGAGGTAGTGCGCAAAATGGTCTCCCATTGCAGTGAGCTTGGCATCTCTTTCCTCACCATCTATGCCTTCTCTTCAGAAAACTGGAAACGGCCGCTCGACGAGATCGACGATTTGATGGGGTTGCTCAAGATTTACCTCAAGCGCGAAATCGACGAACTCAGCCGGTCCGGCGTCCGTATGCGCTTCATCGGCAACCGAAAACGTCTGCCCAAGGAAATCGGCGCGCTGATCGAAGATGCGGAGTCCAAAACATCGCAAAACCTCGGGCTCACCCTAACCGTGGCGCTCAACTATGGAGGACGGGATGAGATAGTCTCCGCGGTGGAGAGCATCTCTAAGGATGTAGCGGCCGGCGTCATTGAGAGCGATGCCATCGACGAGAAGCTTTTTGAATCATATCTCGATACCGCCGGTATACCCGACCCCGATCTGTTGATCCGCACCAGCGGTGAACAACGGGTGAGCAATTTCCTACTTTGGCAGACCGCGTACACGGAGCTGATCTTCACCCCCGTTTTATGGCCCGACTTCAACAAGGGCCATCTTGAGGACGCCATCAATGAGTTCCACCGGCGCGAGCGGCGATATGGCGCCTCCAGCGATTAACCCGCATATGGATAACATTGCCGCCGAAAACCCGCCAAAAAGCGGACTGCGGACGCGAATTGTTTCGGCGCTGGTTCTTGCTCCCATCGCTCTGGGTCTAACCTACATGGGTGGGGCCGCGTTCAATGGCATGCTGCTGCTCGTGGCGGTTCTGATGGCCTATGAATGGAACCGCCTGTGTTGCGGCGGGACGTCAGTGTCCGGCGCCGTTATCACCATCGCCGTGCTCGCCAGTGTCGGCGTCGCGGCGGCGGGACGCACCGAGATCGCCTTGGGCGTCACTTTGATAGGCACGGGGCTGGCCTTTGCCGTCTCGACGGCGCTTATGGGAATGTCGCAAAAGCGGCCCCTGTGGCTCGCGGCGGGTGTGCTCTACATTGCCTTGCCCTGCATCGCGGTGATCTGGCTGCGCGCGGCGCCCGAAGTCGGCCTGGCCATCATCATGTGGCTGTTCGCCGTGATCTGGGCGACCGATGTCGGTGCTTATTTCGCCGGTCGGGGGATCGGCGGTCCCAAACTGGCCCCGAGTATCAGTCCGAAGAAGACCTGGGCCGGCCTTGTCGGCGGCATGATCGCGGCGGGTATCGTCGGCGCGGTGACCGCAACTACCCTCGATTGGCCCAACACACCAGGGGTGATCCTGTTCAGCATCAGCCTCGCGGTAATTTCTCAGGGCGGAGACCTGATGGAATCGGCCATCAAGCGAGCCTTCAAGGTCAAGGACAGCGGCAATCTTATTCCCGGTCACGGCGGCCTGCTTGATCGGCTCGATGGATTCATGACGGCGGCCCCATCGGTCGCCGCGGTGGCGTTACTCGGCGGTGAGGGGGTCTTGGCGTGGCATTGAAAAACGAGGGAGAGACTACTCAGTCGCTGACTGCAGGCGATCTTGATCTGTCGCCACGACGGGTGACCGTGCTGGGTTCGACCGGATCGGTTGGCTGTAACACCATCGACCTGATCCGGCGCCAACCGGAAAGCTATAGGGTCGAAGCGATTACAGCTCAAAGCAACGTGGAGCGTTTGGCCGAGCAGGCGTGCCTGGTGAAGTCCCGCCTGGCGGTGATCGGCGACGAGAGCCTTTATGGCGCCCTCAAAGAGGCACTCGCGGGCACCGGCATCGAGGCCACGGCCGGCCAAGCAGCCCTGATCGAAGCGAGCCAAAGGCCGGTCGATTGGGTCATGGCCGCGATTGTCGGCGCCGCAGGTCTCGCCGCAACGCTCGAAGCCGTGCGCCAGGGGGCGATTGTCGCCCTGGCCAACAAAGAGTCCCTGGTCTGCGCCGGTTCGCTGATGATGGCCGAGGTTCAGACCCATGGCGCCACACTTCTGCCGGTTGATTCCGAACATAACGCCATCTATCAGGTATTCGACTTCGAGCGCCGCGAAAGCATCGATCACATCATTATCACCGCATCAGGCGGGCCGTTCCGTGAATTCGATATGAAAAGCATGGCGGTGGCGACCCCCGATCAGGCGATCGCCCATCCCAATTGGAAGATGGGCGAGAAGATTTCGGTCGATTCGGCTACTCTCATGAACAAGGGGCTCGAACTGATCGAGGCCCATTATCTGTTCAACCTGCCGTCCGATCAAATTAAGGTGGTGATCCACCCGCAATCAGTGGTCCACGGCCTCGTGGCTTATGTGGATGGCTCGGTGCTGGCCCAACTCGGCTCGCCCGACATGCGCACGCCGATTGCCTTTACCCTGGGCTGGCCTGACCGCATCGCCTCTCCTTCGCCGCGCCTCGATCTTACCGAAATCGCCAAATTGACCTTTGAAGTACCCGACAATCAGCGTTTTCCGGCTCTAAACCTGTGCCGCGAAGCCTTGAAGGAGGGCAGTGGCGCACCTACTATATTGAGTGCGGCAAATGAAATCGCCGTGCATGGGTTTTTAGCCGGCAAGATCGGCTTCCTCGATATAGTGCGAATCGTCGAAAAGACATTGGAGCGGGTCCCGCGTAGCGAAATCATCAGCCTCGAAGATGTCTATGCCCTCGACGCCGCGTCGCGTGAATCCGCCAGCGCTTTATTGCGGGGATGACAGCATCTCACAAAATCTTATCCAAAACAGAAAGACCGGCTATTAAGACATGGAATTAGTTGATTTAATTTGGACCAACGGTCTTTCGTTTATCTTTATTCTCAGCGTCATCGTGTTCATCCACGAGATGGGCCATTACTTGATTGCGCGCTACAACGGCGTACGCATCGATGTGTTTTCCATCGGCTTTGGCCCCGAGCTGTTCGGCTGGAATGATGCCACCGGCACACGCTGGAAAGTCTGCCTGTTGCCCTTGGGCGGCTATGTGAAAATGTTCGGCGACGCCGACGCCGCCAGCAAGCCAGGTGAAGATCTTCCCAAAATGTCTGAGGAAGATAAAGAAATATCCTTCCACCACAAGCGATTAGGCCAACGCTCCGCGATTGTTCTGGGGGGACCGATCGCCAATTTCGTCCTGGCGGTCGCCATCTTCGCTGTTATGTTCGCCACTGTCGGTCAGCGCATAACGCCGGCTCTCATCAGCATCGTCCAGCCCGATGGAGCGGCCGCCGAGGCGGGCATGATCCCCGGCGACAGGATCACGGGCATCGACGATACCGTAATCGAACGTTTTGAAATGGTTCAGCGAATCGTCCGCGGCAGCGTTGATGAAATCCTCCTGTTCACGGTGGAGCGCGATGGCCAGGTGATCACCATGGAGATCACCCCGCGGCGGGTCGAAGTGACCGACGGATTCGGCAATTTACAGAAATTCGGGCAAATCGGCGTTGGCCGGAAAGGCGTCGAGTTTGTACGCCATGGCCCGTTTGACTCGGTCGTGGCGGCGGTGGAAGAAACTGCGTCATTGACCATGGCGACCCTCGATGCGCTGGGCCAAATCATCTCGGGCAATCGCAGTGCCGAAGAGCTCGGTGGACCGATTCGAATCGCCCAGGTCTCGGGGCAGGTGGCCGAGGACGGCCTGGTCACGGTTTTCTGGTTCATGGCCGTGCTGTCCATAAACCTTGGTCTGATCAATCTGTTTCCGGTGCCCATGCTGGATGGCGGGCATCTGCTGTTTTACGTCTATGAGGCTATTCGCGGGAAACCCATGGGGGAGCGGGCGCAAGAATACAGTTTTCGTGTCGGGCTCGCGATGGTATTGAGCCTCATGCTCTTCGCAACCTGGAACGATCTTGTGCAGCTTCAAGTGGTGAATTATTTCATCAACTTGTTTTCCTGAAACGGCGGGGCGGTAATCGATAGGGCGCCAGGTCGCCCGAACAGTAAGTCTAAGGGGGTATTTTGTTCCGGTTTATCTGGTTGATCTGTTTGCTTGCCGCAATATTGTCGGCGGGAGTTTTCGCGCCGATAGCGCGGGCGCAAACATCGGGGGGCGTTATCAACGCCATCCGTATCGATGGTAATCAGAGAATCGAGGCGGAAACCGTCAAATCCTACCTGTCCATAGCGGTCGGCGACCCCTTCAACCCGTCACAGATCAATAAATCGCTCAAGAGTCTGTTCGCCACCGGCCTGTTCGGCGACGTCAACATGGTGCGCGAGGGCAATACCCTGGTGATCCAGATCGACGAAAACCCGATCATCAACCGCATCGCGTTCGAGGGTAATGAACGAATCAAGGACGATTTGCTGTCCGATGAGGTCGAGCTGCGCTCCCGCGTCGTTTTCACCCGCACGAAAGTGCAGAACGATGTCGCCCGTGTGGTCGAAATCTACCGGCGCAGCGGCCGTTTTGCCGCCACAGTCGACGCAAAAATAATCGAATTGCCTCAGAATCGGGTCGATCTGGTGTTCGAGATCGACGAGGGTCCCTCAACCAAGATTAAACGTATCAATTTCATCGGCAACCGGCGTTTTAGCGACGGCGACCTGCGCGATGTCATCCTGACGAAAGAAACTTCCCTGCTGAGTTTCTTTTCATCCGACGACACCTATGATCCAGACCGGGTGACGTTCGATCGGGATCTGCTGCGAACCTTCTATCTATCGGAGGGCTATGCGGATTTTCGGGTCGTATCAGCGATCGCTGAGTTGACCCGCGACCGTACGGGTTTTTTCATCACCTTCGCCTTGGATGAAGGCGAGCGTTACCGGTTCGGTTCGATCGCCGTCGACAGCAAGCTTCGTGACCTGAGCGTCGACGAACTGCTGGATGATGTGAAATCCGTCGAAGACGATTGGTACGACGCCAGTCAGATCGAAGACAGTATTCAGGCCCTGACCGAAAGATTGGGTAATCTCGGTTTTGCCTTCGTCGATATTCGACCCCGCACGGACCGTAACCGCGAGAGCAAGATTATCGATCTTGTCTATGAAATTTCCGAGGGACCCCGGGTCTTTGTCGAGCGCATCAATATCACCGGCAATGTCCGCACCTTGGACAAAGTGGTGCGCCGGGAATTCCGCCTGGTGGAAGGCGATGCCTTCAATGCGGCGAAATACAGACGGTCGCGCCAGCGCATACAAAATCTCGGATTCTTTGAGTCCGTCGACGTCACACAGAAGAGCGGATCGCAGCCCGACAAAACCATCATTAACGTCGAGGTCGCTGAAACTTCGACGGGGCAGCTTACCCTGGGCGCGGGTATATCCTCGGCCGATGGGCCCCTGGGCAATGTCTCGATCAATGAGCGCAACCTGCTCGGTCGTGGACAGCGTCTTCGTTTGTCGTTCCTGGTCTCCGGTCGTCGACAGCAGGTAGATTTGGGATTCACCGAACCCTACTTTCTGGATCGGGAATTGTCCGCCGGTGTGGATTTGTTTGCCCGCAGAGCTGACCTCACTGATCAGAACAATTTCGACGAAGATTCGCGGGGCGGTGTCCTGCGCTTTGGTTACGCGCTTACAGAAGAGATAAAACACTCGGTGCGATATCGTGCTCAGCACAGCAGCCTGAATAACTTTGACGACGATATCTCACCGTTCATTCTCAAGGATAGCGGCGCCCGCGTAACATCTGCCGTCGGCCATACGATTTCCTATGACACGCGAAACTCCATCTTCAATCCGACCGAAGGGTATGTGATTCGCCTGGAACAGGATCTCGCCGGCCTGCTCGGCGATGCAAAATACTTCAAAAACAGACTTTCCGGCGCGTTTCACCACCCCATAACCGATTTCTTTACCGGCTCTCTCACCGGGTCGGTGGGCAATATCATCGGACTGTTTGGTGAAGATATCAGGATCTATGAGCGTTTCTTCATCGGCGGCCAGTCCTTTCGCGGCTTCACGACCGCCGGTATCGGCCCCCGCGACCTGCGGACCAACGATCCCCTGGGCGGTAATACATTCGCTATATCAACCGCTGAGATCAGCTTCCCTATCGGGTTGGTCAGCGCAGTTGATTTGCGAGGACGGATTTTTACGGATATAGGAACCCTGACAAGTGTCGATCTGAACGGCCCCGGGCTGGTCGATGGAGCGAAAATTCGCGCCTCTGCCGGGGTAGGCATCTCTTATGGATCGCCCTTCGGACCCATTCTTATCGATCTTGGGTTCCCCGTAATCAAGGAAGACTATGATGATACCGAGGTCATTCGGTTCAGTTTCGGAGCAAGGTTCTAACATCATGCCCTTCTTCACACGAACAGCCGTCGCAATTGCCGGTCTCGCTATGGTGGCCCTGGCCTACACGGCGGCGGCAACGGCGCAGGCATTGCCCGAATCCCGTATCGCCATCATCGATTATCAGCATATTCAGAAAAATTCGACCGCTATGCTCGGTATTCAAAAGCAGATCGAGCAGCGCAGACTGTTCTATCAAGAGGAAATTTCGATTCAGGAACAGCAGCTACGGGCCACCGATCAGGAACTGGTCAACCAACGTTCCGTTCTCTCCGCCGATGCTTTCGCCATAAAACGCCGGGAGTTCGAGACCAAGGTCGCTCAGGTTCAGCGCCAGGTGCAGGACCGCAAGCGTGAGCTCGATGAAGCGTTCGAACATGGCATGAATCAAGTTCAGCTCGTGGTCAAAGAGATAATCGCCGATCTTTCCCGGCAGAAAAAATTCAACTTGGTGCTCTCCAGGCAGCAAATTATTTTCTCTGAAAACAGTCTCAATATTTCCGAGGACATCGTCACACTTCTTAACGAGCGTCTCCCGCAAGTCCAGATACCCTAATTTCGCCATGGCGGATTCAAGGTTTTTCACCAGACAAGGCCCGTTCACCCTGGGCGAACTATCCGAGCTTAGCCAGTCCTCGCTTGGTTCCGGAGTGGATGGCGATCAATCGATAATTGACCTGGCGCCCCTGGATCGCGCCGGAGCCGGCGAAATTGCCTTCCTCGACAACAAAAAATACATCGCTGTCCTTGAGACAAGCAGCGCGGGGGCCTGCATTCTCGATCCCAAATTCGCCGATCATGCGCCGGATGGCGTTGCGTTGCTGTTGAGCGATCAACCCTATCTTGCCTTTGCCCGGATCGCCCACGCCTTCTACCCGCAACCCCGGATCGAGCCCGGTATATCAACGGCCGCCCATGTTCATCAGCAGGCCGATATCGCGGCCAGTTGCCGGGTTGATCCCGGCGCCTCGGTCGGCGCCGGCTGCAAGATCGGCGAAGGCTGTCATATCGCCGCCAATGCCGTCCTCGAAGAAGGCGTCTCGCTCGGTGTTGATTGCCGTATCGGGGCCGGGGCCTCGCTCAGCCATTGCCTGATCGGCAACCGGGTGATGATCTATCCGGGTGCCCGTATTGGCCAGGATGGTTTTGGATTCGCCTCGGGGCCGGGCGGACATTTGCGCATTTCCCAGGTCGGCCGGGTGATCATCGGCAATGATGTGGAAGTCGG
>Ga0066376_10002945_pt1 | contig 15601 bp, 15 predicted proteins | sample Knorr_S15_td_Bot_FD_77009 | JGI IMG/M metagenome (GOLD analysis project Ga0066376, IMG submission 77009) | Marine microbial communities from Southern Atlantic Ocean transect - Knorr_S15_td_Bottom_ad_5009_LV_A | ecosystem: Environmental > Aquatic > Marine > Oceanic | place: Southern Atlantic... | reverse complement strand
TTGAATATGCGAGGTTCCACACCTTACGTTGAATATGCGAGGTTCCACACCTTACGTTGAATATGCGAGGTTCCACACCTTACGTTGAATATGCGAGGTTCCACACCTTACAATGGTTGTAGCAATTCGATTCCAGTGCTTGTCATATTTGAGTTAGCGCTATTCGAAGAAGAATCGTTCTAGGGGGAAATCCGAAGTGACACAATCGGACCAAGGGGAATACATCCTGTACACCCATCCAGACTGCGCCTTTTCGGCTGCGGCGATAATGGACTACCGCAAACGCAAGATTACCTTCACACAGATTGATGTCTCCAAGCAAACGGATAAGATTGCCGAACTGGAGCAATTAACGGGAGGCGAGCGCCTCACCCCGGTCATGGTTGAAAACGGCACGGTAATTGTCGGGTTCAAAGGCGGCACTTGAGAATTTTAGTGTTCGGCCCGTTGGGCCGACGGAATTCAATATAATACCCGCGAACACCTAATAATTACCCGATGGTTAAAACCGAATCCGGCTGCACTGACCGGCTGCACTGACAAGAAGTGGTTGTTGCGTTTCTGCCCCTATGGTAGGATTCGCCAACAGTTGAATTCACAGGAATTCTGAAGTTGAACAAGAACAACAGGTGAGGGTGAAGGGAATGGATAAAGATCGCAAGGCAGCCTTGGAAACCGCGCTGGAGCGCATCGAAAAAGACCATGGAAAAGGCGCGGTCATGCGCTTGGGCGAGATGAGCGCCCAGTTGACCAACGATGCCATCCCCACGGGTTCCTTGGCATTGGACCTTGCACTGGGCACGGGCGGAATTCCCCGGGGGCGGGTAACCGAGATATTCGGTGCGGAGTCCGCAGGCAAGTCCACGCTAGCCATCCACCTCATGGCCGAGACCCAGAAAGCAGGCGGGACCGCCGCTTACATTGATGTGGAACACGCTCTGGACCCTACCTATGCCGGGAATTGCGGACTCAACCTAGACGAACTCCTGATTTCCCAACCGGACAGCGCCGAGCAAGCCTTGGACATCACCGAACAACTGGTTCGTAGCGGCGCTATAGATGCTGTGGTCATCGACAGCGTAGCCGCTCTGGTTCCTCAGGCTGAAATCGAAGGCGACATGGGCGATTCCCATATGGGTTTGCAGGCCCGCCTTATGTCCCAAGCACTGCGCAAGCTTACCTCCACAATCCACCGCTCCCATACTGCGGTGATATTCATCAACCAGCTTCGGGAAAAAATCGGTGTTTCCTACGGAAGCCCCGAGGTAACCCCAGGCGGTCGAGCCCTCAAGTTTTACAGCTCGGTCCGCATCGACCTGAGACGGGTGGAGTCAATCAAACAAGGCGCTGAAGTTACGGGCAATCGAGTACGAGCCAGGGTCGTGAAGAATAAAGTGGCCGCTCCGTTCCGGGTAGCCGAGTTCGACATCATGTTCGGTTTTGGCATCAGCAAGGTGGGCGATATCCTGGATTTGGGAGCAACCCAAGGAATCCTGAAAAAGTCGGGCGCTTTCTACTCTTATGGAGATACCCGTCTGGGCCAAGGCCGAGAGAACTCCAAGGAGTTCCTCACCCAGCACCCAGAAATCTCCGACTCTATTGAAGCCCGTATCCGAGCGTTTGAGCAAGACAAACAGAAAGCGGCCAATGAAGCCAGGGAGACCCGCGCTGCCGCATTAAGCAATGGCGCTAAGCCAGCCCCGGTGAGCCCAGAAGGTTTAGCCGCAGACACAGAGGAACCCGAAGATTCTGAGGATAAGGATTAGCGATACCCTTACTCCAAAAGTTCCCTCACCTACTCTTAGACCCTTTTGACCTCCCGTAACCATATAGTCAGTTCCAGGGAGTGAATCACTCCCTGGAACTGACTATTTTAAGCAATCCTCCCACGGGCCGCACCAATGTCTAGACCAATTCCGGTCCGGATTTCCCCTAGACTACTTGTGGATAGTTCGATGAATAACTCGGTGGATAACTCGGCAGATGACTCGGCCGGCGGCGTTGACCCTCAGACGTTGGCCAAGGCCAGACAGGCAGCACTCAAGTTCCTGTCTTACCGGAACCGGAGCCGGGCCGAAGTGCGACGCAAGTTGTCACAGCGCTACCCAAGCGAAGTTGTGGAGCAAGTCATCACCCGTCTGCTGGAACAGAACTATCTCGACGACGCAGCATTCGCCATAGAGTGGCGTCGTCAGCGGGAGCGGCGTCGGCCTCAGGGGCAGAGCGAGCTGCGAAAGGAGTTACTGGGACTTGGGGTAGACCGGGAAGTGATTCAAGATGCCCTGGAAGGCATCGCAGAAACCGATAATGCTTATAATGCGGCCAGCGCCATTGTCCGGCGATTGACCAACGCTAAAGCAGGTTCCGGCTATGGCGTTTTTCGCCAGAAGCTTTGGGCTTATCTACAACGACGCGGCTTCGACAACTCGGCCATACGCAGCACGGTGGAACGGTACACTGGCGAGCTAACGCACCTTCTTGACGGCGGCGTAGACACTGAATCCAAAGACCAACCAGCCCAAGGGCCCGAGCAACGGTCCAATGATGATTCGGGCGATCAGGAAAGCGCCGACGACCGATCCGCCGGTGATCCAAGCTAATCCTACGCCACGCTTTCGATTGACCGCCCGGCTGATTAGCTCACCCGCCGCGTAGCCCACCGCCACAGCTCCAAGTGAGGGGAAAAACGGAAATAGCGAAACAAACAGCGACCATAATAGGCCGCCGCCAATGGCGATAGCCACCGCCACGCCACCTGCCCGAGCGTAATAGGTGGGCTGAACATCGAAGGTGGGCATGCGGACAGCCTGGCCGCACTCCCGGCATTTGAGTCCCACCGGAGCTTGGACCATACACTGGGTGCATATTGCCTTGGCGCAATCTCTACAATATAGCCTTGTTTCAACTGCAGGATGCCAATGGCAATGAGGAACCGCTTCTTGTTCGACTTCCTGAGATTGTTCCATATTTTCTGCCATCCCGGCCTAAGCCATACCTCGCTTCGCCCGATTTAATACCTGCCTGACTTGCTCTCTTGAGGAACCCGGCGGACCCACTCGGCCTTGTCATCGACATCACGGTCACGGAAGAGCCGGTTGAAAAGGACTTTCCCTTTGGGAAGTCCTTCGGGCAAAGGCGTCCAGTTGGAGAACAACCTCTTGAGCACGGTCAATGACACCAAACCCAATGTCACATAGGTAACGGTCGCGGGTTCCCCCGCAATCACGCTCCAAACCGGCAGCAGTGCTAATGCTATCAACACCCATACGCCGGAACTGCGAGTTACACTCCACCCACCGATAGAAACTACGACAAATGCCGCCAACAGGATGGGTGAAAGCCCCAACAGCACGCCTGTGCCCACAGCCAGTCCTCGCCCACCTTGAAATCTCAGGAATATCGACCAGTTATGTCCGGCAACGGCCAGTAGCGGCGGCCCAATCAATGCCGACGACGAGCGGTCCCAGCCCAATGCGTAAAGGGCAATCCAGACAGGCAAAGCACCCTTTACCAGTATCTCCAATCCACCCAGCAGCACTGCCCATTTCCGACCAACGTGGTGGAAGACGTTGGTGCTTCCTACGTTTCCGCTGCCGTAACTGCGGATATCCACGCCCTTGACGGTTTTTCCGATAATGTAGCCAGCGGGGATGGACCCCACTAGGTAGGATAGGATGTAGACTGCCGCGACTTCCATCACTTAATGATATCAGTTACCTAGTATGTTCAGGCTAGTAATTATTGGCCAGAAAATCAGGCTAATTAATTCAGGCTTTCGAGATAAGCTAACCTTGGTTAGCGCGAATGATACTTTGGGAAGCCTCTTCCAGTTGGTCCACGGTGTCGGCCGGAGGGCCAGCCGAACCCAGAACAGCGTCGTCGGCATTGCCCAGACCATGAAAGTCACTGCCGCCGCAGGGAATCAGGTCGTACTTTTCGGCCAAGGTCTTCAAGCGCCTAACCGTGTCGGCATCGAACTTGGCATAATAAACCTCCATACCCAAAAGACCGGCTTCCTTAAGCGCAACGATGTTGGGTTCCAGTTCGTTCATGTAAGCGGGATGAGCCAGCACCGGCACGCCTCCCACTCGACGAAGCATCTCGACGCCCTCGGTGGGTGTCATTTTGGGCCGCTCCGCATAGGCAAGACCGTTACGGCCCAGATATTCGGGAAAGGCGTCCTTGGGTTCCTTGCAATATCCCTCTTCCACCATTGCAAGCGCAATATGAGGTCTACCAACCGAGCCGTCTCCGGCAATCTCCTTCACCCTTTCCCAGTCCAGCACGATGCCCAAGGCTGCCAGTTTGCGCACCATTTCCTGGGCTCGGTCGAGTCGGCCCGTGCGAAACTGCTTGAGGATATCCTGAAACTCCTTGTCGTCATATTGGATGAAATACCCAAGCATGTGAATTTCATCCCCAGGGACGTCCGTGCTGAGTTCGATAGCTGGAATGATGCGCAGGTCCGGGAAGTTCTTTGATTCCTCAAACGCCTCAGCTAAACCCTCGGTGGAGTCATGGTCGGAGATGGACATCTGCTTCAGCCCTTGGCCCGCAGCTAACCGCACCACCTCCGTGGGTGATAGGCGTCCGTCGGATGCCGTGGTATGGAGGTGCAGATCAATTTCCGTTGCCATTTAGTTCGTCACTTTGTCCATCTGGCTAAAAATGAATTTATCGGAGCCTGTGAGTTGGTAACTGTGATGGTCGTTTAGGATGAAACGTCTGAGACCGAGTAATGGAAAATAGTGGATAAAATTGATCCCCCAGTAAATCTGAAGGGGACCCGAGCGCCGGTTATCCCGGTCTAAGGTCCCCTTCTTTAGCTAAAAATTAGATCGCTGGTGGCGGCCCACCCTAGTTCTTTCTTGGTTCTTTTTCACCGGGGACGAGGCGGATCGTCCCGTGGCGGAATCGAATCCAAGTGGCGTGAAGCAGGCTACCGAGCGTACTCCACGTTTCGAGATTCGCGGATAACTGTGACCTTGATTTGACCAGGGAAAACCAGGTCTTGTTCGACTTTCTTGGCGATGTCCCTAGCAAGGGATGCTGCTTCCACATCGGTTATATCGTCGGGCTTGACCATTACTCGGACTTCCCGGCCGGCTTGTATAGCAAAGACACGCTCAACACCACCGAAACTGATGGCCACATTTTCCAGGTCCTTGAGGCGCTTCACGTATAGCTCCAGCGACTCTTTGCGGGCACCAGGACGGGCGGCGCTGATGGCATCCGCTGAGGCCACCATGAACGATTCTATCGTCTCGTGCTCGTCGCTATGATGCTCCAGAATGCCCCGGTAAGAACTGTAGTTGATACCGTGCTTCTTGGCCAATTCCGCGCCAATCTCGGCATGGGGGCCGGACACCTCGTGGGTGAGGGCCTTACCCAAGTCGTGGAGCAGACCTCCAACCTTGGCTACCTGGATGTTGGCGCCAGCTTCCGCTGCCAGCATTCCGGCTAGTAACGCAACCTCGATAGAATGCTTGAGTACGTTCTCACCGTAGCTGTACCGGTACTTGAGTCGCCCCAGCAGCCTGATGAGTTCCACATCCAGACCGCTAATACCCACATCAAATGTGGCTTGTTCTCCGGCTTTCCAGATTGTTTGCTCAATCTCCGATTGAGCTTTAATCACCATATCTTCAATCCGTGCGGGCTGGATACGACCGTCGGCAATCAGCTTTTCAAGGCTGAGCCGGGCAATCTCCCGCCTCACGGGGTCGAAGCAAGATATGGTCACGATTTCCGGAGTGTCGTCGATGATTACGTCCACCCCAGTCAAGGATTCAAGTGTTCGAATGTTTCGCCCTTCGCGACCGATGAGACGGCCTTTCATCTCGTCGTTGGGTAAGGAAACGACAGAAGTAGTTATTTCTGAAACAACGTCGGTAGCTAACCGATTGATTGCTGTGGTGATGATTCGCCGAGCGCTCTCGTCGGCTTTGAGTTTGTGCTCTTCCTCCAAGTCGTAGAACTTTTTAGCCAGCTCGTGCTTGGCTTCTTCCTCGCCTTGCTTGACCACCATATGGCGAGCTTCAACGACGCTTAGATTAGCGATTTCTTCCAGCGCTTGCCTTTGATTCGATTTCAGCTCTTCTGCTTCAACGATGGCCTCTTGGACTTGAATTTCCTTGTCGGCAATCACACGCTGCTGCTGGTCTTGGGCCTCGATTTTTTGCTCCAATTGCTCTTCCCGTTGGTCATACCTTCGCTCCAACCGGTTGAGCTCTTGCCGTTGCTCTTTTATCTCTTGGTCAGCAACGGTGCGTTGCTTCAAAGCCTCTTCCTGCGCAGACAGCAGGAGTTTTCTCTTTTCTTCCTCGGCTTGGACTACTATTTCTCTGGCTACTTCCTCTGCGTTTTGAACCTGTGCTTCTTCAGCTTCTTTCTTGCTAGAATTCCCTTTACCCGTTAGGGCGGCTAGGAATTTGAGAATAAAATTCACGGTTTTACCGTTCCTTTTCCGCCTCGATTGGCCCATTTTTATGAGCCTAAATCATGTTACTATCCTAACGATGTGCCCCACCACTGTCAAGGTGATTTCGTGCCTGCGGCGCAGGGAAAATAATTAGTATTCTGTCCCATTCAGGCGTGCAACTCACCTTCCGATTGGAGAAACGCATAGAGAGAAAAGATTGTTGTGGCAGATAGTTGGATTCGGCAGTGTGTCAATCGCAATCACAAACTCAAAAAACAAACGGACTTCTCTACGCGCCTGAAATCGTACGCGTGTTAAATCATATGCGGGGAAACCCTGAATATGAGAATGCGTCTATGCTATTAAGTCCGGGCGGGTAAAATCAAAATAGGTTGGCATTTATCCTATTGAGGCTATTGGCAGCCTGAACTATAATGGAGTGGGTCTGCCTTGGAGACGCCTAAAGTTAGCTTCTGGGTTTAATCATTCACCGGTCTGGCGTAACAACCTTGGCTTCACTCATCAAATAAACTAGACAATTCGCCGGTCAATGGCAACAGGTGTGTTTACATGGCCAACCGAGACTATTACGACGTTCTGGGAATATCCAAGACCGGCACGGACGAGGATATTCGAAAGGCATTTCGTAAGAAAGCGATGGAGTACCATCCTGACCGGAACAAGAATTCCGATGCCGAAGCCAAGTTCAAAGAGATAAACGAAGCTTACCAAGTATTGTCCGACCCTAACAAACGGGCCCAATATAACCGTTTCGGTGCCGCAGGCGTGGGTTCCAACGGAGGCGACCGGCCATTTGAGGGATCTGACGTCTTTGGCGGGTTTGGCGACATATTCGATTCCTTCTTCGGCGATGCCACGGGGCGCCGCACCAGAGAGGCCCAACGGGGCAGCGATATTCAGCAAAACGTGGTGCTCACCTTTGAGGAATCCGTCTTCGGCGCAGAGCGCGAAGTGGAAATCAATCGTCTGGAAAAGTGCCAGAAGTGTTCCGGCCAAGGCAACGAGCCCGGCACCCCAATCAATACCTGCGCTACCTGCCGAGGCAATGGCCAAGTGCGCAGAGCTCAGCGCAGCGTATTCGGTCAGTTCACCCAGGTTACTGCCTGCGCCGCCTGCCAAGGCCGGGGCAGCACCATCGTCACCCCATGCCAGACCTGCCGGGGAGGCGGGCTCGAACGGCGCCAACGCAAGATATCCGTGCGCATACCCGCTGGTGTTGAAGCCGGCATGCAAGTCCGGCTGTCCGGGGAGGGAGAGGCTGGCCAAGACGGCGGCTCTACGGGCAACCTTTACGTTTACGTGGACGTCCGGGCTCACGAGTTCTTCCAAAGGGATGACAGCGATTTGATTTACGAGATGCCAATAACCTATGCCGAGGCAGTCTTAGGAACCGAGAAAGAAGTGCCGACCCTCGATAGCAACGAGCCCATCAGGATTTTGAAGATACCCCAGGGGACCCAGCACGGGGCGGAGTTCCGCATCAAGGACAAAGGGATACCCCACATCCACTCGAACCGTCGTGGCGACCTGCGGGTAGTGGTGGACCTGCAAGTTCCTCGCAAATTGAATGAAGAACAGCGCCAGGCTTTGGAAGCCTTCGCCCAAACGTTGAGCTCAGGAATTGGAGTCAAAGATGCTGGTGGAAGTGGTTCCCAAAGCGATGACTCAAACCCCGGTTCCGATGGCCAAAATCAGAACGGGCAGCCAGGCTCCGGGCACAGCAAAGATGACGATAAAGGGCTTTTTAACCGCATAAAGGACGTCCTAGGCTAACTATGCGGGATAATACGGGATAATAATGGAAGCGTCAGGCCGCTGACTAACGGCCCCGCATTAATCTGTTACCAATCTGGGATGTGACTCCTATCCGGGAGATTTCGCTCCCAGTATCTTTTTGACCGCATCACCTTCCGCTCCAGCTAATCCATTCGTGTGTTGCATCCATTTCTGCACAGAATCAACAGGGGAGACGTCACGTGGCTTGGCAAGAACTTAGCATTGCTGTTCCTCACGAGTTCGTAGAGCCAATATCTTACTTGTTCAGCCGCTATGGCCGAGGGCTCAGCATGGAGCCCGACGGTCCAGACCGAATCATGTTGAGGACCTACCTACTCGATTCCTCAAAGCAACGTTTGGCGCGGATCGACGTGGGTGTCAGGCTGGTATCGTCCCTTTCCGACATTGGTGAATTGGCTATCAAAGAGGTCTCGGATGAAGACTGGCAAAACGCCTGGAAGGCCCACTTCACGCTGCTGAAGATTGGCGAACGCCTGGTTATCAAGCCAACTTGGATCGATTACGAACCGCAGCCCGAAGCCGCAGGCTCAGATTCCAAAAAGCCAGAGATAATCATCGAATTAGATCCGGGCCTAGCCTTTGGCACCGGTTATCATCCCACCACCTACACCTGCCTGGAAGCAGTGGAGCAACACGTTTTCGAAGGGGCAACGGTCTTGGATCTGGGAACAGGATCGGGAATCTTGAGCATCGCTGCAGCGCGCTTGGGAGCTAGCAAGGTTGTGGCTGTGGACACGGACCCACAAGCCATTAAAGCGGCACGGCAAAACTTCCGCCGCACACGAACCAACAAAGTGATTACCCTGATACAAGGAAGCCTACCCCACGCCACGGTGGGTCAAAATCAATTCGACTTGGCATTGGCCAACATTTCAGCTAGGGCGGTCTGCGACCGGGCTCAGTTTATCGTTTCGTGCCTGAAAAAGACCGGTATCTTGGTAGCATCGGGGATGATGCGGGATCAGTCCCAGCAAGTATTGGACACGCTGTCCGACATGGGATGCACGGTCTTGCATGAGTGGTCCCGGGACGAATGGGTCACGATTGCCTTCCGGCCGCCCCAGGGATAAAAAGTTAATAATTCGTGCGCGGGACAGGAGTGCGATATTTGGTCTTATCCAAAAGCACGTAGGCTCTACTTCAGCCATCAAACCGCCGCCTGTACTATCTACACCGTCACAGTCAAAGGACCGCAGCGTGATTATGTCCAATAAATTTCCCGAATCTTGCCAGCCTCGTGATATACTTTAGGCCGTCTCCTGAGCCTGAAATTGTGAAATGTTCGACGTAAAAACGGGCTCTTGCGCAACAAGACAAAAAACTCCGAGACCAAAAACTCAAGATAAATACCTCGGGAAATGATGGAGCAGATAGAACTACACCGCTACGAAGATACGGGAAAGCTAGGCTCCGGTGCGGATTATGAAGTTCGATCAGCTATTGATCGGGAAACAGGCCTACAAGTGGTTTTGAAGCGTCCAATGCCTCAGATGATTACCAGGCAGATGCACTGGGCAACCGAAGCGAGGACGGAAAGGGTCATCCAAGCGCATGAATCCATGACCCAAAAGGTTCCCGGCTTGGTGCCGGTCTTGGGTTACACCGAAGTAGCAAATCACGACGCCTTTTTTGGCGATTCCCTGGGTCAAGACTACAGGGTGATGGTGGAAGAGCGCGCTTCTGGCATCCCGCTCTACGTCGGCGACCCCAGAGCCAAGATAACCGGTGTACCCGTGGGAGCGGCTCAGAACCTTTTCGCTCTGTTCCCTCTGAATAACAGCGTTTACCAAGAAACGCATCGCATCCAGCGTCAATTGCTGGATGTCCAGGAAAGCTTCTTGGAGTCTGGTTACATGCTGTTCGACCTTGGACCGCAAAATGTATTTTTCCAACCCGGCAATGGGGAAATTACAGTGATTGACTGCGGAGCGCTGGTAGGCAAGGACGGGGGGGCGGACTCCAGGGGACGGCTACCGAAGGACATCCACGATTTTTACCTGGAAATGTTGAAGTTTTACACCACTCCCGAGGCGCCCCCGACCGAGGCCGACGGCTACCGTGACGGTTACGGGTTGCGCCCGGTGATAAATTTCCAACAAGAACTAGATGAAATGGAGCGGAAATACGAATCGAATCGGGCTACGGAGTCCGGCCATGGACCCCATCTGGATTCGGCATTGCGCCTGATAAACAACGTTCGCCAACGCGCCTATACCGGCCTGGACGGTTTTCGGCAAGACTTGATGGAATACCTTGACGCTGCGGACCAACGAAACTCCACGCTACCCAATATTGAGCAAGCAAATCAGGCGTGGGCAGAAGCGCTGGGTTGGCTCAGAACGGATTACTGGCAGCGATTCGTATTTGATCCTGAGAAGGAATGCGCAGCGTTCGTGTGAATCTGCTGAACCAAAAATCTGGTACAACTACGTTCGGTCTACCTTTATCTATGAAACAAACCGCAATATCCGGTCCTTAAAAGCACACTCTGGGAGCAATTCAAAACAACTCCAATAACACTGAGAAGACATACATGCTCAAAAGCAAAGTAGCGACATTACAGGACAACTCCTCCCATGGGGACGACAGCTTTCTCACTAGGGACCTGGGGGACGGTGCTTTCTTGGACGTGGTGATGGACGGAGTCACCGGCCACGGCGGCCAAGAGGCCAGCAACACGTTAAAGGACGCGCTGGCCGATGCGACAATCACGTCTATGCACGACGTTGAGGAAGTCCTCCAAAACATCAACGAAGAGTTCTATCAGATTGGCGGTGGGAGATTCCTGCTGACCACCGTCTCTGCTGCGCTGTTCACCGCAGGCAAGATAGAGGTCATTGGGGCAGGTGATAGCCCGATTTTCATAGTCGGCACGGACTCGTACAAACAACTCGCCGGACGCATCGGGGGCTTTCTCCACGTTGGAGTTGCCCGGGCAGTCGGTGCGGGCCCCGAATTGAACGGCCTTTCACGATCCGAGATGGAAGAAGAACCCGGGATTCGCTTGGTGTTGGCCACCGACGGCATCAGCGACAATATCTTGATTGATGATTTGGCGGAAATGGTGAGGCAGGCCGCCTCCCCCGAAGAGGCAGCCACAAGCATCAACGGGACTATAGAAAGATATTTGGAAGAAGGCAGAATGCCCGAAAGGCTGGGGCGGCGCTTCCGCCACGATGACCGGACGGCTATTTTCCGGTTCTTCGACGTTTAACCCGGAAGGCAAATAATCGGGCTCATAAGTCCGTGGCGCCAAGACCGGGCCTAATCCGTAGTCTGGCCCCTTGTGGCGAAATTCGGAAATTGCTAAAATGCAGCCGTTCAGCCTTCTTTAGGTTAGCCACTAACCCAATTGGGTGATTCACCCAATACGGATTACTGGCGCAATACGGTTGAAAGCTCCAACCTGACCTCCCAGACTAAGTGTGGGTTGCCATAAATGGCGTAATATAAGGTCGCGCAACATTTGTACTAAGACGATTGCTGGGAACAAATTTACGGTAGTCCGGCTCGAAAAGGAGCTTTCACAGTGGCGAAAATTAGGGTCGCAATCATTGGAGTGGGGAACTGCGCTTCCTCGCTGATTCAGGGCATTCACAAATACGTGGAAGTTCCCGAAGACGAAGATGTCCCTGGTCTGATGCACACCAAGATTGGCGACTACCGGATTGAAGACATCGAGGTAGTGGCCGCCTTCGATGTGGACCAAAATAAGGTGGGGAAAGACCTGTCGGAAGCAATTTTCACCGCTCCCAACAATACCCTAAAGTTTGCTGACGTCCCTCATATGGGCGTAACCATAGACCGGGGAATGACCCACGACAGCATCGGCAAATACGTGGCCCCATTGGTCAAGAAATCATCCCATCCTACAGCCAACATCGTGGGGATTCTCAAAGAACGGGAAGTGGATGTGGTCATCAACTACCTGCCGGTGGGCAGCGAAGACGCCACAAAATGGTACGTTGAGCAGATACTGAACGCTGGCTGCGGCATGGTCAACTGCATCCCCGTATTCCTGGCTAAAGAAGACTATTGGCGGGGCCGTTTCGAGGAAAAGAACCTGCCGATAATCGGCGACGACATCAAATCTCAAGTGGGTGCTACGATTCTCCACCGGGTTCTGACCCGGTTGTTTGAAGACCGAGGCGCGGAAATCGATCATACATACCAACTGAACTTCGGTGGCAATACCGACTTCCTCAATATGCTGGAAAGGGAACGCTTGGTATCCAAGAAGATTTCCAAGACTGGTGCGGTGACCTCCCAGATGGAATCTCAGGTGGACCCCGATGATATCCATGTCGGACCCAGCGACCACGTGCCATGGCTCAACGACCGCAAGTGGTGCTACGTGCGCTTGGAAGGCACGGTATTCGGAGGCGCTCCCGTCAGCTTGGAATGCAAACTGGAGGTTTGGGATAGCCCCAACTCAGCCGGTGTGGTGGTGGACGCGATACGTTGTGCCAAGCTGGCCTTGGACCGGGGAATAGGCGGAGCTATCACAGGACCCAGCGCCTATTTCATGAAGTCGCCACCGCAGCAATTCACCGATGATGTGGCCCGGGATATGGTTGAAAAATTCATCGCGGGTGAGGATGCCTAAGCAGGCTAATTGAGAAATATCAGACCGGCTTTAAAGCCGGGACTCAACGCTAGACCCAGAAGATTCTCCAGCCATGGAGTGCTTTAGTGAAAATTGCAATGGTCTGTCCATACGATTTCACCTGGCCAGGCGGGGTCACGGCTCACGTTGGGCAATTAGCCCGCGAGTTGGGTAAACTGGGTCACGAAGTCCATGTTCTGGCTCCCCATTCGCCTTCCAGAGATATCCCCGACATTGAGCAGTTCATTCCCTTTGGCCGCTCCGTGCCTTTACCCAGTGGCGGCTCCATCGCAAGGGTATGTTTGTCTTGGTGGCTTCTCCCCAAGGTGCGCGATTTATTGCGCCGTGAGGAGTTCGACATAGTCCACCTCCACGAGCCCATGGCTCCAATCCTACCCCTGTGCGTGCTGGAATTCTCGAAATCGGTAAATATCGGCACCTTCCACGCATCCTACAGCCACCAACGCCTTTACACTTTTACCCACCCAATCATCAAGCGATGGCACAAGCGGCTGCACGGCGGCATCGCAGTTTCGGCGGCCGCCCTACGTTATGTGAACAAGGCCTTTCCGGCTGACTATAAAATCATCCCCAACGGTATAGATGTTGACCATTTCGCCAACAATCCCGATCCCTTCCCTCAATACAAAGATGGCAAGACCAACATCCTTTTCGTGGGGCGCCTGGAAAAGCGCAAGGGTCTGAAGTACCTGCTGGAAGCCTATAGCAGACTAAAATGGGAGCAGCCAAACGTTCGCCTGATTGTCGTTGGGCCGGGGCAGCCCGACCGTGACTCCTACCGTATATTGGGCGCTCGCAGCCTGCAGGACGTGGAGTTTGTGGGCAAGGTTTCCTTCGATGACTTGGCCCGTTATTACGCCACCGCGGACATCTATTGCTCCCCGGCCACCGGGGCCGAAAGCTTCGGCATCGTCTTGTTGGAGGCAATGGCGTCGAGCAAGCCGGTCGTCGCATCAGAGATTGAGGGCTATAGCGGAATTTTGACCCACAATGAGCAAGGGCTGCTATTTCCACCCAAGGACTCGGATGCGCTCTACGAAGCTCTCTCCCTGCTCATAAGAAACCCCGACATGGCACAGAGATTAGGCGCCAACGGTCGCCAGACCGTGGAGCAATACCGCTGGTCCGTGGTCGCTGCACGAGTCGCCGAATACTACCAAGATTGCTTGAGCTCTAAAGATGGCATTGCCGGGACGCGAGCAGTTTAGGTCGGCGGTCGTCCGGTACGTTGAGCTACCTGGCGCTCGCTTCCTGCGTGCTCTGAAATTCACGCCCAATTCCATAACACTAATCGGCTTCGCCGTAACTGTGGCGGCTGCCGTCCTAGTTGGGTACGGATGGCTTTTTGTCGGCGGGATAGTCTTCTTATCAGGGAGCGCCCTGGACCTGATGGACGGTGCGTTGGCGCGACTCACAGGCACAACTAGCCCCTTTGGCGCTCTGCTGGACTCGGTCTTCGACCGCATGAGCGAGGCTGCGATCTTCGTCGGCTTGGGAGTCTACGCAATCAGAGAAGACTTCAGCGACGACTACCGGTTATTCTTCATACTTGTGGTCCTTCTCGCCTTGGTGTTCTCTCAGATTGTCAGCTACCTGCGGGCCAGAGGAGAGGGGCTGGGGGTTTTTACCCGGGCCGGAATCATGACACGGCCCGAACGAGTGGTGTTACTTGGGATTGGAATGCTTGCCGGCCAGATAGAATGGTTCCTGCTGGCAATCGCCGTCGTGTCCTGTGTCACTCTCTTTCAACGGATGTTCACCATCCGAGACATGCTCCGAGACATGCTCAACGAAGACAGTTAGCAAGTTAGTTAATGAAACAGGCCAAGCCAAGATAAACCGGCGTGTTTCGGGGCAAGCAACCGGATAATCTGGTATGCTAGCCGGGCTCAAACAATAGCCTGCCTGTTAGGATCATGGCATCGATTAAAGCACGTATGCAAGCATGGGACACGGAGCCTGTCAGATGACGCAACAGCCCCTAATCTCCGATCAGGACAAGACCCAGCTAAAGCGGATTTTCCGCAAGGACCTGAATCGAGATGTTTACCTGCGGTTGTTTACCCAGAGGCCGTCTCCGGTGACTATTCCTGGCAGGGAGTGCCGCTACTGCGCCCAAACCCAGCAGCTCATGGAAGAACTCACGGCGCTGTCCCCCAAAGTACACTTGGAAACCATCGACTATTACAAGGAGTCCCAGCTTGCCAAGGAACATGGCGTTACTCGGATTCCGGCCATAGAGTTCGGCGGGGATGAGCCTTCGGGAGAAGATCCTACAAGACCAGGGCCCTCAAGACTGAAATTCTATGGCATTCCCTCCGGGCATCAACTGGCAACGGTGGTTGAGGACATCAAGACTATCTCACGGGGAGTCAGCCCTCTCACCACGGGAACCCGCAAGAAACTCCGTCAGATGAACAAGCCGGTGCACATCCAGGTATTCGTCACACCAACCGATACCTTCTGCCCAGGTCAAGCTCGGCTGGCCCACGCCTTCGCCCTGGAATCCCCCAAAATCACCGCCGACGTGGTTGAGATGCAGGAGTTTCCCTTGTTGGCTCAGAATTACAATATTCGGTCCGTGCCCCTGACGGTCATCAACGAGTTCATCAGATTGGAAGGGGTTGCCGGAGAAACCCAGTTGCTGGAAAAAGTGCTTGAGGCTGGAGTGACCCAAGCCGCCGTTACCGGTGGCAGCCAATAGTACAATTAACAAAAAATCCGGCAACCAAAAT
>Ga0066376_10002944_pt1 | contig 15602 bp, 13 predicted proteins | sample Knorr_S15_td_Bot_FD_77009 | JGI IMG/M metagenome (GOLD analysis project Ga0066376, IMG submission 77009) | Marine microbial communities from Southern Atlantic Ocean transect - Knorr_S15_td_Bottom_ad_5009_LV_A | ecosystem: Environmental > Aquatic > Marine > Oceanic | place: Southern Atlantic... | reverse complement strand
TTCATACGTTTTATCTGAGCGTACGGAAGGGCTGCTGTTCTGCTGGCCTGAACCGCACCCGGTTGCCAGAGCCGCCCCGCCGACCAGGGTCGCTGCTGATGCTTTTTTCAAAAAGTCACGCCGTTTCATCTTTTCCATCTATCCCTCCACCGAAATGAATACCACATTGTATACTGGCTGGCCTACTGACGGATACCATGATGTCCTATATACTTTAGGGAATCTCCTCAATATTTATGAATTCCAACCAGACCGCAAGAAAATTATGAACATCCCTGATGATTGGAAGCTTGCTATACGTGACATCCATCACAACGTATCAAGAAAAAGACTGCTCACCGATTCTCCATTATGTATCCGTCGGATGGCCTCTGCCAGCAGCGGCGCCACGGAAAGTACCGTCATATGCGGCAACCTTTTTTCTTCAGGAATAGGCACCGTATTCGTGGTTACGATCTCGTTAATGTCCGGATGGGCCCTGAACCGTTCAATGGATTTACCGCTGAACACACCATGGGTACAGGTCACGGCAATATCTTTAACATGTCTCTCCTTCAGTCGCTTGATCAATTCGATAATACTCCCGCCGGTAGCGATCTCATCATCCATAATAATCACATTCTTGCCCTCTACATCGCCGACAATCATATCGATAATCACTTTTTCGTCCGACACCCGTTGTTTTGTCCCGGCAGCCACCGGCACCCCCAGGAGACGCGCAAAACGTGTGGCGTCTTTTGCATTACCCAGGTCAGGCGAGACAACGACGGTATTACTTAAATCCCAACCCTTGAAATGCGGCTCCAGAACCTTGATGGCATTTAAGTGATCTACAGGTATACTGAAAAAACCATGAACCTGTGGACTATGCAACTGCAATGTGAGGATACGGTCAGCCCCGGCCGTACCGAGCAGATCAGCCACCAGGCGCCCTGCGATGGAAATACGAGGCGCGTCTTTCTTGTCCGACCTTGAATAAGAAAAATAGGGAATGACTGCGGTCGCCCTTGCCGCAGAGGCGCCTCGGGCGGTATCCAGCATCAGGAGCAATTCCATCAGGTTTTCCTGTACCGGCGGACCAAGCGGCTGAATGATAAATACATCACATTCTCTGCAGTTGGCCTCAAGTTTTATTTGCAGACAATCGTTGCTGAATCGCTCCATAACACTGGAACTTAACGGAACATTTAAATGTTCACATACTTCTTCTGCCAGGGCTTGATGGGCAGTCCCACTGAAAATAACAATGCTGTTCATACATCACCTTTCACAAAATCTCATTTTATGGGCATCTCTTCAGTCCGACTGTTCTTCTTTTTCATCGACGGCAGGCAATAGGACCGTAAAGGTGGTCCCATGATCGATTTCACAACTTACCAGTATATTCCCTCGGTGCCGCTCAATAATAGTTCGACAGATAGAAAGGCCCAGGCCTGTCCCCTTGTCCACAGGTGGGGTGGTGAAAAACGGATTGAATATATTGGTGATCACCTCATCGGGAATTCCCGAACCGTCGTCCGTAAACTATATAGATACGAACGGGCTATCGTCTTGAAAAAATGGTTCTACCTCTTCTTCACTGAGCGCACTGTGTTGATGTACCTCTTTCATTTCTCGACGAACATCTTGTAAATTACATCGTTTTGTCTTAATCCGAACGGTCCCTTTGTTGGTCAAGGCGTCTGCGGCATTGGTTAATATATTGGTGAATATCTGCTGGATCTGGTGGGCGCTGCCTGACACAGAGGGTAACTCGGAGGACAGATCCTGTGTGTCTATTTTTATATTCTTCCTTAAAATACTACTAAGAAATACAACCAGTTGCGTAACCAATTCATTAACCTGAATAGAGCCGAAAGGAGTCACCTGACTTTTGGAAAAATTTAAAATATCCTGCATCAGCTGATTCATGGAATCCGCTTGCTGCCGGGCAATATTCAGATATTTATTCCCATCATCGGGCATTTGGTCCTTCATCATCAAGGTCAAGTCCATATACCCGATAAGGATCATCAGCGGATTGTTCAGCTCGTGGACGATGCTGGCAGCTAATTGTCCCATTGCAGCCAGGCGTTCTGAGTGGATAAGCTGGTCACGTGTCGCTTCCAGTTGATTATACGCCCGACCCAGTTCCTCTACATTTCTTTCCAAATCCTTATTGCGGGATCGTAACTGGGCATACGACACGTCCGTCTCGTTCTTCAGGAGTATAAATTGGTTGTAGACCACCTCAAGATCGTCCAGAAGATGAGCATTTTCTTCTGCTAACAAGGCAGGATCATCAGTCCTTTGATATGCCGTCAAGATGATGCCCCTTTAAAACGATATTCACTCGTCCGGAAGGGAAAGATGGGCTCAACCCATTTGAAGGCTTGCCGAAGTAAGTACAGGGTATACACATCGCTGTGCTGATCAGTATTGAAACAGGACGAAAACCGTGATCAATCAAGACGGAGAAACAATAGATGTCAAGGAATAATATGGGTCGGACAGATTATAATGACCGTGCCAATATAATGACCTGCTTTGAAACGATAACTTCTTGTAATGTAGATATTAAGCTTTCTAAATATAAGACATACGGTCCCATAGGTAATCGATGCCCCTGATCATCTCTGCCATACCAGAATAAGGTGTGCCGACTACCGATCGGCGCTTGATTCGCCAGCGTTCTTACAGAGCGTCCTTTAATATCAAAAAGGACAGCGTGAAGGACGCCATGGGCAGCCGGCAATTGAACCGTAATGAGGCATGCATCATTCTGTCCGTCTCCATCTGGTGAAAAGGGATTGGGATGGATATCGACATGTAGCCGTTGTGGGATGTGTTGAGAAAATAAGGTGTTTTTCTCCCCCGGTGTCCCGCCATGTATCGCGGCGGATGGTCCCCAGGTTACCTCATCAAACGGTTCAAAATTCACCCTTTCAGCAGATCGGCCGGCATCGGGACTCCAATCCGGCCTGTATTCAATGGTATGGATCAAACGATCTGTTAAATCATAAAGTCGAAGGGTTGCGCCGCTGTTGCGTAATCTGTGCCAACCATCAACAGGTTGAAGTACGATACCGGTAAAGGCAGGATAGGTCTCTTTAAATGTCAAACTGTCATCCGTAAAAATGAAGTAGCCCCGTTCGGGTATATCCAGAGGGACGTGCCAGAGGGTTCTGGCTTTCCCATCCTTGTCCATCCTCATGGTCCACCCATGTATATCAATGGGCCGATCACTACGGTTATATAATTCCAACCACTCCGCTCCATCAGATCCCGGATTAAACATGATTTCGTTCATGATGAGACTATGATCGGGAAATGGAATGGGAATCGTAAGGGTAATCGTATCATGAATCGCGGACTGAAATTCGTTGATACTTGCAACAATGGACACCGTGTGATTTCCCCCGTACAAGGGTTCCCAGGAAATGTGCCTGAATGTAAAAGCGCCGGGGGCCAGATGAATGGATCCATGATACGCGACCTGCCTCTCTGAAAAGTCATTCAAAAGCAGATATATTCTGATGAAATCGATCTCCATAAAACCGGTGTTGTGTATCTGCAGGGCGATGGAAACAGTCTGACCGATGTCTGGCATGAGAGAGAAAAGTGTTGTGGTATCAGCCGAAATATAAAATCCATACGGAGCCGGCACCGTACTGTTTTCAAACCCCGGCGTAGACCCGGAAATATGTTCCGAAGGCGCCCGGTTGGACTCGCTATCTTCGATCATGACCTCCTTTTTTTCCCAGGAGATGCCGTTTCCACCGGCAGACCTCTGCCAGATGAAGGTATCCATCCGGCGTCCATTGAACTCCAGATAAATGGCATCCCCACTGTTACCCAATCCATTTCCCAGCGTCTGGTCTCCCTGTATCGTCAGCATGATAAACTTATTTTGATCTGTGTATGCTTCAATAATATGATTATAGGTACCGGTATAGCCAGGATCAACGATCAGCGCATATTGACCCGGATATATCACGGTGCCTGCAGCACCTGAATCGAATGTATCGATATAGTCGATAAGGACATCGTTATGATCTTTCAGATCCCCTAATATCCACCCCGAAAGGTCTGCTGAGTCCACTCCGGCATTATACAATTCGACAAATTCACCAGTGGATTCCAAAAAAGGATCAGCCATCACCTCATTGATAACAATTTCGGCAGGCATGGCTATCCCTGGGAGATAGCGTCAGATAGAGAAGGATGGCAAGTAGTGAAAAATGTTGTGTAAACATTTTATAGAAATAACCCGGTGTGGAGTTTTTATGGAATTTACCGATGCTACGCACTACTAGTCACTATACTATATCAGTCGAAAATCAGACGATAATCTCGTATATGATTTTCATTGACACTATACCTGGCATCGGCTACCATCGAAGAGGATAGCACAGCACGGGTTAAATTAGCGGCAAGGAGATGAGCATGTCGGATTCGGACATTACTATAAGAAGGACACCTCTATATAACAACCATGTTGTGGCAGGCGCACGAATCGTCCCTTTCAGTGGCTGGGACATGCCTGTTCAATATGAAGGCATTCTGGCCGAACACCATACGGTTCGGAACGCAGCCGGCTTGTTCGATGTCTCCCACATGGGACGGGTGGAAATACGGGGCCCGGATGCCGTTCAGTTTGTCAATCATATTACGATCAATGACGTGAATCGGCTCACCCCGTTTAAATCCCAATATACGATGGCCTGTTATGAACACGGTGGCATTATCGACGATTTTCTGGTCTATCGTTGCCCGGACCGGATACTGATTATACCTAATGCCGGAAATCGATCCAAAGACCTGGCCTGGTTCCGACAGCATGCAGATGATTTCAACGTGGAGATACTGGATCTGAGTGAGGTGTCAATTCTTCTCGCTTTGCAAGGTCCGCTTGCGGAAGCTATATTAAACCCGTTGACAGACGCTTCTCTGGATGAATTATCTTTTCAACATTTTATTGAAACACGTATCAACGGTATCTGGGCGCGGGTTTTCAGAACGGGGTATACCGGTGAGGACGGCTTTGAAATCTGGGCACCTGCAGAATACGCCGAGGAAATATGGAATTTACTGATATCCGCCGGTGCGGATCATGGATTGAGACCTTGCGGTCTGGGCGCCCGCGACACGTTGCGCCTGGAAGCAGGACTCGCTCTATACGGTCATGAAATTGACGAAAACACCAATCCGCTGGAAGCAGGATTAGGCTGGGTAACCCGGTTAAAGAAACCCTCGTTTATTGGTAAAGAGAGTCTCGTGCAAATTCGTCGTAACGGTTTAGAGAGAAAGTTAGTTGGGTTTAAGCTGTTAGAACGGGGGATACCACGGGAAGGATATGGGATTTATCATCAAGATGAACACGTGGGGGCGGTCGTAAGTGGGACCATGGCGCCGACCCTGGGCTATGGCATCGGCACCGGCTATGTCCCGGTTCCCCTATCGGATCCATGCACAATTTTAAGCATAGAGATACGAGGAAAACATATTCCCGCTGAGGTGGTTAAACTCCCCTTTTATAAAGGCGGCAGGAAGAAATAAAATTGTTGATCTGTTGATTTAGTGATTGTCTGATTGAAAACCAAGATCAATAAATTCAATATGTCTGTGCAAACCAACCAATCAACCAATCAACCAATCAACCCTTTCAATACGCCTGTGCAAAAACGACCCGTCTGTCCGCGGGTTCACCGCAGTAAATACAGACACCTTCTTCCTTCTCCCATGCCATGGGGATACATCGGATCGTATTTTTTGTCTCATCCTTAATCTTCGTCTCGCACGCGGCGTTACCGCACCAGTGAGCCTGTATGAAACCGCCGGCCTCTTCTACGGACGCCTTGAAGACATCATAGTCCTCTATTTTCCGGGAGTGTTCTGCCTGGAAATTCAGCGCCCGGTTGAACATATCATGGTGTATGGTCTCGAGCAGGGCTGCAATTTTCACCCCCAGTTGGTCGAAGGGAATCGTCTGTTTCTCACCGGTATCACGGCGTACGATCATAGCCTGACCGGAAGCGATATCACGGGGGCCCAATTCAATCCGTATAGGAACCCCCTTCAACTCCCATTCCGTGAATTTCCATCCTAATCTATATTGGTCCCGATCATCGACCTTTACCCGGATGTCTTTCAGATCATCAATCAACGTATCAATGACGGCATTAACGGCGACGATCTCTTCGTCTGTCCGGGTGATCGGAATCACAACCACTTGATGCGGGGCCAGCCGGGGCGGTAACACCAGCCCCCTATCATCTCCATGAGCCATAATAATGGCGCCGACCGTCCGTGTACTCATCCCCCAACTGGTCTGATACACAAAGTCCCGGGATCCGTCTTTCGTTTGGAAATCGATGTTAAATGCTTTGGAAAAGTTCTGGCCCAGATTGTGAGAGGTGCCCATCTGCAGGGCTTTGCCGTCTTTCATCATCCCCTCGATCGCATAGGTCTGCACAGCGCCGGGGAATTTCTCCGCCTCGGATTTGGGACCGGGAATTACCGGAATAGCCATATAATCTTCGGAAAATGACCGATAGACCTCCAGCATGCGCAAGGTCTCTTCTTCCGCCTCTTTAGCTGTGGCATGCGCCGTATGCCCTTCCTGCCAAAGAAACTCTGTCGTTCTTAAGAAGGCCCGCGGCCTCAATTCCCATCGAAACACATTGGCCCATTGGTTGATTAAAATCGGGAGATCCCGATAGGACTGTATCCATTTCGAATACATGTACCCAATGACGGTTTCCGACGTCGGACGCACCATCAGATTTTCTTCCAGCTTTTTCCCGCCGCCATGGGTAACCACTGCACATTCCGGAGAAAATCCTTCCACATGCTCGGCCTCTTTTTCAAAGAAACTCTCCGGGATCAGCAATGGGAAATACGCATTCACATGCCCGGTATCTTTGAACATCCGGTCAAGCTGGGCAACCATATTTTCCCATAACGCAAAACCGTACGGCCTGATTACCATACAACCGCGTGTGGGCGCATTGTCCGCCAGTTCTGCCTTAGAAATCAACTCGTTATACCATGCTGAAAAGTCGTCACTCTGTCTGGTCAATCCTTTTGCCATGAAATGCTCCGGGTAAAGTTCCGAGTTCTGAGTTCCGAGTTCCGAGCCGGACATGTATCATACTAACACTCGAAATTCGGAATTCAGATCTGTTTTTAACTCGATTCCACTGTTTCATCAGACGTGACGGCGAGATAGAACCGTCCGATTTTTATATCGAACAGGTTGCCCTTGTCGTCCTGCATCTCGTATGATCCTTCCATCGTACCCCAATCCGTATCAATCGGGCACAAACTTTCGTATTCGTGTGACTCTCCAGGATCAAGCTCCGGTTGAAAACCGACCACCCCAGAGCCTTTTACTTCACTTCGTTGTCCATCAGCATTAATGATGATCCAATGCCGGCGGACAAGTTTTACCCAATGATCGCTGTTATTGGTTATCGTGATCCGATAGGAGAAAACAAATCTATTTTCCTCAGAATCAGTATGATCAGGTAAATATCTGGGCAAAACCTGAATTCGAATGCCATGCGTTGTGGTATCGGATTCCAGTGAACTGGACATCATGTTCTCCATTCTTTTAATATCGAAATATGACACACGGTTGTAACGGATACCGACCAGCGCGTGCACCATATATCGCCAGACCATTCGAGTGTTGTGATGGGGAAGACACTTCGAATCGAAGTGTAAATTGGTCTTTCACCTTTTGCATGACCTTTACAAGATCTTCATCCTCAATAATAATACGGACCAACTCACCATATCGACCGGATACGCCATGAATATATGAGAGCGCTCCCCGGCAATCAGACGGGGCATCGGCCAGGGTCACCTCCCCCATCAGCACATCGTTGATCCAGATAGACAGATCCGTGGGAAAGCCCGGCAGCTCCGTCTGCGGCGTTTCTTCACGACCGGCGGACAATTCAGCCCAGATTTCCAACACCTGACAGCGGCCTGTATCGAACCCATCCGGGAGGACGATATTGTATGAGAACCGGCCGCTGCCCGAACCAATCATCACATCGCCGTCTTCCCGAACCCCCTCACTCCAAACAGCCGTATTACGTGCAAGTAGCTCGTATCTTATCGTTAGGAAGTGCGGTTGCAGATCAACGCCCGGCAGGGGACCGTCATACACTTCGATATGAATAAAATTCCTCGCCAGGACCGCACCGAGGTGATCTTCAACCCAGATATGCAGGGTACACATTTTATTGCCGGTCGGCAGGGAGACATCTATAGTCTGGACTTTATTAACCCGATATCGGACCCAGGGTATCTGGGCATGGCCTTCGTCTAATCCAGTGTAGTCTTCTCCCCAAGGGCCCACTCCATCAAGACGCCACCGCAGCACAGCCGAGGGGATATCTTGATGCGAAAAATGGCTGGTCAACACATCCGCCTGAAAATGATCCCCCCCCGACAATACCTGGCCAGGAGGTGCGTCGATCAGAACTACATCGGGCGCATTGATCATCCGGTAATCGTATCCAAAGGCTTTGACCGAACGGTCATAGTTCATGAAACCGTTATGTTCCCACTCAATATCCTGTAACTCTGTATATATATAACCGCATATTTTTTCATGCAACCTGAGTTCACTGGTCAGGTATTTAAAACACCAGGAGATATCCTTATCCCCGGCGCCAGCACCGATTCCGCCGTATTCGCTATTCATAAGCGGTTGGTCGCCCTGTTTATTTTCTCCTGTATAGTTGAAAGAAGAACCGGGATAGGTCTGGTCAACCACGTGTTGTATATGTTCTTTTGCCTTCATATAATCATTGATATAAAAATGCCAGCTATTTATCTGCGTTTCAACGTGGTCGTATAAGCAGGGAGAATTGTCTTCCACCAGACGTGTCGCATCCAGCGACCGGGTAAGACGGTACATTTTCCGTACCCATTCCTGACGGTCAGGCATCTGTTTATATTCATCGCCTCCCAATCCCCAGGTCTCATTAAAACAACACCAGGATATGATAGAAGGATGATTATAATCTCGTTCGATGGCGGCGCGCATGGTTGCTTCCCATCTCTCCTGCGCTTCGGCCCCGTATCCCGGATGATCGAAATTAGGGATATCACACATCAACAGCACCCCCATCTGATCCGCCCAATACAAAAAGCGCGGCTCTTCGATCTTGATGTGAAGGCGTAAAAAATTAAATCCGAAATCAAGCGTACGCTGTAAATCTTTCTGAATCGATTCATCCGATGGAAAAGTATAAATCCCCCACGGGTTGAATGATTGATTCAAGGCGCCGCACAGATAGATAGGTTTGTTATTCAGAAAAATATACCTGGTGTCCGTACCTGGGAGAACATCTATAGAGACCTTACGCATCCCGAAATAGGTCCGCACCCGATCAACCGTCTTCCCATCGACGATAAGTTCAACGGCCACTTCATACAGATGAGGCGTCTCAGGTGACCAACAGATCGGATCTGGGATGGATAGCTCAAACGGCGTCTCATTAGAAACGCCATCGGTCTGAAACTCAGATCCATCCGGCGCCGTAGTGACGACATGTATTTGCGCCTGGTCCGTATGGTCAGCATCGACATCAAAAATAGCTTTGCCGGTATCAATATCCGGGGTAATGTGCACGCGTCTGATATATTGGAGTGGTCTGGGCTCCAGGTAAACGGTCTGCCATAGTCCACTCGTCCGGGCATACCAGTTGATCTGCTTTCCTCCGGGTTGGGCCCGGTGATCATTGGGATCATAGACACGAACGACGATATGCGCCGTTTCACTGGACGTACAGAATGCTGTCACATCAAACGAGAACGCATCATACCCGCCCTCGTGCGTCCCGGCAAATCGCCCGTTAACCCAAACCCTGGTTTCCCAGTCGGAAGCACAGAAATGTAAGATCACCTGTTTCGAGGTCCAATGCGTCGGGATATCAACCAGGGTGCCATACCAGCCGATTTCATATCGTTCCTGATCCCTGTAATTGGCATGATTCACCTTTTCTGGTTGACGAAAAGCATGCTTGCTGAACCAGTTGTCGTTGGAGGCCAGATGCCCTTCATCCCAAGCCAGATGCGATTCCCACGCAAACGGCACGACGATAGATTGCGTTAAACGGTCGTCGTTTTTATACCAACCCTGGTCTACACCGATATTATCCGGGTCGAATTCAAAATCCCAGAGACCGTTTAAATTAATCCAATCTAGGCCTTCGACCGTGCCTCGCTGAAAATCCGGACGGGGATATTCAGGACGCGGCGCGTCATGTCTACTCAGGTCCAAATCTGACGACGACCAGTCTGACGTCATGATATCTCCCCTATATACACTTCAGAATAACAGAAGTCCGGGGACTTATAAAGGCATACAGATAAGGTAAGGGACTCCGGGCAGTTCACTGTGGCGCCAATTGTTGAGAGGTCATGATGGACATGGCGTTTTAGAGGTGGACGGTAGCATGGTCGTACTGTAACCACCGATTCCAAATTAATAACTTTTGCAGTGACGGCATATCTCACATTGCCGGTGTAAACAACAAAGATAGACGAAGGAGATCAGCCTGTAAAGATAAATCACTTGGAGGTGGTTTCAGGTAGCAGATTACGTATGTATCTCTCCCTACCACCTGCTACCGGCCACCCGCAACCTGCTACCCGCTCCATATAATTATCAGATCATAACCATACAATAATCAGGTCATTGATTCGGGTAAAAACACTTGACAGAATGGGAATATCGGCCTACTGTGTACGCACGATAAGAGGGTGTCTGGAACAGATTATCACAGAGGAGTTGGGCATGCAGAATAAAGGTCCGGAAGAGACTGTCGCCGGTCTGGAAGGGATTGTTGCCGCCAGAACATCGATTTGCTACATCGATGGGCAAGAGGGGCGGATGATATATGGCGGATATGATATTCATGATCTGGCCGCCCATTCGAACTTTGAAGAGACCGCCTTCCTTCTGTGGCATGGCGCTTTGCCTACACAACCTCAACTGGATGCCCTGAATGAGGACCTGATCGCCCACAGAAAACTGCCAGGCAAAGTCCTGTCTCTATTACGCTCGTTTGCGGCCGACGCCATGCCCATGGATGCCTTACGCACTGCGGTCTCCGCGCTGGCGCTCTATGATGAGGATCTGACCGACAATTCACGCGAAGCGAACCTGCGCAAGGCCGTTCGGCTGACCGCCCAATTGGCCACTGTCAGCACGGCATATTACCGTCTTAAGGCTAATAAAGAACTGATCAATCCCAATCCCAAGCTCAGTCATGCGGGAAATTTTCTATATATGCTGACCGGGGAAACACCGGACCCTCTGTGGGAACGAGCCTTTGATATTGCCTTGATATTACATGCAGACCACGAACTGAATGCCTCCACCTTCTCTGCCAGAGTGACAGCCGCCACCCTATCGGATATGCACTCCGCCATTACCTCCGCTATCGGTACCCTCAAAGGCCCCTTACATGGTGGCGCGAATCAGGACGTGATGAACATGCTGATGGAAATCGGGGATATTGAACATACGGAAGACCATGTAAAAGGAAAACTGGCAGCCAAAATCAAAATCCCCGGATTCGGTCATCGTGTATACAAAACCGAAGATCCCCGCGCCACCCACCTTCGACGATTATCCGGAGAACTCGGTGAAAAAGCCGGTGACATGAAATGGTTTGATATGTCCCGACGCATCGAGGCCATTATGATGGACGAAAAAAAGATCGCCTGCAATGTCGATTTTTATTCCGCGTCCGTTTACCATACCATGGGCATCCCCATCGAATTGTTCACACTCATCTTCGCCTGCAGCCGAATCTCCGGTTGGACCGCCCATCTGCTGGAACAATATGCGGATAACCGCCTCATTCGACCGGTCGGTGAGTACATCGGCACGACGAACGAGGCTTATGTACCGATAGAAAATCGGGATTAAGTGGAACGTCGTCGCAGAAATCGCATCTAATATGATGAATGACATATAGCGATGAGTCCTCATCAGGAAAGCTTCCTACACCCTATATCCTGACCGCTGCATCGCATATCTTTACCTTGAATTTCTCCGACACAGATCGTTCCTCAGAGGTCAGTCATTGTGAGCCTGCATCATCCATTACGATTCTGTCTGATGGCCATGTATGTATCTTTATGGAGCATGCCCGCATCAGCCTATGCGGCCCATGTCGTCTCACTTGATACGAATGCCGGTTTTGCAGGCACTGAAGTCGTTGTAGCCTTAAGTATTGATAATGATTCGACTCTGGCTGGAATACAGTTTACAATCAGGGATACTCCAAACTTATTAATTCTCAAATCCGTCACAACAACGTCACGGTTATCTTCCTTCCCCCCTACGCCGAGTTTCTACGACAATGACACCCTCGGCGTAGCTACTATTCTTTGTTTCACGTTTGGTGCGCCTATTGCAATTGGTTCTGGGGACGTACTGTTATTGACTTTTGAAATTTCAACCGGGGCACCGCCCGGAGATGTTATCCTTGACTTTTATAATATCGTCCTCGCGACGCCGGCTGGTCGTGAGGTAGAATCGACCGGCGTGCCGGGTGTCGTCAAAGTACTTGACCCGGTCTCGTTGACGCCACATCCTGCCGGTCAGCCTGCGAATAAATTCGACCAGACCGCCCAGGCTATCGATCAGGACCTTTTTCGTTTTGGGATGACGAATTCGGCATATCCTTTTCGACTGACCGGACTGACCTTTGATATCGGATACACCCAACTCAGTGATTCCGACTTGACGTCCGTACAAATATTTGAAGATACAAATGGGGACGGCACACCGGACGGATCGTCTTTCTTCTCTAATATTTCCATCAATGGTTCAAACATCACGGTAAACGGATTGGATATTTTAATCCCTGCTGAGACCATCCGATATTATGTTTTGAGAGGAACGGTGGCGTTAAACCAGGTGGAAGATCAGATATCCCTGAGCATTCCGTCAGATGGGGTGATAGGAAACATAGAAGATGCCACCCTGGGGAACATACCGGCACGAGCAGACGGTATCGTGCCGGATGCCGTTCATACGGCGACCGGATTTACCGGGGATGTCACTTTTGACCTGCGACGAAATATCATCGATGTGGTGAAAATAGTAGGCGTCTTGCTCGGAAATATTACGATGGACGGGGAAACCTCTCATTATGACATAAATAAGGATACCCTCGTAGATATCACCGATGTCGTCGTTCTCATTCAGCAAATATTAAATGGGGAAAACCAACCTTCCTAATCCAAATACACCTCCACCACGTGGTCATCCTCACGAATATCGACGATCTTTCCGGTAGGTACCTTTTCATCTAAAATACCATACAGGTCAATCCCCTTCTCATTGATGCGCACCATCGCCGATTCCGGCAACAGAGCGACGCCCATGCGTGCCAGACCAATCGGTATATTCACTTTGATCCGCTCCATGCCTTTTTCTTCAACCCGGATGCAGAGCCATTCCGGCGTTTTGGGCGGTGAGGCACTGGACTCCAGTGTCTCCCATAAAATATCGGCTTCATCGGGCGTGATACACCCTTCCGCCAGCATGTGCAGTATTTTCATTTTTTCTTCTTTCATCTCATGACTATTCATCGATGTTCACCTCAACGTGACCTCGATGCGCTTCGATTCTGATCGTAGCCTCGCCATTGCCGCAGACCCCATGAAACGAGGCTTTATGGTCTTCCTTCTCGTGGTCGCCAGGTATGTTGGAAATGATATAGCTCCGTTCCGCAGTGATATCGATCGTACAATCCGCATCGGCCGGTAACAAGAGGATGCCATGACCGCCATGGATCTGTATATCGATTTGCCCCTCCGAAACCTTATCCATTTGGAGCTTTAGAGAGCCACCCTGTAGTTTGGCGGTGAGATCGGAAGAGGTAATAGCGTCGAGTGTTGCCGTACCACCCGTCACGCCAATTTGATGATTGCCCTGTAGACCATGCCCCTGCATCCACCCACCGGTAATCTGTATATCACAATTGGCCTGTATATCTTCCACCGAGAGCTTACCACCCGTGGTATTCAGCTTCAGGACGGCTGCCTGTCGAGGGATATCCAGAGTCATACTCTGACCCAGCGCATCGATATGAATTTCGTTGGCCTCTTCATCAACTTGAATATGCCGAGTTTTGAATCCCGTCGATTTAACCCGCATGCGGTCCTCGTCACAGCCTTTTACCGTGAGCTTGCCCGCCGTATTATCCACCTCGATCTCCGTGCCCTCCTTCACCTCAATAAACTGGTCCTGTGATGAGGACTGGCCGAAGGAGAAATCGCCGTGATCACCAGAAACACCTTGTTTACCGAAGATACCACCCATATCGCCGAAGAGCGAGGACAGGTTGTTCGACAGGTCATTCAAGCGACCCTGCCAATCCGATTGGTATTTGCTCGATTTACGATGTTTTCGGCTATGAGAACGACGTGATCGCCGATATCCGGAATAGTCCTGATGTCTTTCCTGCTGATTCTGCTCATCCGGTCGATCCACAGGGGGTTCAGATGATCCCAGTGCTTCCAGCAATTGCGCGGCTTCTTCCGCTGTTATTTTCTTTTCAGCCACCATCTGTAATATCGCCATTCGTTCTTCTTGCATGTCCTTCTCCTTTTTCAACGGCTTACGGTTGATATTTTTTCAACATCTCAACGGCATCGCTCACATTTATTTTTCCCTGTTTTAATTGGGTGAGTATGATGCGACGTTCTTCTGTATGTTTGTCCTCAATCCCCACCGTCTCGGCTTCCACCACATCAAAACCAAGTTCGCGAATGACCTCATTGAGACGACCGCGAACCGTAGGGTAGGAGATGCCCATCTCTCGTTCCATATCCTTTATATTTCCGCGAAGTTGAATAAATAGTTCTGCAAAACTCAGATTGTCTGGTGAGAGTTTACTGAATCGGGTGGGTATAAAATGTCCTGCGATAACGGTATCACAATCCAGACAACTGAGCTGAGTTACTTCCAGATCGTGATGGCAGGAAGGACAATGTTCTAATATTTTTCGCATACATACCTCTTCAATTTATTAATATAAAAAACTAATATATTACAAAATATACACAGAATATCATCATATTATCTTTTTTATATTAATATATTTTATATGCAATGTCAATTTATTAATAATCTTGTCGAGGCTGTATATACCTACTCAGGAGATTTTTAAGGAAAGTTAAGCAAATTAAACCTCGTTTTCAGGTTTTCCCCGAATTGACGACTGGCTTTAAAACCGTATCCTATAGGTTGATAATAATTTCATAATCAAAATGCCCTTCGAAGGAACAAATGCAGGAAGTCTGTTTAGGTCGTTTTAGAAAGTAACTAAACACATATCCAGACAGCCAAGGTATGGCACATCATGACCGGCCAGATTCTAATTGTTGAAAATGATCCGATGATTGTACAGGTATCCAGGGATTTGTTGCGTTTCGATAGGCATACTGTTATTTCAGCCGAAGATGGTATGGAAGGATTGCAACTCTATTCTGCGGGGCAGTTTGATGTGGTTATTACCGATGTGAAGATGCCGAAGATGGATGGCATCGAGTTGCTTATAGCCATTAAATCGAAAGAT
>Ga0066376_10002943_pt1 | contig 15603 bp, 15 predicted proteins | sample Knorr_S15_td_Bot_FD_77009 | JGI IMG/M metagenome (GOLD analysis project Ga0066376, IMG submission 77009) | Marine microbial communities from Southern Atlantic Ocean transect - Knorr_S15_td_Bottom_ad_5009_LV_A | ecosystem: Environmental > Aquatic > Marine > Oceanic | place: Southern Atlantic... | reverse complement strand
CCCGCCTTGTCGCACGCAGCGCGAACCTTGAGGCGCGCCTGATCCATCTCTTCCGGGTAAGGCGGGTCGTGGGCGTCCGAGAATCCGTAAGACATACCCATATCTCCCGGGCCCCACTCGGCGAACGAGATCCCCGGTACCGCTGCCGTAAACTCGGCGTTAGCTACGCACTCACGGTCTTCCAGCTTCAGGCCAAGGATCAACTCGCCATCCGGGTTGAGCGGCCATGGATCAGACACCCGGGTGTATTCCTGCGGCGTCATGCCCCACAGAGCGGCCGGTTTTGCCTGCCCGCCCGCGCCGCGTTGTCCCTGTCCCAGCCCGCCATCGCGTCCGACGCCGATGGTCTGGAACGGCCATCGCACCTGTTCAACAAACGCCTGCACGGCGTCGGCCTGTCTAGCGTGCGTGTGAAGAATCCCGTGGATGCCGGCCGATAGAACATGTCGCACCTGCCACGCGTTCGCCTCGACCTCGTTGCGGGTTTTGGCGTTTGCGGGAAGCGTCGCGAGCACGGTCGCCATGCGGTATCCATCCGGAGTAGGGCCGCCGTCAACGACGCCCTGCATAAAGTGATTCAGCCCGACGATGTCAAATGGGTCTTTCTCAAAGTCTACGATCAGGAAATCGGCCCATGTCTGTGACTGCTTCTTGCCGTTTTCGTACGTCAGTTCGCCGGCGTTTGTGTAATAGATAGGGTGGCCGGCCTCCATCAGGTCGATACAGCGATTGATGCGTTTCGCCATAGTCTTGGACTCCTCCTGAAATGGTTAAAGAAAGTGTTGTTTGCGGCCCGGAGTGTAGACCTCATGTGAAGGGGCCACAAACGACAGCCAAAACCACGTGCTTCACGGCTACCATTACCTGCGCTGTCGCGTGGGACCACATGGATACGTTTGCCGAGCGTTCGGCGTCGAAACGGAGATACTGTCGAGTGCAATGGACAAACTTCTTTGAATCTCTGGCGAAGCTTGAGCCAGACGACGAGTTCGTGACCGGCCGTCCAGGGGGATTGAGTCCCGAGCTCGCCGGACGGATGGCGGACGATATTGCGACGAAACTGAACCTGAGTGCTTCCGACACGTTGCTGGATTACGGCAGCGGCACCGGCGCCATAACGCGTGCACTGGCGACCCGGGTCTCGTCAACCACCGCTGCAGATATGACGAAAGCCGTGGTCGATCGCGGAATCAAGGGAGGCGGCGATATCGAGTGGGTGGTCCTTGGCGATGACAACCCCGACTTGACGCTCACCCCATCATCCAGTGGCTCTTTCACGAAACTGCTCTCCTACTACAACGCCCAGAGCTTCACGACCCACACGGAAGTAAGGGAGCACATCGAGGCTCTCTGCAAATCGGTCGCACCCGGCGGCACGGTAATGCTCGGCGACATCCCGGACCGGGAACGATCCAAACAGTGGAAGTCGGGCGAGCGCGGGCGAGAGGAAAACAGGACCACGTGGATGGGGCGGCTGCAAAAGCGCGATATAGATCTTGAACGAGATGGGCTTAACCTGGCCGCTTTCTCAGGTCGTCTGAAGGGTCTCGGAATAGAAGCGCCGCCAGAGTTCGGAAAGCCGCACCCGGGATTCGACAGGGACATCGTGACTCGAATGTTTCGAGAAATCGGCGGGGAAGTGACCATCGTTACGCAGCCAATCGAATTTCCTAATGCCCACACGAGTGTCGATTACGTAGTCCAGTTCAGCGAACAGGTCTGACATTCATTTCCCGGCCATATCAGCCATTGCGTCGCCCGGTATCGGGGACTAAGATTCCCGCCGTGAATTCAGACGCCGACGCCGCTCATAGACGGCGAGACCGATGGCTGTAGACGACGATACGCAGGCATCCGCCGAAGAGTCCCCTGCAGCCAGTCAGGCCGCACCTGAAGTAGCCCTCAAGCCGTGGTCGGCGTTCGCCTACTACGATTTCACTATGCTCTGGCTAGGCGGTACAGCTGCATCTACCGCCATGACCATCAGGCTACTGATCAGCAGCCAGTGGATCTATGACAAGACTCAATCAGAAGTCATGCTGGGGCTTCTGATGCTGGTACAACTTTCTCAAATCCCAGTCGTCCTATTCGGCGGGGTATTGTCCGACATCGTCGACCGTAAAAAGTTGATGGCGATGACTCAATTCGTGTCTTTCGTCTCACTTATGGCCCTTACATTGGCCGCATTTACCGGAACGCTGGCCGTTTGGCATATTTTCCTTGTCCAGGGTGTAACGGGCATGGTCAACGTTCTAGGGGGATCCGCACGACCGGCAATGATCGCCCGCGTAGTCCCGCGTGCGCTTCTATCCCACGCTGTATCTACCAACACTGCGACGTTCCAAGTCGCCAGCATTATTTCTCCACTGGCATTTGGGGTCGCCTACGAATTTTTCGGGGTAAGTTGGGCGTTCGGTTTGGCCATGGTTGTTTCGGGGGTCAGCGTGATCACACCGTACCTGATACGCGTATCCGGAAAACCTGCTGACTCAACGGCCAAAATCACATTCACATCGACGTGGAAATCGTTGCTTGAGGGGGTCAATTTCGTCCGCAGGCACAAGATTTTACCCGGTCTGTACTTGCTAGATATCGGCGTCACAATAGTCAGCTTCTACAGATTCCTTTTCCCGATATTTTCTGACCACCTCTACGGTTTAGGTGCCTCGGGTACTGCGATGTTGACAAGCGTTAACGGCCTCGGTGGAGTTGCAGGTAGTGCACTGGTCCTGTACACCGCAAAGATGCCTCGGAAAGGCGTCTTGGTGCTGGTTGCTACTGCCCTCTACGCGTTCCTATTGATAGCGTTCGGGTCAATCCACGTATTCTATATAGGGCTCATCATCGTCGCGTGTCTCGGTGCGACCGATGCCGTCGGTATGGTCATGCGTCAAACAGTGGTGCAATTAACTACCCCGGACAGATTACTCGGCCGAGCCAGCAGCGCACATTCATTCGCGGCAATGAGTGCGAATCATCTTGGTGGGTATGAAGTGGGAATAATGTCTGCACTAGTAGGTGCTGGTCCCACAATGATCATCGGCGGAGTGGTTTCCATCTTCGTGGTTGGCCTCATCTGGAAGTTCGTCCCGGGAGTCGCCAGCTACCGCTACGCACCGGACGCCGAGCGGGATGCGGCCGAGAACGACTCTTAACCGACCACGTTCCACCGAGTTCTCCCTCACTGCACTTGAATCGCTTGAAAGAGCCTTCAACTTTTCTTTTCTCCTCGCGGGCTGACGCCTCCCCCGCGTTTCGCCCCGTTTCCTTCAGGTAATTGGGCATTCGGTACTAATATCCCGATAGCTGTAATATCCGGTCACAGATCACCCGCATGGTGATCGGAGACGTAACAGGTGCGGCGGGGATTTTCATCCAGGACGCGGACACGTTTCTGGAATGCCGACTACTCATCGCGCACCCGAATCGTCCACGCGTTCTGACACTTCGCCAGGCAAAAGCCTGGGCTCTACCTGCGTTGACGCCGCTTGAGCAGCATGTGGGCGCTGTTCAACACATTAACCTCGCCGTATTCCGCCTTTTTGGCCTTAAGACATACGTCCGGCGCCTCGTGTTCGAGAGGCCCCATGACGCCGGTGGTGCAGCCGCCCTGCTGTCCTAAGGTGCTATGAACTTGAATTAATAACTGAACTGGAGAGACAGCGGATCAGCCGCACCGTGTGGGCGGGAAGGTCCGTCCTGGACGAAATCTGCTTCGAATCCGAAATCGCCCGAGAGACGATCGAGTTGTGGCTCGAAGAATTCGAGTCGGCCGAGGACGCCGATGATTCTGAGCCTTCTTCTATGACCGGTCGGCCTCCCTGGAGCAGGCCGGGCTGGTATGAGACCGCATCATCGTGGATGCGGAGGCAGGCCACGGGGCCGGATGCGCTTACGCAGGCCACCCCGGATCAGCACTGGACCGACGACGATATCGTGCTCCTCTCATCGCCTTCAAACTTCGGGCTGGTCGTCATGACGGCCACCGTCCCGACCGATGCTCCGGAACCGTCCGAGTGGGCATCACGATTTGGATGGACGGAACCGGAACTGATTATTAACGACGCCGGCCGGAACTGGTACCTATACAGGACGAGTTCCGGCCAGACATAATAATCTTCATTCGGACGATGGTTACCGGACCTAAGTCAGGCGCCACTCCAGTTCCAATTCTGACGTGATATCACGGAACCAGTCGATCACCTCGGGGTGATAAGGGATACCGTTCTCCGACCGTTCGATATTGTCCTCGTGCTCGGGCAATCCGGCGTAAACCACCCGCTCATTCCCCGGCGCTGGCTTCGAGTCCTTCAGGGTCTTCATGAAGTGATCCATGTCGTCCTTGAAGCCTTCAAGGTCAGTAAACGCCTCGATTTTGTAAGCCGTGAAGTGATGCGTCGCAGCACCGCCGGATGCCTTGCCCTGCTCTGCCCGGCCTTTAACCACAAAGCCCGGTCCTGTGCCCGACAATACGCCGCACAGGATGTCGACCATCACCGACAGCCCGTATCCCTTGTGAGAGCCAAGCTCACGGGTACCGCCCAACGGCAGCATGAACGACTTCTCAGGCACGTCCGTCTCTTCCATGATCGGATTACCGTGCTCGTCGGCGATCCAACCCGGCATCATCTTGACGCCCAGCCGCTTGGCAAGCGTCGCCTTGTTTCCGGCCACGCTGCTCATCGCTGCGTCAAAAACAAACGGCGCTTCGTTGCGGGTCGGGGCGGCGAAGCCGATCGGGTTCAGGCCAATCAACGGCTCTGAGCTCCAGGTCGGCAATACGTTGATCCCGCCCACGGTCATCGCCACGCCTATCATATCGTGCGGCAACGCCATCATGGCGTGGTACGCGGCGGCGCCGAAGTGCCGGCCGTTCGCAACGGCGACGGAGCCGATGCCGGTCTTCTCCGCCTTCTCGATAGCCATGTTCATCGCCAGAGGGCCGATCACGAGACCGTGCCCGGAATCGCTGTCGATAGTCGCCGTGGATAGAGACTCCCGGACGACCTTCCAGTTGGGCCGAGGGTTGATGTCTTCCGAAGCAAAACGGTCCATATAAGACCGCATCATGTTCGACACGCCGTGCGTCTCGATTGCGCGCAGATCTGCGAACACCAAAACGTCGGCAGACTGCGCTGCGTCCTCCGGCGACATTCCTACGTGCTGGAACATGTCCTCAAGCGTCGCCCGCATGTTCTCCTGCGGGACGCGGATGGCGATCTCTTCCGGAACTCGGAACCGTGGCAGGACCATTTAGAACTCCAATTACCAGCCTGACCCCCGAAACTATCAAGGGCGGGGTGATTTTGCTTTTCGGGCCAGCCCGCTCACTGAGGCTTTCGAAGGACGGGCGTATCACACTAGTGCCGTCGATTCTCCGCGGCACGGGTCAGGCGATCTAGTTGCCAGCCTGTTCCCGGTACTCGACAAACCTATCGTTGATGAAGCTGATCCCAAAGCCAAGCGGGCTGCCGAGGTTGAGGAACTTGTAGCCCCAGTCGACCTTCTGCCGGATCTCCTCCGGGTCGCCCAGGGTGGTGCCAATTATCTTGCCACTGCCCTCGGCTCGCTTCGGCATCTCTTCCATGATCTTCTGGACCTTCGGGTTTTGCATATCGGTCATTACACCAAGCGATGCAGACAGGTCCATCGGCCCGACAAGAAGCACGTCAAAGCCGTCAAGCGCCAGGATATCGTCCACCTGGTTGTAGTGCTCTTCAGACTCCAGTTGGAGGATGAGTACCGTCTCATCGTTCGCCGAATTCACGACTTCAATGAAGTCCTCGCCGGCCAGCGCAGGCCATGTCGGTGAGATTCCGCGATTGCCGAGCGGCGGGTACTTGGCGTACTCGATCGCCCGCTTTGCCTCTTCGACGTTGCCGATCTGCGGCACCATCACTGCGGATGCGCCGGCGTCGAACGCCTTCTTAATATGCGTTGGGTCGTTCCACGGGACTCGGACCATAGGAGCGATGCCCTGCTGACGAAGAATGATCGGGATCATCTCCATGTCACGAGGGCCAAACGGAGAGTGCTCCTGGTCGATCCAGATGAAGTCGGCGGTGCTGTCGAACGCGAGAGAGGCAGCAATACGAATATCGTGGGTCGGGATAGCCGTGCCGAGGACGAGTTTGCCGTCCTGGATTTTCTGTTTAAGCGGATTCGGGTACATCGAAGTCCTCTGTTACGGCGCCGCTTTGGAAACGTGATCGGGAGGGCGAACGAGCAGCGCGAGGCGTCCGCGGGAACGGGGGGTCACGCTACTCCATCGGGGGGCGATGTCAAGTTGTCCAGGCCGTTCTCACCCGCCTTGAAATCGCATCATTCAACCGCATCCACGATCCGATAGACACCGCCTCGAATCCGGTCACGTAAAGCTCTCCGACGGCGTCCTGGCCAAACGATGTGATCTCTACCTTTGTGTCCGTCAGCAGCACGTCGGATATCACTTCCCCGTCGAAATACTTGAGCGCCTAGATCCGGCCTGAACAGAAGTCGCCGTACAGGTACACGCCCTTCAGCCAATCGATCGACTCACCTCGATACACGTATCCGCCGGAGATCGAGCAGCCAAACGTGTGGTCGTACTCCGCCAGGGGTGCGATGGTGCCGGTATCGTCGCAGTCACGCCGAGGTGAAAAATAACGGCTGCCTTCAAGCCGATTCAAGCCGTAGTTGCCCCCGCGTATCACGAGATCGACTCCTTCACGGAGCTGCTGCCCAACATCCGCCAATCAGAGGTCGCCGGTCACTTTGTCAAAGCTAAATCGCCACGGATTCCGGAACCCGTACGCCCAGATCTCAGGCAGCCCGTCGCTGGAACCGACAAACGGATTGGTCTCAGGGACGGTGTAAGAATCACCCTGTCGCGCCGACTGCGGATGAATTCTCAAAACAGACCCCAGCAAGGTGCCCGGGTTCTGGCCGTTCCCGTTTGGATCTCCGCCACTGCCCCCGTCGCCAACGCCGATGTACAGCATCCCGTCCGGTCCGAACTCGATCATCCCACCGTTGTGGTTGGAGAACGGCTCCTCGATCTCTAGAATCACGACCTCGCTAGACGGGTCGGCGAGGCCTGAATCGCCCCGCAGGAAACGACTCAGCACCGATCGGCGTGGATCAGAGGCCGAGTAGTACACAAAGAACTCGCCGTTCTCGGCGTAATCCGGATCGAACGCGAGCCCCAGCAAACCCTCTTCGTTGCCATCCCGACTGACCTGATCGCTGATATCCAACAGGAGATCAAACGAATTCACGTCTGTATCGGTCTGAAACGTGACGACGGTACCGCGGCCAACTGCCCTTCGCCCCCCGGAACTTCAGTGAGATAGACGACGCGATCATCGAACGCCTCATCACGTATCTGTAAGAACGTCTCGATCAGGCGGATCGATTCGGAACCGATCGGTGCCAGTTGAGCGGGCGACACCGGGTCTCCCGGAAACGCGGTTGCAGGAGGTGGAATGAACGGCGTACTCGTGACATCGGCCTGGACCCGCTCACCACATGCCATGGTGAGCGCCAACAGCAAGCCAAGAATCACCAGAGCAAACAACCTAGAACCCGCGGAGCGACCTCGACAGACACCTGAATCTGCCGTGTCGGTCCGTGCGAGCAACGCCTGTCTATCCCGAATGAGGTGCAGGGAAAACTGCCTGCCTGCTTACTTGACGGGGTCTGAGCCTCTGAACATTGCGGGCTGTGGCATTCGGCCGACGGGCACCTCGATCAGCACCGGGCGGTCGAGCTGGATGGCGTCGGCGACAGCTTCGCCGACCTTCTCCACCTCGTCCACTTTCATGCCCTTGACGCCGTACGCCTCAGCCATCTCGACGAAATCCGGGTTGTGCAACTCGGCGCCGTAAGTCCCGCCCCACATGTTGTCCAGGTCACGGGAGACGTTGCCGTATGCGTTGTCGTTAAACAACACCACTACGGCGTTGATCTTGTGCTGTACGGCCGTCGCGAGCTCCTGCGAGGAGTACAGGAAACCGCCGTCTCCGGAGGTGATCACAACCGGCTTGTCCGGCTGAGCGACCTTCACGCCGAGTCCCGTCGGGAAGGCATAACCAAGGTTTCCTGAGTAGCTGGATGTGAAGAAGCTGCGTGGTCCGTAGGTTTTCCAGTGCGAACGGCTGTAGTAGCCGATCTGCGTCATGCCGCTAATGAACAGCGTGTCGTCAGGAGTATGGTCCCGGATGCTCTTCAAGATCGTGCCCTGCGGCTGCGTGTTAGGCGCAAGAGCGTCCGCCGCTTCTCGAACAGTGCCGATAGTATTGGCCGTTGATTCACGCGGGCTGCCGTTGGACTTCAAGCCGTCGAGCACCGAGCGCAGCGTCGCCGCCGCATCGCCCTCAAGTCCGTGGACGCCATCGTAGTTCCGCCCGATCTCTTCGGGGTCGATGTCTAGCTGAATGATCGTCTGATCCGGGCTGATGCCTGATCTCACCAACCGTGTGCCGATTGCCAGAACCACGTCAGCGCTCTGGATGTACTCCACGGTCGGGCTGCCCGGACTCAGCGCAGAGCCGATAGCCAACGGGTGCCGACTGTCGATAGCGCCTTTGCCCTCGGCGGTCATCACGACACCGGCCTGAAGGAACTCGGCCACGTCCTTGAGTTCTTCCTGGGCGTCACCAAGGTTCACACCACCACCCGCAAAGATCAGCGGCCGCTTGGCCGACATCAGCATCTCGACGGCTTTTTCTACGTCTTTTGTTGGAGCGGCAGGTCGAAGCGGATTGCTCGCCTCTAGCAGTTCGGCCTCGCCCCACTCTTCAAGGGTCTCTGGCGGGATCTCGATCTCTACCGGACGAGGTCGCCCGGTCTTCATCGCGAGCACGGCGTCGTGGACGGCCTGCGGTATATCGCCAACCTGAAGCGCACGTCGCTGGAACTTGGTGATCGGTTTGATGGCCTCCATCTGGTCGTTGACCTCATGGAGCATGCCGACGTCGCTGCCGATGTAGTCACGCTGCACCTGGCCGGAAATCATCAGCACCGGGGATGAAGCAGAGTACGCAGTGCTCAGCGCGCCCGCAGCGTTCAGGAGACCGGGTCCGGGGACCACGAGTGCCGTACCGAATCCACCCTCACCACCCGCACGTGCATAACCGTCAGCCATGTAGCCCGTCGCCTGTTCGTGACGTGTCGTGATGAACCGGATGCCCGGCTCGTCGCGAAGGGCCGCCATGATGCCGTACATCTGGACGCCCGGTAGTCCGAACATTACACGGACGCCTTCTCGATAGAGCGACTTTGCGAGTGCCTCGCCACCGGTCATTTGAGCCATTCAGGACTCTCCTTAAGATCAATCACAACGCTGAGCGTCACGATCGGGGCTGCGCGGGCCTGATCAGCCACACGTACGGGATTTCTGTACTGATCGGTCTGTCTATTCAGGCCTTTTCGGAGCAGTTGGACGCTGGCCGAAGAACCCGGGGACCGGCATAGGACCTACCGGAACTTCAATGAGCACAGGCTTGTCCATCTGAATTGCGTCCGCAATCGAATCGCCGACCTTTGTCGGATCCTTGACCTGCATGGCCTCCATGCCGAACGACCTCGCGAGCCGAGGGAAGTCCGGGTTGTGGAGTTCGGTGCCGTAGGCGCCACCGAAGCCGAGGTCCAGATCACGCCCGACGTTGCCGAAAGCGTTGTCGTTGAACACCACGATCACGAGGTTGATGTCGTGTTGCACGGCCGTCGCCATCTCAGAAACGTTGTACATGAAGCCACCGTCACCGGCGACTACTACAACCGGGCGGTCCGGCTGGGCGACCTTTGCTCCGAGTCCGGTCGGGAACGCATATCCCAGGTTTCCGGAGTAACCGGAGCCGATGTAGGAGTTCCGGGAAGCGACCTTCCAGTAGGCCATGCTGTAGTAGCCGATCTGGGTGCTGTCCGGAATGAGGATCGTGTCATCCGGCACGCCGGCCTGCAAGCTCTGGAGGATGTCCCACTGGGGCTGCGTCCCGGGCGCCGAGTCGAATACGGTCTTCTTGACGTCGGCGATCTTGTCAGCCTGCGAGGGTCGTGAACCGGCTGACCGAATACGAGACGCCAGTTCCTTCATGGTCTTTCCGCCATCACCCGCCAGGCCGTAAGTGTTGTCGTGGCTCCGGCCGATCTCTTCCGAGTCGATGTCGATGTGGATGACCTTCTTGTCGCCCGACACGATCGATCCACCGAGGCCCGCCAGCCGCGAGCCGACGCCGATGACCACATCGGCTTCACTGTAGTACTTTCCGGCAGGGGTGCTTGCGCTGGCTCCCCGGTTCATCCCGAGATTGAACGGGTTCGACCACGGAATCGCAGACTTGCCGTTGAGCGTCGTGAACACGCCGGCCTGGAGCGCCTCCGCAAGCTCTAAGAGCGCGTCATGGGCGTTTCCAAGACCAACGCCGCCGCCCGCGATGATGACCGGGCTTTTGGCGTTGATAAGCATCTCGGCAGCGGTGTCTATTCGCGCAGAGTCGGCTGCTTCTCGGACCGCTACTTTCGGGTCAAGAAGCGTGGCCTCGCCCTGCTCTTCCATTGTCTCCGGCGGTACTTCGATCTCGACAGGCCTTGGCCGCCCCGTCTTAAGCTGGTAGACGGCTTCCTGTACTGCGGCTGGAATCTCACCGACCTTCAAGACGCGCTTGCGCCACTTGGTGATCGGCTCGATCAGTGTTAGCTGGTCGTTTACCTCGTGCAGCATCCCGACATCTTTGCCGATGAAGTCACGCTGCACCTGGCCGGAGATCATGAATACGGGAGATGAGACCGAGTACGCGGTAGAAAGCCCGCCCGCTGCGTTGAGCAAGCCGGGGCCGGGCACGACGAGCGCCGTTCCGAATCCGGGACCGCCACCCGCACGGGCGTAACCATCGGCCATATAGCCGGTCGCCTGTTCGTGCCTGGTCGTGATGAACCGAACGCTCGGCTCGTCACGAAGCCCCGCCATAATTCCGTAAAGCTGGACGCCGGGAAGTCCAAAGACGACCTCAATACCCTCGCGTACGAGCGATTTCGCAATCGCCTGGCCGCCCGTCATTTTCGTCATTAATTAAGCCTCATTCTGAACGGCATCGCCCTCGTCCACGTGGCAGGGCGATCGCCAAGCAATCCGCCGGGAAGATTAGCACAGGACCGTGACAATAATTCAGCCTGACCAGATCAGAAATGGTTCAGCTTCAGGACAACCCGCCAGCCAATTCTCCCGCAACCTTGGCCAGCAGAGTCTGCGCCGATATTGCCGGAACCCCGGATAGCCGGGCGAACTCGTCCCGGTATGCCGGACCAAGGCCCATGCAGTCCAGCATCACCACCTCTGGACGGGCAGCGGCCATGACTGCCGCAGCGGCTTCAATACCGCCCTCGTGATATGGCGAATCGACCGCCACCGTGACCGAAAATCCATCAGCCTCCCATATCTCTTTCACGATTTCCACCTGGGACTCGAGCGGCGTAACGACGCCGACATGACGGGAGGGTGCTATGGCGCCGGCTACCGCAGGCAGCAGACTGCCCGGATCCAGTACGGGAACGCCGACCTCGAAACGCGGAAATCGGCCGGTGCACAACAACCCCACCGCCACAGCTCCATCGCCGACCAGGGCACGCATTAGGTCTTCCACCAGGGGCGCCAGGGTGTCCAGTTGTATATCTGCGGTCGATCCATCGGCCAGCAACATATGAAGTGGGTACTCGCCCTGCTCAGACTCCAACGCGCTGATCTTGTCAGGAGAGAGGCCGTCGAGCACGCCAACGATCTGGAACTCAACGCCCGGAACGTACTCCCTGAAAGCGGCCTCGAAGTCCGGCCGCGGTGTCTGCCCAATGGTCACAAGTCCGAGCATGTCTTCTCTCCATAATCAACAGAACGCATCGACCCTATACGCCTTCCAACACTCACCCGAGTCGTGGGGCTCTCGAAGGACGCCTACCGGAAACCGCCAGCCATCACCCGCCCATCACCTCCGCCGCCACCTTCGCCAGCAACGTCTGAGCCAGCAACGCTGGGCGTCCGGACAGTCGCGTGAACTCGTCCCGATACTCGGCGCCGTGACCCATGCAGTCGAGTATCACGACCTCCAACTCCGGGTCTGACATCTCTCTGGCCGCGACCTCTATCTCATCGTGCCTGTATGGAGACGCGAACGCCGTGCGCACAGAGAATCCGTCGCGCTCCCACTTCTCCTTTGCAGGCGCCATCTGCGAAGCGATGGGCGAGACGACCCCGATATTCCGGGTACGACAGATCGCCCCGGCGAGCGCCGGCAACAACCTGCCGGGCCTGAGCACCGGAACGCCGCAATCGATGTCCGGGAAATCACCAGCGCAACAAACAGCGATAGCACGAGCGCCTTCGTCAACCAGGTCTCGCGCTTTCGCCTCCACCAGCGGTGCAAGAACCTTTATGTCGATGTCGCGCGTAGAGCCGTTAGACAGCAGCGCGTGCAGCGGGTAGACCCCGTCGATGCCCGTCAGGTCATCCATCTGCGGCACGGACATGCCATCCAGTGCGCCAAGAAGCTTTATCTCGGTGGACGGCAAATGCTCACGAAACGCCGCGTCAAAATCGGGCCGGGGAGCCTGTCCAATGGTCACTAGTCCAAGCATATGGTTTCTCCGAAGTTCTTCAGGCACACCGATATATTTCGCGCTGGCATCATGCCGCTCTCCGAGCGACACAACCCTCACATCAATCCTCTTCCCGACCGGGAGAGGAGGCACAACAGTCCGCCAACACATCGTAGGGGTCCTCGGGTCGATGCCAATCGAACCTACACGCATTCCAACCTCAACACGAATCCTGAGGCTCTCGCAGGACTTTTACGCCATCAAGCCTGACGGATCAACAAGCTTCTCACTCATCCTTCACCTTCTCCCGCTGGGAGAACGAAATCCTCTCAACGCGAGTCCTCAGGTTCTCGAAGTACACGTCCTTCAGCAACGACTACCCGCCCATGATCTCGCTCGCCACCTGCGCCGTCAGCGGCAGCGCCGCCAGCACCGGACGCCCGCACAATCGGGCGAACTCGTCGCGATCGGCGGCCGTGTGATCCATGCAATCAAGCACCACGAGCTCCAGCGCCGGGTCAGACATCACCCGCGCCGCTGTCTCAAACTCATCCCGTTTGAACGCAGACGCATACGTCATCGCCACAGAAAACCCGTCCCGCTCCCAGTTCTTCCGTGCCGACTCCATCTGAGATTCGATAGGTGAAACAACACCGATACGCCGGTTAGCGGCGATCGCGGACGCTATCCCGGCAAGGAGGCGTCCCGGATAAAACACCGGCACGCCGCAGTCGATATCCGGGAAATTCCCGGCGCAGGCCACAGCTATGGCTCCAGCGCCACGCTCAACCATCTCCCGTGCCCCTGCGTCCACCAGCGGTGCAAGTAACGACAGGTCTATATCTCGCGTAGACCCATCGGCCAAAATCGTCTGAATCGGATACGGTGACGGGCGGGCGGCAAGCGCATCTATCTCATCCAGCGACAGACCGTCCAGCGCACCCACCAGCTGGACATCGACGCCTCCCATAGCCACCCGAAACGCTTCAACAAACTCCGCGTTTGGCCCCTGGTCCGTCGTCACAAGCCCGATCATCGCCAAATATTCGCCCCGATTTACGGTCGTAGAAGTCGCCAAACCAGAACCGCCGCCACAGCGATATTACCGGCCGGCGGTTCTGCATTTAGCGTTATGTACAGCATTGAATTAGCTTTACGCCCTGTACTGGTCAATCCCTTCCGTGACCGGAGCAGGACCGCTCGGGAAGATCGCAGTCTTCGCCCGGTCTGCTCCCACCACGAGGATGTAGCAGTCATCTGCCGAGTCCATCACCGGGAACTCGATCTCAAGCCGCTGCTCCTCGGACAGATTCTCAAGCCACTTCCACTTCTCCGCCACCCGGGCCTCGCCCTCAAGGGGCATGTACTGGATCATCTTGCCAAGCGAATGATTAGCGTTCGCCTGAATGAACTCTTTGGCCGCCTGCTTGGTGAACTCTTGCTTGCCGACAGGTCCGGCGACGTCCGGAGGCATCAGAATCAGGCGCTGGGTGTGTCCCTTTTCCTGGATGCTCTTGGTTCCGAACACACAGCCATAAGCGAGGTTCTTCAGGAGTCCCTCGGCGGTCGTGTTGCCCTGGTCCTGCTGGTCCAGTTCTCCGTCCGTGATGAAGAGGCTTACCGTGCTCTCCTCACGTTTAAATCCCTGATCTACGTGGAAGGGGTCCCACGGACTCATCTCCTCGTTCTCGGCGATGCACTGGATGAACTTCCGGGTCGTGCCGATGGTGTCCATGTCCATCTTGCCCGGGTACCAGTAGCCGATATTCCGGAAGCACATCGCAAAGGCGCGCCCGACAACGGTATTGACCTGATTGTCACGTCCGGGTCCGATCGCCGACCTTGCATTAAAGCCAAGCTCGTCGATAATCGGCCCGTTCACGATCAGGAACGGCGCCTGTGGACTGGTGGACATGAGCAGCGACTTACCGCCGTCCGCCTGGATATTCGAGAGCGCCCTTACCGCGGCAATCACAACCGGAAGGTGTTCCGGCTTTGCACCAGCCATCACAGAGTTTATGGCGATCTTCTCCACGGTTGCGATGCCGAAGCCCGGGGGCATGTCGCACACGACGTGGTCCGGCGGGAGGTTCGTGCCGGTGAGCATCTCCTCCACAGCTTCCCTGGTCGCTGGAAACAACGGCAACCCGTCTCCAAGGTCCTCTCCGATCAGATCATCGTTCATGGCAAGCACGGCTTCATACTTGTCGTCGGCCTCGTAAGTCCGATCTGCATCCGTCTCGATCCCCGATACACGGGCGTCGATCTCAGAGGTCAGGCAGCCGATCAAGTCATCGATCACGTCCACCGTCTGGCTTCGGCACAGGTCGTGCTCAAGGTTCCGGTAGATACGCGGCACAACCACCCACTGAAGGGACGGCATGCCAAAGGCTCGGGAACTCGCGACTGCGTCCTCCACAAACCGGCCAGATACGATCGGAACGGCGGGGACGCCGGTCTTCTCGATTTCGATCATGTCGTAGCACATCCACGACGCGCAGGTCCCTCAGTCAGCCGTGGCGCCTATAACAACGTCACTCTCCGCGGCACATTTCTGACGTATGTGCTCCGGCGCCGGGTAGTTGTTCCCGTTGTAGAAGTTGACGGTGACGTTCTTGAACCGCTGTTTGATCAAATCGGCAGCAGTGTTGAGCGCCACATCCCCACCATGCGTGCCACTCCAAAGCAGCCCCACGGTCAACCCATCCAGCGTCGCAGGACGTGGGCTGGACGCGAATGAATTCACGACGCCTCGTTGTTCCGCTACGGGATTCTGTACCTCAAGTGTGTACATGCTTAGCAAATCTCCGTTCTGATCGAACCTTCTAATCGTGTGGACCGGATGTATCCAAATGTATTTGGCAAAATGCTATCGGATTTGGCTTGTGCGCGCGGGTGAGCTTGAAGCTACGCGTTCCGAATGTCGAAACACTCGTTCGAAAGCACGCCTGTGATGATCTCGACCTTATTGTGGCGCTCCGTTAGTTTTACCAGCCGTTCCAGAGTGTAATCACCCCATCGGGATGTTCCCGATTT
>Ga0066376_10002941_pt1 | contig 15605 bp, 13 predicted proteins | sample Knorr_S15_td_Bot_FD_77009 | JGI IMG/M metagenome (GOLD analysis project Ga0066376, IMG submission 77009) | Marine microbial communities from Southern Atlantic Ocean transect - Knorr_S15_td_Bottom_ad_5009_LV_A | ecosystem: Environmental > Aquatic > Marine > Oceanic | place: Southern Atlantic... | reverse complement strand
TTTGGTTTGAAGAATCTAATCTTCATTCGAAACCAAAAATGATATCTCGCACTTTAAAAAGAGAAAGCCTTTTACAGCTCTCGCCCCGATTCGAAACTGCCTAAGATTGGGCAGTCGCTGGTGAGTGTGGATTCTTCGCATCGGTGAATCATTTTTTTTAAAACTTTTTTCATGGATTTAAGGCCTCTAATTTTCTGTTCCACTTCGTTCAGTTTTTTTTTCGTTTTTTTCAAGACCGATTCACAACTTTCATTTTTATTAACCCGCAATTTCAAAAGTTCCAGAATCTCATTTAAAGTAAATCCCAACTTTTGCGCGTTCCGGATAAAACGAATCCTGGCAGCGTCTTCCTTGGAATAGAGTCGGTACCCAATTTCGGAACGCATTGGGGGATCGATCAGTCTCCTTTTCTCGTAATACCGTAACGCTTCGATATTTACCCCGCACTCCTTTGCCAATTCACCCCGTGTCATCGTTTTCATTTATTACTCCTTATAATGAATCTACACCCTGTACTATAGTACAGAGTCAAGGGTAAATTGCAATATTTACTACTCACCATTTCCCTCGTACTGGGACGTCATGAAAGGTAGAATGTCTGAATATAAATGTTGTTTTACTTGGGTGTCTCATGATCTTTGGCGACTCTAAAGTGCCTTGTGCGGAACTGGTGGTGATTGGGGATGAAGTAATCAGCGGCTTGATCCTGGATCGAAACTCGCAGTTTTTGGGAGAGCAGATTCATGATTTGGGAATAGAGGTTTCCCGTATAACTACTGTGGGTGACTCGGCTGTTGTCATTGAGGATTGCGTAAAACTTGCTCTGCAACGTTCGGACTGGGTTATTCTGACCGGCGGGTTGGGAGCCACGCATGACGACATCACCAAATCTGTTCTGCTCAAAGTGTTTGAGTGTGGTTTGAAAAAAGACGCCAAAGTGGCCGGAATGCTGGAAGCAATGTTCCAGGCCCGGGGGCGAAAGATTCCTGAAAGCGTGAGAAGCCAGTATGAGGTGCCTGAGAAAGCGGAAATCCTCTATAACGAAAAAGGCACCGCTCCCGGATTTAAGATGCTGAAGGGAAACAGTATTTTGTTTTCCTTGCCGGGTGTTCCTCTGGAGATGCAATATTTGTTCGAAAAATATGTTGCTCCAGAAATGGCCGGCCACGGGAATAAAATTTTTCTGCACCGTTTGATAAAAACTACCGGACTTACTGAAGCGGACTTGTGGGAAAAAGTGGGACCGTTAGAAGCATTACAGGAAAAAGCAACGATAGCCTCTTTGCCTTCATATCTGGGTGTTCGGATTCGCATTTCGGTGTTGGCTGAGTCTAAACAGGAAGGGGAGCAACGTCTGGATGAGGCGGAAAGTTTTCTGGCGGAACGCTTGTCCCGTTATATTTATGGGAAGGATGAAGAGACGCTTGAAGAGAAGGTCGGCGATTTGTTGCGGGAAAAATCATTGACTCTGGCTACGGCCGAGTCTTGCACGGGGGGGTTGATCGGGCATCGCCTGACACAGATCTCAGGCAGTTCGGATTATTATAAGGAAGGGTTTGTGGTCTACAGCAACGAAGCCAAAATGGATCGCCTGGGAGTGGAGCCGCGGCTGATTGAAGAGTTTGGCGCGGTAAGTGAGCCGGTAGCCGAGGCCATGGCCCAAGGTGTTTGCCGTGTGACCGGAGCTGATATTGGGGTTTCTGTAACAGGAATTGCAGGACCCTCCGGAGGCAGTGACCTCAAGCCTGTTGGTTTGACCTATATTGCGGTGCATGACCGGTTGGGCACGCATTGCAGGAAATTTGTCTTCACGCATGACCGCGGCCGAAACAAAGAGCGTGCAGCGCAGGCCGCTTTGAATCTGGTGCGATTAAGAATCCAGGAAGAACCAAGAGCGTAGAAAGAAAATGCAAACTTGTGTATATTGTGGAAAAGATTTTTCTCCGCCAGCCCCGGTTTGTCCGCATTGCCAGAAATCGCTTGTGCCAAATTATCCCAGCATGGGATCGAAGGTGTTCTTGGTGATATGGGTTTTTTTCGTGGCACTGGTGGTGATATTACTGATTTCCATGTTCACTCGCTAAGCGAATATGTTTGAACGGCAGGATGAGTAGGACTCCCGCAAAGAAGCCTCCGATGTGGGCGAACCAGGCCGTTCCTCCTGCACCGGTTGATGCACTGTTCCAAATTTGCAGGCCAATCCAGAAGAGTAGTAAAACGATGGCTGGAATTCGTGCGATGGTCCAGAAAAACCCGAGAAAGATAAAGGTTTTAATTCGGGCGAAAGGGAACAATATCAGATAAGCCCCGAGTATCCCTGATATCGCGCCACTGGCTCCAACCATGGGAATTTGTGAGTTCATGTCGGTAGCGATATGCCCCAGTGCCGCGATAGTGCCGCAGACAAAATAAAACAGGATGAAGCGAAATTTTCCCAGAACAGCCTCAATATTATTCCCAAAAATCCAGAGATATAGCATGTTTCCTCCCAGATGCCAGATTCCCGCATGCAAAAACATGGATGTATAAACGGTAGGATAAGCGCTAACAGGGCTGTGAACAAGTTGGTATGGAATGAGGGCGTAGTCTGCATAAAGCACGCTGGGATGGACAGGAAGGTTGAACCCATAAACAAACACGCTGAGGTTTAGTAGCAAAAAAAGGAGTGTGACGACCGGGAAGTTTTTTGTAGGATTTTCGTCTTTTAACGGAATCATCGGTGAGGGCTTTGGCGGGCAATATGATAGTATCGAATCAATATCCTACAATAATAACAGGTTTACCATACTCCTTGAATTAAAAGAGAAAAAGGTCAAATGTCTGAACATATATATCATCGATTGCTTGGTTGTTATTCATGAGTGGCGCAGAAGAACTGGTTCCTGGTTTTGATGGGGAAAAAGTTCCTCTGGTCCCGGAACGACCAGAAGAATCCATTGAATGGGTTGTAGATACCTATAGGAAGCACCAGTTGAAAAGGGTTTCCCGTTGGCTGAATGAAACTTTGCCAAAAGGGAAGAGAACTCTTATTCCTCAGGTCTTGCTGGATGTTAATCCGGTTATGCACCGCCAAAGCCTGCTTGAACAGGTGTTCCCTGCACCAAGAATCATTAATGAAGATTTGCTTGACGTCAATCTGTTAAAGATCATGCTGGACGCTGAATCGGGAATGGGCAAAACCACTTTTCTGAAATGTTATCTGGAAACGCTTCTTAAGAAACCTGCTCATAAGATCTATTCCCTTCCGGTGTATTTCCATTTAGGGAATCTACAGGAAGGGGCCAGGTTTGACCAGTTCCGTAACGGGGTAAACCGTGAAATCATCGATGTGGTTCTGCTTGAACAGGAAGAGAATCCGGATTTGACTTTGGATGAAGGACTCCTGGAGAGCACGGTTAATACCATCTTCAACACCAGCAGGTGCATGCTCCTGTTAGATGGATTTGACCAGCTTCATACTCAGGACCGTTTCCAGTTTTTTATGGAATCGTTTCTGGAGGATAACGCCTTTCGCAGCAATTTTGTTCTGCTTGCCAGCCATGGATTCAACTTTGGTTCTTTATCCACCGACGCGGTTATTAAGCGTGGAGAGAGTGCGGCATTTCAAATGGCTTTCCAGAAAATTGACCCGAAGGATAGTTTTGCTTATCTGGGAGAAGCCTCTAAAAATTTAAAGATCAAAAACCTGGCTCTATACACCCCGGAACTTTTACAAGTACCCATTTTATTGGGCATGATCCGTGAACTTTCCAAAAACGAAATCCTCGAGGGGTTGAAGAACAGGATGGAGATTTATTCTGCCTGGTTCCGTTTTAAACTGAAATCGGCCAATCCTTCTGCGGATGAAAATTGGGTGGAAGACTGCCTCGACCAACTTTCCGAAATTTCTTACCAATTAATGGTGGAAGGGCGACAACAACGTTTTCTTGATGTAGAGCCGGGTTACGAAAAACCTGTCTTAGAAGGAAAGGCAGTTCTTTTGCACGAAGGAAGTGTTGCAGCCTGGTGGGAAGGAATTTTGCAACAGACGAATCGACGTTGGGAATATTGCCATCCATCGTTTCAGGAGTTTCTGGCAGGTCGGTATTTACAGAATAGTAATTCCTGGAGGGAAATTGTCCGGAAAAACTGTAGGGATGAGAAATGGCACGAGGCCATAAAGATCATGGCCGGAGGTGTTTCCGGAAAAGAACTGTTCGATATTTTAATTGAGGAAGGGGAGGTGATGCTGGCGGGAAACTCGCTGGCCGAGGTGGGCGACCTGCCGAAGGGGCAAGAGTTGCTGATAAAGCAATTGTTGAAATACCAGTGCAAGGAAACGCTTCCTCAGTTTTCCCAGTGCCGGAAGGTGCGTGTCCAAGAGGTGATTCAGTATAACGAGACCGGATACCTGGAAAACTTGCTGAGCCGTTTATTGAAGCGAGAGCACCGCGATAGTAGAATTTTATTCAGCGTGTTCGAACTAATTCTTGCGAAGCATGGACTCGATTTTCATCAGTTGCTGGATACGTTTGATTTTGAATCTCTGAAGAAACTGGACGAGTTTAAGGAGTTTTTTAATGAGGTTGCAAAGTTGGAAAAAGAGGGTAGAGCAACCCTTAAAAAATTCGGGGAAATGGCCACGGTTCCCGAAGGGAAATTTATTTATCAGGAGGAAGTGGATGAGGAGGATCAGGTTGTCCTGAAGGAATTTTCTATCATGAAATTTCCGGTCACCAATGCTTTGTATCAGCAGTTCGATCCGCAACACCAGAACAGGTTTCCTAAATATTCTTTTGATGGTGATCAGCCTGTTATTGGCATCAATTATTATGAGGCGGTTATTTTTGCCCTCTGGATAGGATTGAGGCTGCCCACTGAGCAGGAATGGGAAAAGGCGGCCCGGGGAACAGATGGTAAGACTTATCCTTGGGGAGAGCCAATGGGCTATGAAAAAGGCTTTGCAAACACCTGTGACTTTATGGCGTGCAAGACAAACCCGGTCCTGGAATTGGATCAGGGCATGTCTCCCTATGGATGCTACGATATGGCAGGCAACGTCTGGGAATGGTGTATGCAGAAAAACGTCTCCATGCATTCCACTCAGAGGATTGTGCGTGGCGGATCGTGGATGAATTATCTAGTGCATGCCAAATGTGTCTTCAAAAATTCCTTTGACCCCTCCGAGCGGCATTTGGCCGTGGGGCTGAGATGTGTCGAAGCACCTCAATTTACCGAAATTGAGAGCGACGATATCGATGACCTGTAAAGCTTTTTTCCTTAAAAAAAGAATAAAAATAGTAAAGAATTCCTAATACAGGCGATAAGAGAGAAGTAGCGGGTGAAGACCATAAGAAGTTGAATTTGGTCAGGTTTTTCTTTACAATAACCAGTTAAATTCTGTTATCAAGCTATAATTTGCAATGGGTTTGCCTCTGTTCAGGGGGGTAGGTTCGGGTCTATTGAAGTCCGGATTTGAGGCCGTTTATCAGTGGATCGATGCGTTTTGTCTGGGTTTTTGAAGTTTTGGGCAAATAGAACCCAGAATGGATCTAAAAATTTTTAGTATAATTCCCAATTGGGGAATTTTTTTTAAATAGAAAATTCCTCCATTTCTTTTTCTACAAGCATAGGAGCGTTGGAATTTGGCTATTACCAAATCCACGAAACGGTTTTTATGTATTGATGATGATCGGACGCTACTGCTGATCGTCAAGCAGATTCTGACCAAGTCTTTTGGCGCGCAAACTCTTGAAGTTTTTCAAGCCTCAACAGGTGGAGAAGGGCTTCAGATAATGCGTGAAATCAAGCCGGATATTATTTTATGCGATATCCATATGCCGGGGATGGATGGGTTTGAGGTCTGCCAGCGTGTGTGGGAATTAAAACTCCGTTCTGCGGTGATACTTACGTCCGCCTACGATGCGGAGCAAGACAACGTGATTAAGGCCAGTGATACAGGGGCAGATGCTTATTTATCCAAGCCCATCAAAAAAGGTGAACTGCTGTTCGTGGTGAACTTTGTCATGCGGGTGGCTCACCTCAATGACACGGTTTTTGAGAAAAACAAGCAGTTGGAAGCGTCTCTGGGACAATTAAAGCAATTCAGCTATCAGGTAAAAATTGAAGGACATACCGACAATAAAGATATAAGAACGAAACAGTACCCCTCCAACTGGGAGTTGTCCGCTGCCCGCGCTGCGGAAGTTGCCAGGAAGCTGGTTCGCGCGGGTTTCGACCCAGCTAAATTATCTATCGAAGCTTTTGCGCAATACCGGCCTAAAGTTCCCAATGGCTCCCGGCAAGGACGGGCCACCAACCGCAGGATTGAGATTGTGTATCAGCGTGGTAGCATCCGCAAGCATATGGTGAATATTCTACGTCGATAAAACCACTGGGCACGTGGTAACTTTTCATTTGCTTTCATTCCCCGGAATTGAAGTCACCCTTTGATAGATGACAAACACATTCAATATATGCGCAGGGTGCTTGAGCTTGCTCAAAGGGCTCGTGGCAGAACCAGCCCAAACCCTATGGTGGGGGCGGTTGTGGTCAGGCGTGGAAAGGTTGTCGGAGAAGGATATCATTCCCGTGCCGGTCATCCCCATGCCGAAATCGAGGCCTTAAGGCGGGCAGGCAATAAAGCCCGATCCGCCGACCTTTACGTCAACCTGGAGCCGTGTTGCCATTTTGGCCGGACGCCCCCCTGCAGCGACGCGATCGTTCAGGCAGGTATCAAAAGGGTATTTGTCGGCATGAAAGATCCCAATAAACAGGTCAGCGGGAAAGGTTTGCGTACACTCAAAGCACAAAGTATTGTAATTGTATCCGGTGTTTTAAAAGAAGAATGCATGAAGCTGAATGAATCGTTTGTAAAAGTCATGAAAACGGGAATGCCATTCGTGATTATGAAAACAGCCATGTCTCTGGATGGAAAAATTGCCGCCCGTTCCGGAGACTCGCGTTGGATTTCAGGGAAGCTGGCACGAAACCATGTTCACAAGATCAGAAACCATGTTGATGCCATCATGGTGGGAACAGAAACCGTTTTACAAGACAATCCTCGCTTGACTTGCAGGCTTGAAACAGGTTCGGTTAAACATCCCGTCCGTATTATCCTGGATCGAAGAAATAGAATCCCGCTTACGGCAAATGTTTTTAAAAACAGCCGTTCCCAACCAGTCATTTATGTGACTGGGCCCGATATTTCTTCTGCCCGCCAGAAAGCTCTGAGCGCCAGGAGGGTGGAAATTCTAAACAGCAAAATCGGTAAAAACGGATTCCACATCAAGCATCTCCTGAAAAAATTGGCAAATAGAGATATGAACTCTATACTTATTGAAGGCGGTGCCGAACTGAATGCCAGTGTTTTAAAAGCAGGTGTGGTGGATAAGGTTGTTGCATTCATCAGCCCGATATTAATAGGTGGATCCACGGCTCCCGGTTTTCTCGGAGGGCGGGGGGTGATGAAAATGAACAGCGCAATAAAGTTAAAGAATCTTGAAGTGACAAAAATTGGTGAAGATTTAATGGTGGAGGCGACGCCATGTTTAGTGGAATAGTGTTATCGGTAGGAACTATTGGCGAGTATATCCAGAAAAACGAAGGAGCAGTGCTGGTTGTGAATACGGATCTTTCTGGATTTGAGGATGGTGAGAGCATTGCCGTGAACGGCGTTTGCCTTACAGTTGTGGATTCCACTGAGACGACTTTCAAGTTGGATCTTAGTACCGAAACCCTGAGCCGTACCAATTTTAAAAATGCCAAAAAAGGAGACCGGATTAACCTCGAGCGGTCCCTCACCCCTTCGACAAAAATAAGTGGGCATTTTGTCAGTGGACATATAGATCAGGTCGGTGAAATCGTGGACATCGAGGAGAAACCGGGTGAGGTCTTGTTTCGATTCTCCCATCCGGCTAAGCTCAGTCCTTTCATCATGGAAAAAGGTTCCATTGCTATAGATGGCATCAGCCTGACTGTTTTCGATTGTAAGGACAACCGATTCACGGTTTCCATCATTCCTTTTACTTTGAGTCACACGAACCTGAGTTCAAGAAAAATAGGCGATTTAATCAATATTGAATGTGATATGATCGGAAAATACGTATTTAAAGCCTGCGAAACTCTGTTGAATCCGAATGAGAAAAAACCTTCTCTTGATTTTCTTCGGCAGCAGGGCTTTGCGTGATTGAGGAAGTCATGGAAAACGAATTCAGTACTATTGAAGATGCCCTCGAGGATGTCCGGCAAGGAAAAATGATTGTCATCGTGGATGATGAAGATCGGGAAAATGAGGGAGATCTGATGATCGCCGCCGAGAAAGCCACTCCGGAGGTCATAAACTTCATGGCAAAATTTGGGCGCGGGCTGATTTGTCTTACCTTGACGGAAAGCAGGACCCGCGATTTGGGATTGAACATGATGGTTGATGATAACCAGTCTGCTTTTGAAACTCCGTTTACGGTTTCCATTGATGCCAGACAAGGTGTGACGACCGGAATTTCAGCGGCAGACAGGGCGCATACAATTAAAGTTGCGATTGATCCGGATTCCGCTAGAAGCGATCTGGTAAAACCGGGACATATTTTTCCATTACGGGCAAAAAACGGAGGTGTGCTGGTTCGCATGGGGCAGACCGAGGCTTCGGTGGATATGGCGCGTATTGCCGGTTTACAACCCTATGGTGTGATTTGCGAAATCATGAATGATGATGGCACCATGGCACGGGTATCTCACCTGACGCAATTTATAAAAGTGCATGGGTTGAAAATGATCACCACCAAAGACCTAGCCGAATACCGGCTCAAGAAGGAAACGTTAGTAGAAGAGGTTACCTCCACCATTTTGCCGACACCTTCAGGTGAGTTTCGCGCTGTTGTCTTTAAAAATATTTTGAATGACCAGACACATATTGCGCTGGTCAAAGGAGAAATTCAGGAAGATGAACCTACATTGGTCCGGGTTCACTCACAATGTTTGACGGGAGATGTTTTTGGTTCCTACCGGTGCGATTGCGGAGAGCAATTGAAAAAATCCATGGAGATGATTGAACAGGATGGAAAAGGTGTCCTGCTTTACTTGTATCAAGAGGGACGGGGGATAGGAATTGTCAACAAGATGAAAGCCTATGCGTTACAGGATCAGGGAAAAGATACTGTACAGGCTAATGAAGAACTCGGGTTTAAGCCCGATTTGCGGGATTACGGTATCGGTGCCCAGATCCTGCGTAAGTTGGGGCTCGGAAAGATCCGGATCATGACGAACAACCCCAGGAAGATTGTAGGGCTGGAAGGTTATGGCCTGCACTTGGTAGAAAGGGTGCATATTGAAGTCCAGGCTAAAGAGGACAATATAAAATACCTTCGGACCAAACAGAAAAAAATGGGTCATATGTTCCAAAATATTAAATGAATTATTTGAGGGCATCTTTATATATTCGGTAATTTTCTCTGTGGCAACTCGCGATCCTTATTTCATAAGGGTCCCTCGTGGCCAAAAGCATTTTTTAGAGGTGCCCTTGCATGGCTAAATATATAGAAGGGGACCACAATGCGAAAGGGCTCCGTTTTGGCATCGTAGTGAGTCGCTTTAATGACTTTGTGACCAGCAAGCTTCTCAGCGGTGCGCTATCAGCATTCAAGGAGCACGGGGCCGATGAAGAAGACCTGGAAGTGGTCCGGGTTCCCGGAGCGTTTGAAATTCCACAGGCTGCAAAAAAACTTTGCTCCTCCAGAGAGTTCGATGCCATCATCTGTCTGGGAGCAGTGATTAAAGGAGATACCCCGCACTTCGATTTTATTTCGGCTGAAACCAGCCGTGGGGTCGGCCAGATAGGGCTCGAGTTCAATATTCCCGTTTTATTTGGTGTATTGACTACAAACAACCTTGAACAGGCGGTAGCAAGATCGGGTTCCGACTCTTCTAATAAGGGGAGAGAAACGGCTCTAGCGGCTGTTGAAATGGCAAATTTATTCAAGAAAATTTGAGGAAGCTTATGGGAAAGCGGCGTGCCGCCAGGGAACTGGCTTTAAAGTTCCTGTATCAGAGCGAATTTAACTCCGATGACTGTGAAGCTCAGATAGAGCAGTTTTGTGAAAGAGCCGATACCCATCATGAAATCACCGAGTTTATGAAAGTGCTGGTCGATAAGGTTTTTTCCCAGTCGGAAGAGGTCGATATTCAGCTTAAAAAATTCAGTGACCACTGGGCGTTGGATCGCATGTCCATGATCGACCGGAACATTTTGCGTCTAGGTATTAGCGAATTATTGTTTGAGGCTTCCACCCCCCCAAAGGTAGTTATTAACGAGGCTGTTGAGATTGCGAAAAAATTTGGATCCGCAGATTCCCCGGATTTTATCAACGGCATTCTCGATAAGGTTTTTAAAGAAACCCTTAAGGATACCTCAACCTTAAAATAAACCGCTATGCGGCCATGCGTTATATTATCTTTTCTGATTTGCACAGCAACCTCGAAGCCCTGAATCAATTCCAAAAAGAGATAGAAACTATCGCTTACGACAAACTGGTTTGCCTGGGGGATATTGTCGGTTATGGAGCCGACCCCAACCCTTGTGTTCAATGGGTAAGGGAAAAGGCAGATTTTACCATTGCGGGAAACCATGATTGGGCCGCTGTCGAAAAGACAGATACCACTTATTTTAATTCCTATGCCTATGAATCGTGCCTGTGGACCCGAGAAAAACTGACAGAAGAAAATAAAAATTTTCTAAGGTCGCTTCCTCTGGATCACGACGAGGGAGGGGTGTATTGGGTGCATGCGTCTCCCTTTGAACCGGAGGCCTGGCATTATGTGACTTCAAAAACCGGGGCCAAACGTTATTTCAGACATTTTGACGCCCCCATCTGCTTCGTGGGCCATTCTCACAAGCCCGTTATTCTAGAACAAACAGCGGATGGAGAGGTGAACGATTATGTCTCGGAGTTATGGGATATTGAGCCGGAACACCGTTATATTTTTAATGATGGTAGTTTGGGGCAACCCCGGGACGGAAACCCGGACCCTTCATTCATGATTTATGACTCCGAAGAGAAAACGGTGGAACTCTGCCGCTTTGAATACGACTTGAATTCTGCTCAGGGCAAAATCCGTGAAAATGGTTTGCCTGTTTACCTGGCCGAACGTCTGGCGCAAGGCAGATGATTGTCTTCTTATTTGTAGACGGCTTGACCCTGTGAGGGGGAAATGTTATGCTTAATCGACAAAACTTCAATAAAATTAACTAGTTAAGGTGACTGGGCATTTTTAAGGCCTTGCCATGTTCATGCATCAACATCATTCAAAATTGAGAAACGCGGCGTTTATTGCGGGTTTAGTATTTCTGTGTTTGCAGGTTTCTTCTGTCTGGGCCAGGACCTCTTCTTCGGGAGATCTTTATTATCTGGCGCAGAAATCCTATTACCAGCTCATGGGATCTCCGGATAAACAAAAATTCCGTCACCATTGGAATAAGGTCATTCATAAATTTTCCAAAGTGGTGGAACGTTATCCCCAAAGCCCACAGGCTTATAAAGCCGTTTTTACCATGGCCCGGTTGTACCAAGGATTGAACGGGATTTCCAAAAATGTAAAGGATTTGGACCAGGCTCTCCGTTATTACAAAAAAGTTTCTCATGATTTTTCACCGGGAACGTTGACCGATGACGCGATGTTTGAGTCGGCTAAGATCTATCGTGATAAAAAGGATTTTTCATCTGCCGCAAGTATTCTAAAAATGATTTTTGAGAAGTATCCCAATGGTGATCAGGCAAAGAAGGCCCGCCTGCAATATCAGAAGCTCGCGTCACTCTCTCTGGTGCATAAAACAAAAAAGGTGTCACCACCGCCAGCAAACAAAAAACCGAATGTAGTGAGGAAATCGAAAAGGACTGAACCGGTACAGGTCGCTTTATCCGTGAAACCGGAAAGAAAGAAAGAAAAGAAAAAAATAAGTTCCCGTTCTCCAGGGCTAATCACCAAGCTGAAAAAAAAGGATATAAAAAAAGAGCCCCGGAAAAAAATTGTTGTAGCAACCAAAGCTAAACCGCCGGTTAAAAAAGCGCTTTTTAAAAAGGGCAAAAAAGGCAAGAGGGGCTATCTTTACGCACCTTCTTCTAATAAGGCAAGGAATTCCGCACCATTAATTGTTGTGGATGCGGGCCATGGAGGCAAAGACCATGGAGCGAAAAGTAAAAGGGGAATCCATGAAAAAGATATCAACCTGACCATTGCCCGTCATGTTAAAACCATATTGGTCAACCGGTTCAAATATCGTGTGGTGATGACCCGAAAGGATGATACGTTTATTCCGCTTAAAGAAAGAAGTGAGATTGCCAACAACCGCAACGCGGAACTGTTTGTTTCCATTCATGCCAATGCCGCTAAAAGAAAATCAGCGCATGGTATAGAAACGTATTTTCTTGGGACGACTAATAATGACAGGGCTTTAGCTACCGCCGCTCGGGAAAATGGCGAACTGGTTCATTCTGTCAAGGATGATCAGGTTCAGCAAATTCTTGCAAGCCTCATTACCACCACCAAGATTAATGACTCTTCCCGCCTGGCGGGCACGGTGCAGGATAACCTTTTTCGATCATCCCGGAAAAAGTTTCGGGAATTGAAGGACCTTGGGGTCAAAGAGGGCCCTTTCTACGTCCTTCATGGTGCCGATATGCCCAGCATTCTGGTTGAGGTCGGTTTTTTGACCAACCGGAAAGAGGCACGCATGCTTGCCAAACCCGACTACCTTTATAGACTGGCTTCGTCCATAGCGGAAGGTATCCATAAATACCTACAGGACAAAGGTCCATCTATTTAAAGGAAGAGGCATGACAGTTCCTATCATCGCTATCGTTGGCAGAGCCAATGTTGGCAAGTCCACCTTATTCAACAAACTCACACAGAGCCGTTCGGCGATTGTCAATGACACACCAGGGGTGACCCGGGACCGGATTTATGGTGCGGCGGAATTTGAGAGCCGTCCGGTTTTAATTGTTGATACAGGCGGAATTGATATCAATACCGCGAACCAGATAGAACTAAGGGTGGTAGAGCAGGCCCTGTGGGCGCGGGAAGAAGCGGATTTTGTGATTGTTGTGGTGGATAACCAGGTCGGGCTGACCGGAACGGACAGGGAAGTGATCGCGCAGGTTCGTAAAACCGGGAAGCCTTTCTTTCTTGCCGTCAACAAGGTGGACTCAGCCTCTCACCATTTTATTCTGCCAGAATTTTCTAAGTTGGGGCTGGAGAATACCTTTGCGGTTTCAGCGGAACATGGGAATGGTCTTTACGAATTGATTGAAGCGATGGCCAAATCCCTTCCTGAACCAGAACCGGAGTCCGACTCCGATTGCGATGATATTCGTATTGCGGTGATCGGAAAACCCAATGTAGGAAAATCTTCTCTGATCAACAGTTTGTTGGATGCTGAACGTTGTATTGTTTCCGATGTGCCCGGAACCACTCGGGATGCGATCGATACGTTTCTTGAATGGAATGGGCGTCGTTTTATTTTGATCGATACAGCGGGGATCCGGCGCAAGGGGAAAACCCACCAGGTTCTGGACAAATTCAGTGTGATCATGGCTCTTAAAGCACTGGACCGTTGTGATGTCGCAGTGCTGGTGCTGGATAGCGCAGAGCAGGTCTCAGATCAGGACGCTACGATTGCGGGTTATGCGATGGATCGCGGCAAAGCGTGTTTGATTTTGGGGAATAAGTGGGACTTGTCGAAGGAAAAAGAAATTTCATTTGATGAGTTTGAAGAGCATGTGCGTTACAGACTTAAATTCATGGAGTACGCTCCTGTGGTGACGGTGTCGGCAAAAACGGGTTTGCGAATTGACAAGATTCTGCCGCAGGTGGAAAAGGTTTACGAAGAGTATTCCAGAAAAATACCTACCTCAACTCTAAATGAGTGTTTTGAACGTGCTATTCAGAAAAACCCCATGTCGAGTTACCGGGGTAAATTCATGAAATTGTTTTATGCCACGCAGGTGAAAAAACAACCGCCTACTTTTAAATGTTTTTTGAATTTCCCGCAAGGGATTCATTTTTCCTACCGCCGTTATCTGATCAACAGTCTTAGAAAAACGTTTGGCTTTGCCGGAACTCCTGTCCGGCTCATTTTATCCGGAAAAAGGAAAGGAATAGATACCTGAATAGTTCACCATTAGTCTGGGTGCTTCGGGTAATTTCAGTGTTGGTTCCGCGAAGAATCTCGCCTCTTGACCCCATCGATTTTAAGATCACGGCTTCTCAAGGAAGACAGGCTTTTCCGCAAGCGGTTGGTTTTTTTCCTGTTGTGGGCTTGAACGCATTGAAAAGAAATGGATAAGGAAGATTTTCTGGACCGATTCGTTCCCCACTACCCTGATTTTTGCAGGGCGGCTGAAAAAATCCTTTATATTTATTGAATTTAGCTCATATTTAGTTTTGACATTTGTCGCGAAATTTGGAATGTTTATAGTTCTTAAACTATCGGGATTAGCAGTTCGTTGACAACGGCTCTTGTTTCATGACTAGGGAAAGCGGAGTTGGCTTCCCGTGTCCCGGTTTTCGGGTGTTATATTTACCAAGCGAGGTGATATGAAACAATATAAACTTCAAGATATCAGGAATATTGGATTGGTGGGCCATGGAGGATCGGGCAAAACATCTTTAGCCGAAGCGATTTTGTATTTTTCCGGAGTCTCCGACCGGTTGGGTAAAGTGGGCGATGTCTCATCGATTATGGATTACGACCCGGATGAAATAAAGCACGGGTATTCCATAGATGCCTCGGTTGCGTTTTGTGAAGTGAACGCTACTAAATTAAACCTCGTTGATACACCGGGAAGCAGTAACTTTATTGCTGATACGCCTGCCTGTCTCAGGGTAGTCGATGGTTTGATTTTTGTAGTCGGTGCCGATGAAGGGGTACAGTTTTATACTGAAAAAATATGGCAATGGGCCGATCAACTGAACCTTCCCAGAATTATTTTCCTGAATAAGCTGGATCATGAACGGGCCAATATTGCCCCCATCCTGGAAACCATTAAAAAGAAATTTAACAAAAACCCGGTTTTTCTCCAGCTTCCCGATACCACCGGGCAAAATTTTTCGGGGATCGTAGATCTTATCGACAATCATTACTTCTCCTACGACAAGGATGGTAAGGGGAGTGGAAAGACGGGGAAAACGCCTTCTGAGATTCAAGATGAAATGGAGCTCAGCCATGCGGAACTGATGGAGGCTGTGGCGGAAGTCGACGATGACCTGGTTGAAGTATATCTTGAACATGGAGAGTTGACCGAGGAGGAACTTTCCAAGGGATTAAAAGAAGGAATTCAAAATGGCCAGTTGATACCTGTGATTTGTGGGTCTGCTCTGCACAATATGGGTGTAGACCTTCTGCTTCAGGCGGCCATCAAATACCTTCCTTCTCCTGATTTGCGCCCTCCTGAGACTGCAAATCGGGGTGATTCGGAGGTTACACGCTCCGCAAATGGCGGTGAGCCGACTTCTGGCATGGTGTTCAAAACCATTGCTGACCCCTATGCAGGAAAACTGACTTTGTTTAGAATGTTCTCGGGATCCCTTAAGGGGGATTCCACTATTTACAACGCCACCCAGGACACTAATGAGCG
>Ga0066376_10002938_pt1 | contig 15613 bp, 16 predicted proteins | sample Knorr_S15_td_Bot_FD_77009 | JGI IMG/M metagenome (GOLD analysis project Ga0066376, IMG submission 77009) | Marine microbial communities from Southern Atlantic Ocean transect - Knorr_S15_td_Bottom_ad_5009_LV_A | ecosystem: Environmental > Aquatic > Marine > Oceanic | place: Southern Atlantic... | reverse complement strand
TGCGTATATCGGTTTCCCATGACAACACCTTAACTTGGTGTTGCACTTCGTTTGTGAACTTAGGGAATCCACGCAAACCACGTTGGCGGCCGTCGACTGACTTACGGGGAGCAGGCCGCGCTCACCGTAGCCCTCTAGCCATTACCTCTACCTGTCATTCCGGTCCTTCCGCGGAAGGAGACGAATCCCGTTGCTGAGGTCGGCCAACTTCCGGTCTTGGAGGAAAGTCACGGGTTTGCGGCCAAGCAACGGGATTCCTCGTCGGCTGCCGACTTCTCGAAATGACGGAATGGCGACTGGGGTGTAGGGGCAGGTCGGAGACCTGCCCTGGATTGGGAAGGCAATACCGCCTGAGGAGACCGAACTTCCAAGAACTGAAACGTGGTTTCGAAACCAGGAATCGGTCTACACAAGGCAGGGCGGGTTAGAAACCCGCCCCTACGATCAATTGCGTCATTTATGCGAGGGTTTCTGGATTTCGGCTTTCGCTGTAATGTCGAAGGCGGCTCTTTTACTAAAGAGCCGCCTTCATTGCTTCTAGATACCCTGGGCCGGTTACTTCTTGGTCAGTTCAGGCCAGAAGCGCTCTTCTTTCCAGGGGTCTCCTTCGTTGTGGTAGCCGCGCTGCTCCCAAAAGCCGGGGGAGTCTTCGGCCATCAGTTCGATGCCGTTGACCCATTTGGCGCTTTTCCAGGCGTAGATGCTGGGGACGATCAGCCGCAGAGGCCAGCCGTGGCTCATGCCCAAGGGCTCGCCGTCCTGCTTATGGGCCAAGATACCCTCGGACATGGCCAGGTCCAGGGGCATGTTGGTGGTGTACCCGCCGAAGCAATGGGCCATGATGAACTTGGCTTCGGGCTTGGGGCCGGCGGCGGCCAGCAGGTCGGGGAGGTCCACGCCCTCCCAGGCGTTGTCCAGTTGGCTCCACTGTGTCACGCAGTGAAAATCAGCCAGGGTGGTGGTCCATTTGAGCTGGGAGAATTGTTCCCAGTTAAGGGTGATCTCTCGCTCCACAAGTCCGAAGACGCGAATCTCCCAGGTATTGAGGTCGATCTTGGGTTCGGGGCCGTAGGTCAGAACTGGGAATTTCGTGGTGAGGAACTGTCCGGGGGGAACGCGGTCGCCCATACCCTGGTCGGGCGCCGTCTTTACTTGGTCGGGTCGCTTCATCTGTTGAGATTCTCCCTTGGTCTTCCGCTGAGGTCCGATCCGGTGAGGGCCAATCCGGCAATGGTAGCCAGTTTAGCACTCGTATGCCTTGTGTTAAAGAAAGCGCCTCATAGGGGTCTAGGCGGTCACACTGATGCGGCCGGAGTTCTCCGCGGTGATCTCCCCCACCAAGGTCCGGGTCTCCACGCCGGAGACAACAAGCTCGGACAGCAACTGGTCCAACTTGGCCTTGGGGACCGAGATCAGCAGGCCGCCGGAGGTCTGGGCGTCGCACATCAGCAGCCTTTGTTCTTCGCTGAGACTGTCGTCCCAGTCCACGGTGTCTTCCACTCCCGACATATTGCGGAAGGTGCCGCCAGGCACGGTGCCTTTCTCCAATAAGTCCCAGGTTCCGGGGAGGACCGGCACGTCGGCCAAGTGGATGACTGCCCCGACTCCGCTGCCCCTGACCATGCCCCGGAGGTGGCCCATGAGGCCAAAGCCGGTGATGTCTGTGCAGGAGTTGACACCCACGCGCATCATGGCTTCCGATGCGCCCCTGTTGAGCTCGGCCATCGTCTCGACGGCGTGCTTCATGATGGCGTCTGGGGTGGTCCCCGCTTTGGCGCCGGTGGCTATGATCCCAGTGCCGATGGGCTTGGTGAGGACCAGGACATCGCCGGGTTGGGCGTTGGCGTTGGTGACCTCTTTGCCGGGCTCCACCAGACCAACCACGGAGAGACCGTACTTGGGTTCCGCGTCGTCCACGGTATGCCCGCCCACGATCAGGCAGTTCGCCTCCATGGCCTTGTCGTAACCGCCCTTCAGCACATCGCCCAGCATCTCGACCGCCAACTCGGCGGGGAACCCCACGATGTTGAGGGCAACCAGGGGCTTGCCGCCCATGGCGTAGACGTCGCTAAGCGAGTTGGCCGCGGCAATCAGTCCGAATTCGTAGGGGTCATCGGTGATGGGCGTGAAGAAGTCCACCGTCACGATGATGGCGGTTTTGTCATCCAACCGGTAAACGGCTGCGTCGTCCCCCGTGTCGTTACCCACCAGAAGGTCTGGGTGGCTGACCATGGGAAGGTGCTTCAGGACCTGGACCAGGTCCGCTTGGCTAAGCTTGGCGGCTCAACCGGCGCAGTGGGACAATTCGGTCAGGCGGACTTTGCTGCTGGCCATCCGGCGTTTCCTCCTAAATGGACTGTGAACCATGATTAATCTGATGTATCAACGGCTCTAATAAACAGGATACATGAAAGGCGGCATATGAGTGACGTTTATTTGATCTGCGCTTTGAATGTGGGCATGACCTCTTTGCCGAACAACTCGAGCTGCTCCAGGATGACCGAACGCTCGGTGCTCATCACGGAGGCGCCCACGTTCACTTCTTGGAGGCCGGGAAACCGCTCTTGCAGATCCATGAGTCTTTCGGTGACGAGCTCAGGAGGCCCGACGATCCAGGCCCCAGATTTGATGGCGTCCTCAATGGTGGGCAAACCCGCGGACCGGGCAGCGGAGCCCCGTCCCAAGGCCGATATCTGGTCTTTTGAAAGCCCGCGGACGAAGCCCAGCGGCCCGAACATCTTCATATTCTCTTCGAAGTACTTCGTGACCCCCTTGATGGCCTTCTCCTCAGTGTCGTCGATGTAGGTGGACACGCCGACTATGAGGTCGCCGCCCAGCTCGGTCTCCCGGCCGTGGTTGGCCAGGGTTTCCTGCCACTGCTTGACGACTGAGTACGACGCCCCGCCGGTGGCCGCGCCTCCGCCGACGATGCCCTTGATGCCGTGCTTGGCCATGAAGTCCATTGCCCGCTGGCTGGCGCTGACCAAAGGCTGGTAGGTCTCCACCGGAAGGGTTCTCGGCCGCGGGACCAGGGTGATCTCCTTCAGGGTGTAGCCACGGTAGGGAACCTCCGGCGGCAGGGTGTAGTGCTTGCCATGGTGGGAGAAAGACTCTTCGTTGAACGCCTTCATGATGATCTCGACTTGTTCTTCAAAGATCTCACGGTTGGCGTCGCTGTCGGTGTCGGTGCTGGGCACGCCGAAGGTGTCTACCTCGCGGGAGTGGTAGCCCCGCCCGACGCCGAAGACGACCCGTCCTCCGGTGAGGATGTCGGCGGTGGCGTAGTCTTCGGCCAGGCGCAGCGGGTGCCACATGGGGTTAACGTTGAACCCGCAGCCGAATTTCAGGTTCTTGGTCAGGTGGGCCATGTGTACGTACAGCAGTAGAAGGTTGGGGAGGCACTCGTAGCCTTCCCGCTGAAAGTGGTGCTCGGCCGCCCAAAAGGTGTCGAAGCCCAGTTGGTCCATCTTGATGGCGATGGCGTCGGCCTTGCTGAAAACCGAGGCCAATGTTTCATCTGAGAGCCAGCGGTCATTGACTGGGGTTGCGTCGAACCCGACGTCTTCTAGGTCTACGTGTCCGGCATAGAGCGACCCGAACCTGGTTATCATCTTGAATTTCTCCTGTGGGGTGAACTGGCGGGAATCCAGCTATTGTGGGTGCGTCCTATTTTAGCCGGGGCCGGTGGGCTGTCAATCGGCGTTGCACCCAATCTGCGGAAAGTTGCATCTATATAGGCGTAATCCTACGTAAAGACTAGATACCTGAGGTAGCATGTTATCTACTGCGGTGATAGATTGTGCGTTAGTCCTCACGGTTGCTCCCAGGGGAGCAAGTCGTGGGGTTTTTGATGAATACTTGGACCGGTGATCTTTTGCCTGGGATAATCGCCAACGACATATTTAAAGATGTGATTTTGTGCCTGGAATAATCGCCAACTACAGGGAGGTCATGAACACGCCGGAGCGGCGTCAGGTGTTGACCGCCATCACCGGCGGCCAGTTGTTGGTGCAGCTTTCCAGTCTGCCCGTGACCCTGGCCCTCCCCAGCATGGCCCGCAGTTTCGGCACCGGCCTGGAAGAAGCTTCCTGGATCGTGATCTTGAACCTGCTGGTGCTGGGCAGCACGGTTTTGTTGGGCGCACGGTTGGGCGACAAATTCGGCCACCCCAAGATCTTCTTCTACGGCGCCATCATCATCACCCTGGGCGCGGTGGCCATCGCTTCGTCGCAGACGCTGTTGTGGGTAGTCGTGTTTCGGGGAGTGCAGGGGTTGGGGGCCGGGCTGATCCACGGCAACGGCAATGCGATGTTGGCCTTCGCCTTCCCTCCGGAGGAACGAGGCCGTGCTTACGCCTTCCCGATATCCGGTTCCAGGATGGGCACTCTGATCGGTATCGCTGTCTTTGGCATCTTCCTTGAGTTCCTCAATTGGCGGCTGGTGTTCCTGACGATGCTGCCGATCGGACTGATCGTGATGTGGACCAGCCTGCCGATGCTCCGCCGAAACCATGAAGCCCTGCCCAAGGCGCCAGTCAAGATCGACTTTATCGGCGCCGGACTGCTGATCGCCACGGCGGTGGCTTTTCTGCTGGGCGGGATGCACGTTCACGGCGGCGAAGAATCTTTCATTACCGCTGAAGCGCTGAGATTCCATCTACCGATGAACTTCTTATTCGTGGCGCTCTTGGCGGTGTTCATCATTGTGGAGCGGCGGATCTCCCAGCCATTTGTGGACTTTAGGCATTTCCGGCATAAGTATTTCTCGCTGTCACTGGTGTCCAACGTCATGTTCCACGTGTCGATGCTCGCCACGATGACCCTGTTGCCAATCATGATCGAAGACGGCCTGGGCAAGTCGCCCATCTTCGTTGTCGCGGTCCTGATCCCCCACCAGTCCTTCGGGATCTGGTTGCCGGCCATCGCGGGCAACATCCATGACAAATATAGCCCCAGGCTGCTGCGGTCCTTCTGCATGCTGTCGATCGCGGTTGGATTTGTGCTGCTGGCTGTGTTCGCGGCCAAGGTCAATTTCTGGCTGCTGCCGTTGTTGTTGCTGCCCATCTCGTTCGGCACCAATATCTTCAACACGGTGAACAACGCAACTGTGATGAGCACTCTGCCCACGGAGCACCGGGGGTTTGCATCGGGCATGTTGGAAACCACCCGTGACTTGGGCCACGCCACCGGCGCCACCATCTCTGCCGTCATCATGGCCATGGTGCTGCCGGCGGGCATCGCGTTCATGGTGGCCAGCGAGTCCCAGGGTTTTTACATCCAGGGATTCCAGACCGCCGCTCTGGCGGTGGTGGGCATGATGATCGTGGGAGCGATAATCGCGGCGTTCCACCGGACCTACGACCCTTCCAGAGACCAACCTCAGGAGCAGGCCAGCCCCGCTGCGGCGGACGACTAGCGGTCCATCTGACTGAGTAATTAAAAGAGCCCCGCTCTTCAGCAGAAGGGCGGGGCTCTTTTTGTCGCGAGCTTTATGGATCGCGAGGCAAAACGAGCTAACGGTGAAAATCAAACCCTGCCGGGATGGTAATCTAGAGCGGCGAGCGATGTTTAATCAGATGGCTCGCGCAGAGGTGGCGATTGCAAATTTATACTGACCGGCTTTTCGCCACGATGGAAACAGTGGTGACCCAACACCATGCGCTATACGCGACGATTCCCTCTCAGGTAATCTTTTTTGAGGCTTTGGCTGAAAAAGCGTTTCATCTGTCCGGATCGCCAAACGCGCACATCGCAAGGACCACCGCAAACGCACCGACCCACGATCTAATTGTTGGTGACGAAAGAGTTTCACTAAAAACTGAAACTGGCAGAAGCACAAAACCGATTTCGATTTCGATCACCAAATTGTGCACGACTGAAAGGGAGCCATGGAACGCCGAGACGCTGATTGAACGTACGTGCAACCATTTGACGCGTTACGATCTTCTGCTCATGCTAAGGGCGATCTGGGGAGAAAGTGAAATTCACTACCAATTGGTTGATATACCGATGGATTTACTGAGATTGACTGAAGGATCGAAGCTAAAGGAAGTTGGTAATCGAAAAGGAAGAAGGAGCCTGGGCGGCGACATCACCATAGACGGAGAGATCGCGTTTCATGTCCATTACGATGGATCGGACGGAAAATGCCAAGTTAGGAATCTTAGTCTGGCTCGATGCCGAATTCTAGGGGAATGGGATCAGCGATTTTGATTCCAGAGAAGCCTTACTCGCAACGATCGGATTTTCGAAATACAAGCCAATAGCAATGTTGCTTCTGGGCATGGTGAGCAATCTTCCACCGCGAGTCGATTATCGGGCCTTTCCTGATTTTTACTATACAGTCGCAGGCGTGGAATCCAGCTTCGGTGGCTGCCTGAATGAAGTCAACATGAGCCCACTGAAATTGGTGATTATGGATGTAGTCGGTAATTTTGCAAAATAGCACGCCTTCATGCTTCAGGACACGAAGCGCTTCCGAGACAAACGCGGGATAGGTATGGGAAAAGCTGTAATTGGTATCGATACTCGATTTGGCTCCAAGTCCAAAGCGAAATTCGAAATCCTTCTGATTACCCCGCCCTTGGTTCGGTACGTGTGGCGGATCGTACACGACCGCATCAAGGGAACCTGATTTTATTGGCAGGAACTCGCTCGTACCATGCAAATTGGGTCTGCATTGCAGATTGATATCCAACCCAACGATATCTCGAGAACTATTCTTCCAAAATCGGCCAACGTTTACGGTCGCGTCTAAGATTCTTGTTGGTTCTGTTTTGGGGTAGAACTGGATCATCTTCTCCAGCAATTCGAAATCGTCTCCATCCCATATCGAAGGGAGTGGATCGTAACTTCGAGGAGCAATCATTTCTGTCTGAAATTTAGTCACCGTGTACCTAGAGTTCTGGCGCTGCAGTTGCCGTCACTGAAGACATATTGTAAACGACAGTGTCATTCAGATAACCCATCACAAAGAGCAATTCCAATATGCCCACATTTCCTCGTTATTACAACGCCTTACTGACATTAAAAGAACCGGGTTTGGACACCGAAATTGACGGAGACCAAACCTGACATTGGTGTAAAGATACTGGTATTTGCTCTGTAATGGCAGGCAATCGTCTACTGGTTCCGCCGCTAACCCGTTAGGTTCAGCGGCTCGAATACGCCCCTATCTGGGACGTAGTAGTGCACCTGGCCGGAGTCTACTTTGGTGGCGATGAGGGTGAAGTCCAGCTTGTATTCGTCTATGTGGCGGTAGATGCGGGCGTCGCGCCACTCCTCGGGAGCCAGGGACTCCCGTACATTCTTCAGCTGTTGGATGATCGCCTCGTTTTGGGGACTTTCAGGCATAGTTGGCTACTCAGCCGGTATCACGCCAAGTTGCTGCATCATGCCCATGGCGTCGGCCACTCCCCAATGCTCCGCGGCTTTTCCATTGGCTATCCGGACCGTGTGCACCTCGGAAAACGAGACTTTCTTGCCGGTGGCGGGTATGCCCATGGAATCACCGGTGTGAGTGCCTTCGGTGGTCATGTGCCCAGTCACCAAGTCTCCTTCGGCCACGATCAGATCAATGGTCGATTTCAGATCAGGAAAAGCAGCGAAAAACATCGACATCATATCCTTCATGCCTTGAGCTCCGGGAGGCTGACCCGGAGGCAGGTCATGGTCCACAAAATTGGGGTCCATGAGACGGTCAACGATCGTGATGTCTTTTGCGTTCATTGCATCTATAAATTGGCGGTATATAGCTTTGTTCTCTTCTGGCACGGTATTCCTCCGATAATTCTTCGATCATCTGTGGTATTCCAAGGTTTTTGAGGTACGTTGCCACTTTCGGAAACGACTAACCTTTGCGGACGTACTTGTCGATGGCGTCGGGGACCCCACCCAGGTAGATATCGCCGCGAGAATCGATCCAACTGCCGTGACCGGAGCCGCGGCAGTCCCACCTGGCCAGCACGCCGCCCTTCTTGTCCAGGATGCTGATACGCGCCGAGTTGTTGCGTTGGCCTTCGCTGACCATGTAGTTGCCGTCGCTGTCCATCGAGATGTCCATTGGGCGCTGGATGTCGTCCCAGATCTCTTTGAAATCGCCGTCCAAGCTGAATATCTGAATGCGGTCATTCTCCCGGTCGCAGACGATCACATCGTCGCCGTCAACCAGGATGCTGTGGGGCAGGTGGAACTCGTTGGGCCCGCCCTTGCCGGGCTCTCCCCATGACTTCTTGAGCTGGCCGTCTGCTGAGAACCGGTGCACCCGTGAGTTGCGGTAGCCGTCGGCCACGTAGAGGTCGCCCGAGGCGGAGGGCACTATCTCGGCGGGGTAGTTGAAGGGGCCGGCGGCTCTGGGGACCAGGTCGCCTGGGTTCTCGCAGCCGGTGTCCGAGTGAACGCCGTGCCGTCCCAGCATCTGGATGGGCTTGCCGTCCAGGGTGTACATGATGCAGACCGAGGTGTTGCGGTCGGTCACGTAGACCACGTCGCCCGCTATGTGGATGCCGTGGGCGAACTCGAACGAGCCGTTGCCCCATGAGTCCGTGAGGGTTCCGTCCCGGTCGAAGATGAGCATGGGCGGGTCCTTGCGCTGGAATGCGAAGACCCGGTCATTGGAGTCGGTGGCGATGGCGCTAACCATGCCGAAGGTGTCGCCGGCGGGCAGCTTGCCCCAGTTCTCGATAACGTCGTATGTGTATTTGCCGGTGCCTACTGTGGCCATTTTAGGTTAACTCCTTGATGTTTCTGTTAGTGGTCGAAGATCGATCGGGTCTTAGCCTCTGGCGGCGAACAATTGTTGCAGAGGCGAGATGCCGCCCAGTGCGTCCAGGCTGATGCTATCGACGGTCGGGCAGCCGCAGATGCCCATGGTAGTTTCTAGTTCGGAGCGGAGTATCTCCAGCATCGAGCTAACACCGGCTTCGCCGTCCACGGCCAGCCCCCAGAAGAGGGGGCGGCCAAGGAGCACAGACTTGGCTCCCAGAGCCAGGGCCTTGAAGATGTCGGAACCGCGGCGGATCCCTCCGTCCATGTAGACTTCAGCCTTGCCGGCAACCTGGTCCACAACCTCGGGCAACACCTCTATGGTGGTAAAAGTCGTGTCCAGATACCGCGTTCCGTGGTTGGACACGATCATCGCCTTGGCGCCGGATTCGGCGGCGAGCCTGCCGTCTTCTCCGGTCATTATTCCTTTAACGACGATGGGCAGCTTGGTGTTGCTGGCCAGCCACTCCAGGTCGTCCCAGGTCGTGGCCTGGTCGCGGATGTCGGAGGGTCCGGCAGGGGCGTCGGCCGCGAATTTCCAAGAGTGGGTGCCCAGGTCTAGTTGGGCGTAATTGGGGGAGGCCGGGCTCATATAGTCGTTGCGAATGTTGCGCTCGCGCTTCGGCGATATCTTGGCGTCCAGAGTCATACACAGGGCGGTGTACCCGGCTTCTTCAGCGCGGGCAGCCATGCCCAGGGTCAGCTCCCTGTCCTTGAAGAAATACTGTTGGAACCAGATGGGGCCGGTGGCCGCCTCGGCCACGTCTTCCAGGGTCCTGGCGGAGTGGGAACTCAAGACCATCACCGTGTCGGCCTTGCCGGCGGCTTTGACCGTGGCTATCTCGGCGTCCGGGTGGGCTGCGCCGTGGTTGCCAGCCGGGCAGAGCATGACCGGAAAGCTGATCTTCTGGCCGAGAACGGTGGTGCCGAGGTCGCGTGTGCTCACATCCACCATCATCCGGGGTTTCATGACGATTGAATCGAGGACCTCGCGGGTGCGCCGAAGGGTTATCTCGTCGGTGGCTGCGCCGGCGATGAAATCGTAGTGCCCTTTTTCGAGACGCTCTTTGGCGATCTCTTCGTATTCGAAAATATTTACGGGGTCTGGGGCCATGGGGAATTCCTCCAGGATAAGCTCGCATAACGGATTGAATCGGGGCAAGTCTAAAAGCTGGGGTGTGCGTAGTCAATCGACGTTCGGGCGCGTGCCCAAATACACTCGTGGTATTCTTGCCCACGGCGAAACTAGACGGCCGTGCGGGTAGGAGACGATGGCGAGCAACGCAGTAGACTACGAGATATTTGAGGCGGGCAACCTGGAGTTGCAGTCGGGGGAGAGTCTCCGCGGCGCCAAGTTGGCCTACAAGACCTATGGCCGGCTGAACGCCAACAAGGACAACGTGGTGGTGTTTCCAACATTCTTTGGCGGGAAGCACACCCAGAATGAGGGGATGATCGGCGAAGGCAAAGCGCTGGACCCCGGCAAGTATTTCATCATTGTCCCCAACATGTTCGGCAACAGCGTTTCAAGCTCGCCCAGCAACGCCATGCCGCCCTACAACCGGGCCCGGTTCCCCGCCATCAGCCTCTACGACAACGTGTCCACCCAACACCGGCTGGTCACCGAGGTGTTCGGCATCGAAAAGATCGCCCTGGTCACCGGCTGGTCCATGGGCGCCCAGCAGACCTTTCAGTGGGGCAGCCTATACCCGGATATGGTGGAGCGCATCGTGCCCGTCTGCGGTTCGGCCAAGACCTCCCGGCATAATTTCGTCTTTCTGGAGGGCGTAAAAGCGGCCATAACCACCGACTCCGATTGGGCCAACGGGTCTTACGAGAAACCGCCGCTGCGGGGACTTCGCGCCATGGGCCGGGTCTACGCGGGTTGGGCGGTGTCCCAGGCCTTCTACCGGGAGGAGGTCTATCTGGACCTGGGGTACGCCTCGCTTGAAGATTATTTGGTGAAGTTCTGGGAGGCCCGAAGGACCAGCGCCGATGCCAACGACCTGCTGCTGATGATTCATACCTGGCAGAACGCCGACATCAGCAACAACCACCTCTATAACGGAGATTTCCGGGGAGCCCTGAACTCGATCAAAGCCAAGGCGATAGTCATGCCCGGCCGCACCGACCTTTATTTCCCCCCGGAAGACAACGAGATAGAAGTAGCCCTCATGCCCAACGCCGTATTCCGGCCCATAGAATCAATCTGGGGTCATCTGGCCGGCGGCCCAGGCTTCAACCCAGTAGACTCAAAATTCGTGGACGACGCCCTGAAAGAAATTCTGGCCAGCTAGGCGAGTCCCGGAGAGAATGGTTCCCATATTCCGTTCGTCCTGAGCTCCGCCGAAGGACGGGTGCGCACCTATGGTTCGACGGAGCTCACCACGAACGTTATGAGGAGCGGACCGGGAACATTTCGTCGAACAGCAATAGCTGATAGCTGAAAGCTCACCCAGGAGGTAAACCATGCCCGACCTACGCTATGAACGATTCCCCGCCGGCCATTACGCCGTTTTCACCATGGACCGGCCCGACCGGCTGAACGCCCAAGGCGCGGCCATGCGCCAAGAACTGCGGGAGGCGCTAGACGAGTTCTCCGCCGACCCGGACATGCGCGCCGGCGTCCTCACCGGGGCCGGGCGGGCCTTCTCCGCCGGAGCCGACCTCAAGGAGATGACCGGCCTCTACGGAACGCTGGCATCTCTCACTGAGGAACAAAGAATAGAGGGCTACCGGGGCAACCAACCCTTTGGCCGGAACCCCAAGCCGTTCATCGCGGCGGTCAACGGTCTGGCCATCGGCGCCGGGATGGAACGGGCCACCGACTGCGATATACGCATCGCCTCTACCGAGGCCTACTTCGGCCTGTTTGAAGTGAAACGGGGCATCATGGCCAACTATGCCATCAACAACCTGGCGCGGGTGATGCCCTACGGCGAGGCCGCGTACCTGATGCTCACTGGGGACACTCTGAGTGTCGAAGATGCACTTCGTATGGGTTTCGTGCACGAAGTCCTGGCGCCCGAAGAACTGATGCCCCGGGCGGTTGAGATCGCGGAGATGATCGGCGCCAACGCCCCGCTGGCCGTCCAAGGGACCAAGGCCGTGACCCAGTTCTGGCGGCGCTACGGTCTGGAAGAATCACTGCAGTTCACCGCCACCGTGGGAGACCGGGTGCTAAGCTCCCAGGACGCGCTGGAGGGCCCCAAGGCATTCACCGAAAAGAGACCGGCAGTCTGGCTCGGACGATAGTCATAGTATGTTAATATCACGGATGTGAATATTAATAACGGAACCCAGTCATGGTAATCCGTTTGAAGAAAGAAAAATGTTGAACCAGGTCCCGTTGGTGCGGAGGGTCAGGGGCGCCTATTACGGTTGGTGGGTGCTGGCGTCCACTTTCGTATTGGGAACGCTGTCAGGCGGAATTTTCTCCAACAGCAGCGGAATCTTTTTTGGCCCCATACAACGCGATCTCGGACTGAATAGCGCTCAGACCTCATTGATCTTCAGCCTGGTGCGGGCTGAAGGCAGCATCGCCGGGCCCATCGTAGGCCGATTGGTGGACAAGTTCGGCTCGAAGCCCATGATCATCTTTGGTGGGCTACTGGCCAGCTTTGGCTTCATCGCCCTCCATTGGGTGCACAGCTACGTACTGTTCATCATCATATTCGTTGGCGTGGTGGGCGTCGGCAAGAGCGCGGGCCTGGGCCAGGTGTTGATCAGCGCGGTCAACCGGTGGTTCATCCGCCGCCGTTCCCTGGCCATGTCCATCTGCATCACCGGGTTCTCGTCTGGCGGCGCGGCGATCTTGCCGTTGATCACCCTTGGCGTCAGCACCATCGGCTGGCGCGACGTCATGCTTTATTCCGGGATATTCATGGGAATCATCGTAATTCCCCTGGCATCCTTGGTCAGATACTCCCCGGAGCGGATGGGCATCGGGGCCGACCTGCCATTTCCCAAAGAAGGGGAGCCCGATAGTCGGCCGGTCGTAGTGGACTTCACGGTGCGGCAGGCGTTACGGACCAAGTCCTACTGGATACTATTCACTGGTTCTGTGCTCAGGATCAGCCTCTGGGGCACCATCTCGCTGCACTCGGTGGAGATGTTCGTCTGGAAGGGAATGTCCCACGAGCAGGCCGGGCTGATGTTCTCGCTGATGTTCCTGCTCTCCATCCCATTGCGCTTGCTAGTGGGCGTTTTGGGGGACAAGTTCCCGCTGCCGCCGATGATGGGCGCCGGAATGGTGTCGGCGGCGTTGGCGGTGTTGGCCATGCTGGTCATGGATGGAAATATCGCCGTCTACCTTTTCGTGATGCTGATGGCGATAGAGCAAGGGGCCAGTTCATTGAACTGGGTCTCTCTGGGCAACTTCTTTGGGCGGACCAGCTTCGCTACTTTGATGGGATTGATCAGCGTGGCCTTCAACATAGGGATGTTGATCACGCCGATCTACGCCGGACTGGTGTTTGACCGTACCGGCAGCTATACCGTGGTGTTGGTCTCGTTCCTGCCCATCTACCTCGCCGCCGGAGCTTTTTTCTTGATGACCCGAAAGCCCGACGCGCCGGTCACCGCTCGGACAGCGGCGGCCTACGGGCGTTAGCGCCTAGGCCAGCTTACGCAGCAGACTGCCAAATCCCTGGATGGGCTCGGTCCACCCGATGCGGCGGAGGGCCAGCCAGATGGTGGCCTGGTTAACCGAGATCACGGTCTTGCCCAACTGTTGTTCCAGGGGTTCCACGGCGTCCAGGCCCCGCCAGGCAGTGCCGGGCAAGAAGATGGTGTCGGCATCGTCTTTCACCACCGTGGGCACGAAATCGATAATGGTCTGGATCGTCTCTTCCTCGATCTCCAAGGGGTTCATGGAGTCCTGCATCCACGGTTCGCCGTCGGCGCTCAGAACCTCAAACCCGGCCTCCTCGAGAAGTGGCTTGAGTCTTTCGCGCAGGTGAAAGTGCCGATAGGGACCGGCGATGCTGAGCTTCTTGGCGCCCATGAACTTGAACGCTTCGATGCAGGCCCCAACGGCGGTGATGGATTCCACGCCGCTGGCCAACTTCATCTCGTCGGACATCTCTTTGTCGAACTGGATGTAGCCTTTGTGATAGGTGCCCGAGGTGCAAGCGTAGACCAGGATGTCGGGTTTGATATTGGATAGGGAGCGAGCGCCCCGGCTGACATCCTCGTTCATCTTATCGGCGTCGAACCCGAACAGAGCGGTGTCCACGGTGGCTGCTTCTTCACTGGAGATGTCTATCTGGTGGCCCGTGTTTTCAGATGACTTGGGTTGAGTGCCCCAATCTCCGTTGAACATCCGCTCGAAGTGGACGGTGATCTCCGGGGGCAGCACCCGGTAGAAGTCTGGTTCCACCACTGGGTTGGTGGCGGGCACCAACGCCCCGATACGCTTGGTGACAGGCATGATTAATCACTCTCCCCAGAAGATGGATTCGCCAGAGATCAAGAGATTCGCTGGTGGCCCTAGTCCGCGGCGCCGACTGTCTTGGCGGGGGCGGCTTCGGTCAACTCGTAGAGGGTGCTGCGGGCGCGAATCTGTTCGTCCCAACCGCGGAAGCGCAGGTCAATCATCAGGCCGTCCGGTCCCTTGTACTTCCGGTTGGCTTTGCTGCTGCCGGGACACTCCGTGCCGCCGTGATCCTCGACGGTGGCAACCGCCTCGTCAAGGTCGTCGACGTAGAAGCCTATGTGGTGTACACCCTTGACGGTGGAGGAGCCTTCACCCAGGTTAGGGGCGTCTTCGGAGCCCATCTTCAGGATGGCGAAATAGATGTAGCCGTCGGTGAGCCAGACCCCTTCTTCTCCGGTTTCGGCGGGCACCCGGCGTAGTTCGTCCAGGCCGAACACGCTTTTATACCACTCAGCGGTCTCGGCCGGGTTCTCGGTTTGCAACGCTATGTGCTTTATCCGGTTGGCCATGGCTCCTCCATCTTTAGTTTTTTATCTGTTGCGGTTGAATAAATAATGGTGGGCGAGAGACCAGCCGTCTCTCGCCCACCATTGTACATCGCGCTGCCCTACCGGGCTATTGCCTGAGAGGGCTATTGAATAAGAGGGCTATTGAACGTTCAGTTCTCTTGGGGCGGACTGAGGAATGTCTTGAGCACGCCGAGTGAGTAGCCAACACCGAAGCTGACGCCGCCGCCAAGGACCAGGCCCCACACTGCGCTGGCCAGGGAAAGGGGGTTTATCCCGGCCTGTTGCATCACGACGGCCAGGCCCAGTCCCGTGACGGCTCCCACCAGAGTGCTGAAGATGGAACGCTTCCAGGTTGGGGCGGGGAACCACCTGAGCAGCCCCCGGGGCCTGCGACGGGCAACCTTGACCTTGGCATCCAGCTTGGCGTTCAGTCCGTTGGCCGCCAGGGGAGCGCTGACGAGGGCGCCAACCCCGGCTACCGCGGAGGCGCCGGTGGCCGCGAATGCGGCGGTGCCGCTGAAGCCGGAAACGCTCAGCTCGAAGGGGATACTGAACGGTTTGGTGGGTCCGCTGAACAGAGTGCCTTCAACCACATAAACGCCCCGGGTATGGGAAGAGAAGTCCGCCACGTTTATCGTGGTCACCCCCGAGCCGAGGTTCAGGTCCTTGCCGGCTAGTTCCGTTCGCAGCCTTTGGCGGTTTGGCGCTTATCCTGGCGGGAGCACTTGCTGTCAGCAGCCGCGTGCCCGCCAAACCACCGGTTTCTGTCGGCACAAACGTGCCTGATACGCAATGACTCCACTGGTGCTTTTCAGGCCCGAGAAAGCCCCTCAAACGAGGGGGCTTTTCTTGTTTCAGCAACACCCCACATCGGGAACCCACCCGGATGGGTACTTAATAGAGTA
>Ga0066376_10002937_pt1 | contig 15617 bp, 14 predicted proteins | sample Knorr_S15_td_Bot_FD_77009 | JGI IMG/M metagenome (GOLD analysis project Ga0066376, IMG submission 77009) | Marine microbial communities from Southern Atlantic Ocean transect - Knorr_S15_td_Bottom_ad_5009_LV_A | ecosystem: Environmental > Aquatic > Marine > Oceanic | place: Southern Atlantic... | reverse complement strand
TGTCCATAGATAAAAAAGCAGGACAAACGGAAACACCAGTTGCCGAAACAGACGCTGAGGCGGCGGTGGTGGAGAAGCCGGTCGAAGCAGATGCGCAGGAAAAGGTAGCGTCCGACGAACCAGTTGCCGAAGCAGACGCTGAGGAAGCGGTGGAAAGCAAAAAAGGGGATTCGTGATTTCTCGTATTGACGACATATCTCAAGAGATCGATTTCCGTAGCCCCACGGTGGCATTGCATACCCTTGGTTGCAGGCTGAATCAATATGAAACGGAAGCCATCCGGGAACGTTTTGTGGCCAGAGGATTTCTGGTGGTCCCTTTTACGGAAAAAGCTGATGTATATGTCGTCAATACTTGTACGGTCACCAATAAAGCGGATAGCCGGGCAAGGCAGGTGCTCAGGCGGGCCGTCCGCCTGGCACCTGACGCAACGATCGTTGCGACGGGTTGCTATGCTCAGACCAATGCCGAAGAACTTTTGAACATTGAGGGCGTTGATCTGGTTCTGGGAAATGCTGAAAAGGGTGATCTGGTTGATATCGTTCTATCCAGGGAACACGCTTCATCACCAAAATCCTATGTCACGAGAAGGTCTGAGATCAGGACCTTCGATGATCGGCTGGATGTGACCGCATTTGAAAACAGAACCCGCGCTACGTTGAAAATTCAAGACGGGTGCGATCAGTTTTGCTCCTTTTGCATTATACCCTGGGCGAGAGGCAGGCATCGAAGTCGTCCTTTAAAGGATATCCTGAAGCAAGCAAAGACCTTTCTGGATGCCGGGTATAAAGAAATTGTATTGTCCGGGGTGCATTTAGGGGAATATGGATCAGATCTCAAAGATTCAATCGACTTGATCCAGGTCATTGAACACATATTGTCCATACCGGAATTGCCACGCCTTCGGTTGAGTTCTATATGGCCGACCGATGTAACTGACGACTTGATCCGTTTGATGCAGCAACACGCCCCTCGATTCTGTCGATATCTGCACCTTGCCGTACAACACGGCGACAATGAAATCTTGAGGAGCATGAAGAGAACCTATACCATAGAGGAAACGTCCTCGTTATTGGAAAAGCTGACGAAAAAGGTGCCTGATATCTGTATCGGTGCAGATATTATGGTCGGGTTCCCCGGTGAAACCGATTCACATTTTCAACGTATGGTTGATTTCTTAGATCGCTCACCCTTCGCCTATTTTCATGTGTTTACCTATTCCCGTAGAGATCATACACGCGCTGCCCAAATGCCGAACCAGGTCGATCTGAAGGCGGCTCAAGAGCGCAGTCGGGAAATTAGGGCGTTGAGTGAACGTAAGACACATGATTATAATGCGAGATTTAAGGAAACCCAGGTCGAGGTTTTGGCCGAAGAACGGAATGCCAATGGCCAGTTAATCGGTCGAACAGATCGATTTATGAAAGTTGAATGGGTCGGAGAAGATCACTCGATCAATTCTTTTGTAACATTAAAGGTTGAAGATACAGACCATCAAGGGGCCTCCGGTGTTCTCTGCACACCGGAGGCTGGTAAGAAATTCCTTTGACAAATAGCAGGGCGCAGCTTATTTTTTCGCCCACAACTTATTTTGCGCCAGTAGCTCAGCTGGATAGAGCAACGGCCTCCGGAGCCGTAGGTCAGAGGTTCGAATCCTCTCTGGCGTATATCTCGTCCTTTTATGGGCGACTGTCCTTATTTAATCTTCCATACAATGGATTTTGGAGTAAATATCTAACTGTAGAAGCATACCATTTCGTTGATTTGGTTGCTTTATACGATCGTTTGGTCGGCACAGCCATCTCATTGAGCTTTCCTGCAATTCGTCGTAAACTCCATCCTTCACCTCGCCAAAATTGGACCTGCCCTATAATTTCCTGCTCGGTCTCATTTGGAACCAATTGGTTGCCGGATAAATTGTATCCAAAGGGTGTTATACCGTATACAATGTGGTGCTTTTTTTTCAATTTGATCGAAGCTTTTGTTCTTTCTGCAGGTAGATTATGTTCCATGTCAGCCAGCACAGATATAGTATTCATAAAATGAAGACCTGATTCCAGGTCTGTTCTTACCGTATTGGCATTCAGATCAATCACGTGAAAGATGATCCCGGCTTCTTGCCATGATGTAATATAATTATAAGAATCCGAGGCATTCCTGAATAACCTGTCCAACCTCCAAGTAATAATATGTTGTATGCCCTCCGTCTTGACCATATTCAACAGATCATTTCCGCCCAATCGATCAGAAAGCGGTACGGATGCCACGACTTTGTCGTCTATTAATGTCAACAATACATCGATCGCCTCGTCCTGACAATATTGTTGTAGGCACCGTTGCTGGCTGGATTTTCTAAATAAGGCTTTTCTCGTTTCTAACGGTCCTATCCGGATATAACAGATGGCTTTGTTCATCAGTCCTCCTTATACATTTTTTAATTGAAAAGTCACTTTTTTTCATCATTTAACGGGATTAAATTCTTTCATATTGGAACGTATATGAATTATATATTCAAAAAGCTGTATGACAACTTTTTCCTTGCAAAGTCTGTCATATAATAATATATTACACCGGTGCTGCAAAGAGTGGGCGTAGTAGTGCCCGCTTTTTTTGTGTAAATTATAGATTGATTATAATAAGATGCAATTTGATTCTGAACAGATTACCGATGATATCCGCAAACTAGTTGAACCTGTTGTCGACAGTTATGGATTTGAATTAGTAGACATTGAAATTTTAGGCGGACGGGGACGCTGTATCCTTAGGATTTTAATCGAAAAACCCGGTCGAATCACTATTGATGATTGTGTTAAAATAAATAGAGAAGTATCCGACCTGTTGGACATTGAAGATCTGATCCCTTCACGATATACCCTGGAAGTATCATCCCCCGGCCTTGATAGACCATTTAAAACCGTTCGAGATTATGAAAGAGCGTATGGCCAACTGGTAAAAATCATTACGAGTGAAATGGTCGATGGGACAAACGTTTATATAGGGCGACTCGAACAATGCGAAAAAGGAATGGTCATATTGAATGATATGGATAAGCAGACTAATATACCCCTCGATTCGATTCAAATAGCAAAGCGTGAATTGACCTGGGAATGAAGAAGAGTAAAGGGAGTTTTTTTAATGAATTATGAAGTTTTAGAAGCATTAGGGCAGATTACAAGAGAAAAAAATATTGACCGTGAATTGATCTGGGAGACGCTCACCTCAGGACTCATTGCAGCGGCTAAGAAACGGTTTGAAACTGGCGATAATTTAGACGTTAGAATTGATGAAACGTCTGGAGTCATGGAGGTAGTCGCCCAATGGGACGTTGTCAAAGTAGTAGAAGATCCTGAGACGCAGAAATCACTCGAGGCCGCCCGGGAGATCGATCCAGACGCTAAAGTGGGCGCTCAGATAGAGCAACAATTACCATTTGAGGAATTTGGTCGAAATGCAATTCAATCCGTAAAACAGGTGGTTGTACAGCGTGTTCGTGAAGCTGAGCGTGAAAATATATATGAAACGTACAAAGATCGGATCGGAGACATTGTTACAGGCAGTGTTCAGCAAATCGATCGAGGCAATATCGTCGTAAAATTAGAGCGAACTGAAGCCTTGTTGCCATGGCGCGAACAAATAAGACGTGAACGATATCGCCAGAGTGAAACCATTCGGGCCTACATTCTGGATGTCCAACGCTCAACAAAGGGCCCTCAGATTATTCTTTCAAGGGCATGCGATGAATTTTTAGAGCTTCTTTTTCGGATGGAAGTACCTGAAATACATGAAGGTATCGTTGAAATAAAGGCTGCGGCAAGAGAACCGGGAGATCGATCGAAAATAGCGGTATTTTCCCATGATGATCGGGTTGATGGGGTCGGCGCCTGTGTTGGTATGAAGGGAACCCGCGTTCAGGCCGTTGTCAGGGAATTAAACAATGAGCGCATTGATATCGTTCCCTGGAGTAGTGATCCATCCGTCTTTGTTACGCAGGCTTTGCGCCCTGCTGATGTTGCACAAGTAAATATCTTAAATATCGAAGAAAAAAAGATGAGCGTAGTCGTAGAGGACGATCAGTTGTCTCTGGCTATCGGGAAAGCAGGACAGAACGCAAGACTGGCCGTCAAATTGACCGGTTGGAATATTGATCTTATCAAACGATCAGATCTTGAAAGAAAACTCATGGAGGAGACTTTCGGTCCCAGTAGTGATGAAGAAGAAAATGATCTGGTAAATAGCGACGACTCTACCGAAGATGAGGGGACAAATGGCGCTGGGGCTCTGGATCAAATAAGTAATATCTCGAAAAAAATACGGGAGAAACTTGAAGGCGCCGGATTTAACACGATAGAATCGTTACAAAATGCATCAAAGGATGATCTGACGTCCATAGCCGGCATCGGCGAGATCACAGCCAACAAAATTTTGACTGCTGTAAAATAACCTGATTATCCGCCAACCGTGAAAACACTATTGAAGAGACAGCAAAACACATCCGTCCTTGGACTACTCGGCCTTGCAAATCGTGCCCGGCAGGCAAAGGGAGGTTCTACTGCAGTGAAGGAATCAGTTCGTACCGGCAAAGCAAGGCTAGTAATCTTAGCGACAGATGCGTCTGACGGAACAAAGCGTTGGGTTACTCGACTTGCAGAAATGCACACTGTTCCGGTACTGGAACAGCATACCAAAAACGAGTTGGGGGATAGTTTGGATCATACGCCCAAAGCAGTCTTGGCGGTGCTTAATCGGCATTTTGCAAGTGGAATCATAGAAAAATCGAGTCTTCAAGCCCCCCTCAATACTGCAGACCTAAATAGGACGAGGCAATAGTAGATATGGCAAAAAAACGCATATATGAAATCGCAAGGCAATACAATATATCCAGTGATGCGCTTGTAACCATGCTCCGGGAATTAGACCATGATGTAAAGAGTCATATGAGCATTATGGACGAAAAAATGATCCTGGATGTCAATATGAAATTCGAACAGATAAAACTGGCGGCCCGAGAGGATCAAGCGCGAAAAAAACAAATGGCCGAACGCGCTGCTACTAAGGGTGAGGAAAAAAAAGCAGCAGCAAAATCCGGGAAACCATATAATAAACAAGCAACACCGCCTGGCAAAAAGGGTGCAGGGACGGGAGCACAATCTGATAAGAAGAACGATGGTGATAAAGGTGTAGACCGGGGACGTCGGCGCCGTCAGAAGAAAAATAAAAAGAATAAAGTTGATCAAAAAGAGGTAGAGGCCAGTGTACGCCGCACCATGGCAGATATGGACAGTGGTCGTTCACGCCGTCGGTATCGCCGATCTGACCAGGAAGAGGAAGGGATAGAGGAAGACGCTGTTCAAATAATAAAAGTACCGGAATATATCACGACTGCGGAATTATCTGAACATCTATCTGTCACGCCTACCGCACTCGTAACCAAATGTATGGAACTCGGTCTTATGATTACCATTAATCAACGGCTGGATATGGACACCATTACGTTGATCGCAGCAGATTATGATTGTGAAGTGGAAGAGCTGGAAGAATATGGTCTCGATTTTATTGAAGAGATAGATGAAGACGAAGACGAGTCCCTCCTTGAACATCGCCCCCCAGTTGTAACCATCATGGGACATGTCGATCACGGTAAGACATCACTACTAGATTATATCCGAACAAGTAATGTGATTGCAGGCGAAGCCGGGGGCATAACTCAGCATATAGGTGCCTACGAAGTTGATCTCGATAAAGGGAAAATCACTTTCCTTGATACGCCTGGTCATGAAGCCTTCTCAGCTATGCGTGCCCGTGGGGTGAAGGTAACCGATATTGTCATTCTGGTTGTGGCTACCGATGAAGAAGTCATGCCTCAGACAATAGAGGCGATCGACCACGCTAAGGCTGCTGGTGTGCCCATCATTGTGGCATTGAATAAAATGGATCTGCCCACAGCAAACCCCGACCGCATCAAGGAGCAACTGAGTCAACGCGATTTGCTGGTGGAGGATTGGGGTGGAAATACGATCTCCTGTGAGGTGTCGGCTATAACGGGTGATGGTATAGACCATCTGCTTGAAATGGTGTTGTTGCAGGCTGAGATTCTTGACCTTAAAGCGAATCCGAATCGTCTGTCTCAAGGTGTTGTCGTCGAGGCGGAGTTGGATAAAGGCCGAGGTACCGTGGCCACCGTACTGATACAAAAGGGCACTTTAAAAGTAGGCGAATCATTCGTAGCAGGACAGTATAATGGTCGAGTGAGGGCCCTGTTGGATGAGCGGGGAAATCGAAATACCTCGGGTGCCGGGCCTTCTACTCCTATTCAGATTATGGGTTTTTCAGGGATGCCGCAAGTTGGAGACACATTCGCAGTATTTGAATCGGATCAACAAGCAAGAGCAATCAGCGTTAAACGCCAGCAGTTGCGCAGGGAGCATGAATTCCATCGTTCAAAACCTGTTACGCTGGAAGACATATTTCATCAGATCCAGGAAGGACAGATTCGTGAACTACCCATTGTAATCAAAGGTGATGTTGGTGGGTCTGTTGAGGCTTTAAGCGACGCCCTGATGCGCCTCATAAATGATGAAGTTAAGATTCGGGTTATCCATACAGGTATTGGTGCGATAAATGAGTCGGATGTGTTACTTGCTGCCGCTTCAAACGCGATTATCATCGGATTCCATGTTCGTCCAAATGTACATGCACGAGATCTGGCAGAACGGGAAAAAGTGGATATTCGGTTATATGATATCATATATCGGGCCATTCAGGACGTGACCAATGCGTTAGAAGGATTACTCAAACCCGAAATTCTGGAAACAGTGGTGGGTTCGGTGGAAATACGGGAAATTTTTCGGGCACCGAGAGTCGGAACCGTGGCAGGATGTTATGTTCAATCCGGCAGTATTCAACGTAATTCGACTATAAGATTAATCCGCGATAGCGTGGTGATATATGAGAGCAGAATCAGCTCATTAAGGCGTTTTAAAGAGGATGTCCGTGAAGTACAGTCCGGCTTTGAATGTGGATTGACTGTGGAGGGCTATCAGGATATAAAACCGGATGATCAGATTGAAGTATATGAAACCCGTGAAGTTGCCCGTCAACTTGAGACGAAGTAAGAATTCAATCAATCCATAATTGAAATGTTAATTGGGACATGTCGCCTTGAGTTAATCATACCTGAAAGCAGATCATTAAAAAACAAAAGACAGGTGCTTAAAAGCTTAAAAGATCGAATCAGGAATAAATTCAATGTTTCTGTCGCTGAAATAGGTCACCAGGATCTCTGGCAGAGATCGACAATCGGTATAGCGATGGTCGCCAATGAGTACAGTTTTATCGACCGCGCATTATCACAAATTCTCAACCTTATACATTCTGAACCAAGGATTAATGTAATAGACTATGAAATTGAAAGACATTAGGAGTTCAAAATGTCTCAAAGGCGGTCAGCCCGAGTCGCAGATTTAATAAAACAGGAAATTAGTGATATCATTCAGCACGAAATGAAAGACCCGGGCTTAGGGTTTGTGACCGTTACCTCGGTAGATATCTCATTGGATTTGAGGCATGCGAAAGTGTACTTCAGCACACTCGGGTCGCCGGAAGAGAAGGATAGTAGTATAAAAAGCCTAGAGCGAGCGACTGGATTTCTTAGATCTTCGTTAGGGAAAAGAATTCGATTGAGGCATATACCAGAATTACTTTTTCGGTATGATGAGTCCTTTGCTTATGCCCAACGGATATCAGATGTGATTAATAATATTGAGCCGGATATCGAAGAGACGGAAAAATTGCAGGGACCCACAACATATGACAGGGAGGATAAAGAGCGTCGATGACCATTCTACGCTCTTTGGATGAGGCTGCGGTGCATTTTAAACGGTCTGTTATTGCTGTCGGAAATTTTGATGGGATGCATCTTGGACACCAGGCGATCATAGGAAAAGCCATCAACCGTGCAGGAATATTGAAATGCCCTTGTTTAATTATCACCTTTGATCCACATCCACAGCATGTCATTGGTAGGCAACCGACGCTTGCAATTTTAACCCCGATTGATGAAAAAATAAAATTATTGTCTACGTATGATATCGATGCCGTCTTACTTATTCCATTTACACTTGATTTTGCCCAAATTGAGGCGAAATCATTTGTTGAAGAGGTCTATGTAAAAAAACTCTGTATCCAGGAAATCATTGTTGGGGGCAGTCATAATTTCGGACGTTTTGGATCTGGAGATGTCCATCTTCTTGAGTCAATGGGCGCAAAATACAGTTTCAAGACCCATATCTTCCCTCCCCTGTATGATGGGGAGGACACTGTAAACAGCAGTAGAATACGTGGACTGCTCACATCTGGTCATGTTAAGCGGGCAGCACGATTGTTAGGATATCATTACAAGATATCGGGCAATGTGGTATCAGGGACAGGAAGGGGTACCCAATTACAATTCCCAACAGCCAATATAGAGGCGAAAGCCCCTTACCTGTTGATACCAAAACGTGGCGTTTATGCCGTATATGTACATATTAATGAAGATGTGTTTCAGGGTGTTATGAATATCGGAACAAGACCTACCTTTGGTGCTGGTAGAGTTTTCTACGAAGTACATATACTTGATTTTGATGGGGATATTTATCATATCCGAATAAAAGTTGAATTCATCGATAGAATTAGAGACGAACGCCGTTTTTCATCAGTGCAAGAATTAAAAGATCAAATTACGAAAGATGTATCTAAAACTCGTGAAATATTATCATCGTTTTCATTAAAGGAGTGAAGTGGTGGCCATACAAAGCCAGGAAAAAGCAGTAATAAGAGATAAGCATGGACGACACGAGAAGGATACCGGTTCGCCGGAAGTCCAAATTGCAATCATGTCAGCGAGAATCAACGAACTGACAGAACATGCAAAGATCCATAAAAAAGATTTTCATTCCCTCCGTGGTTTATTGAAAATTGTTGGGCATCGTCGTCGACTATTAAAGTATTTAAGACGGAAAAATATTGATCAATATCGTACCTTGATCGATGAACTTGGAATCCGTGGTTGATTTTTATACAGAAAAGACAATGGACCTTGAAAAGTTTTCAGGTCCATTTTTATTATACATGTGTGGTACGTATTAAGGAGAAAAAACAGTATTATGGTACATCGGGTTGAACTTGAATTGGCGGGAAGGACCCTTTCCATCGAAACGGGGAAAGTTGCTAAACAGGCAGATGCAGCCGTATGGGTCCAGTATGGTGAGACGATCATTTTGGCAACAGCCGTGTCTTCCAAAACATTTTCAGAAGGCCGAGATTTCCTTCCGCTGACGGTAGACTATCGTGAGAGAATGTACGCGGCAGGTCGAATACCTGGCGCGAGATTTCGGCGTGAAGGTCCTCCCTCTGAAAAAGAAATATTGAGTGGCCGACAGGTTGACCATGCCATTCGTCCCTTATTCCCCAAAGATTACTTTTATGAGACCCAGGTCTCCATTCTGGTGCTGTCATATGATCAGGAAAATGATGCTGATATCTTAGGATTGATCGGTGGAGCTGCGGCATTACACATATCAGATATACCCTTTAAGGGACCATTGTCCGCCACTCGTGTCGGGCGTGTTGATGGGGCATTTTTAATAAATCCTACATCTACTAATTTGGACGAAAGTGATCTGGATTTTGTGGTTACGGGCACGCCTGACTACATTATGTCTTTAGAAGGCGGTGCCCATGAAATATTGGAAGACGACCTTACCGAGGCGATCCTGCTCTGCCATGAAAGCATCAAAAATATCAATGCAAAAATAGAAGAATTACGGACCCTGGTAGGAGCGCCGGAGCGCCGAAGTTACGATTCTCCCAAAATGGACGAAGAACTTGGGAATAAAGTAAGAGAAATTGCACTCCCGCTGATCAAGGAAGGCAATCGAACTGTTGAAAAACAAAAACGGGGTGAGTTGTTTGGCAAAGCCGCTGATCTGGCCGTGGAGAAATTGCAGGAGGAATATCCAGATAGCGCGAGTGTCATTCGTGATCTCGTATATGATGTCCAGAGCGAAGACATGCATGAGTTGATCATAACGGAAAACGTACGCGTCGATGGCCGGCGCATGGATGAGATCAGACCCATCTCGATGGAAGTCCCCGTTTTGCCTCGTACGCATGGCTCCGCAATATTCACACGGGGCGAAACCCAGTGCCTCGCCGTAACGACTCTGGGCTCTAAATTTGATGAAATGAAAATTGATGACCTTGAAGGTGATTCTTTGAAATCCTTCATGTTGCATTATAATTTTCCGCCGTTTTGTACCGGGGAAGCACGAATGTCGCGCGGACCACGGCCACGGGATATAGGGCATGGCTCACTTGCAGAACATGCCATGGCGCCGGTTATTCCGTCCGAGGAACTTTTTCCGTATACAATTCGGATTGTTTCTGAAGTTCTTGAGTCTAACAGTTCTTCCTCTATGGCGACGATATGTGCAGCTTCTCTATCTTTGATGGATGCTGGAGTCCCAATCAAAGTGCCGGTTGCAGGTGTTAATATCGGTTTAATACCTGGCGATCCAAAGCCGCAATATCTTGTCGATATACAGGGAATTGAGGACCATCTTGGTGGTATGGATTTCAAGGTGGCAGGAACGCGTGAGGGGATTACTGCAGTTCAGTTGGATGTGAAAGTCATGGCTGTGAACGAAGAGATCCTCCGTGAGTCTTTCGCTCGCGCAAGGGATGCTCGGATTTTCATTCTGGATAAGATGGAAGAAGCTATTGCCACCCATCGTTCTGAATTATCACAGTATGCCCCAAGGATTATCACCGTAAAGGTTAAGCAGGATCAAATCGGAGCGGTAATCGGTCCCGGTGGAAAAACAATCCGTGGTATCCAGGAAGAAACAGGCACCAAAATCAATATTGAAAACGATGGGTCCGTTACAATTGCCGCTGTAGATGGCGAAGCAGGCAAAAGGGCAGAAGAGATGATCCTCGCCCTGACAGAAGAGCCTGAAATTGGGAAACTATATCGTGGGGTTATTAAACGGATCGTTGATTTTGGTGCATTTGTTGAAATACTACCCGGTATGGATGGCCTGGTCCACATATCGGAATGGGAAGATCATCGGATAAAATCAATGCAGGACGTGGCCTCCGAAGGGGATGAGGTGACCGTCAAGATAATCAATATTGATGGACAGGGTAAAATAAAGCTAAGTAAAAAACAGGCTGTATCGGAGTAATTTCTGTTCATTCATTAGAACAGGGGTATCGGATAATAACGCCTTCGAACTGTGCATTATCCTGCAAGAGGACTGCGTGGTGTTGCGGGTAATGTCTGACGAACTTTGAAGAGGACATGAAATTCCCCGTCGCAAGGCGGGGAGTTTTCTTTTTAAACAAACAGCTTAACCAGATATTGGAGCTATATCAACTTTGGGGTATTCAACCATCTACAATAAAACAGTGCTTCCAAATGGCATCCGGATTATCACTGAATATTTACCGGGCGTCCGTTCAATTTCACTTGGCGTTTGGATTTGGTCCGGTACCAGATTTGAACAGGAGAATCAATGTGGTATAGCCCACTTTCTTGAGCATATGGTCTTTAAAGGGACCAAGTCGCGCAATTCATTTCAGATAGCACAAAGTATTGAAAGCCTGGGAGGATATATAAATGCGTTTACCGGAAAAGAATTGAATTGTTACTTCGTTCGGACACTCGATGAACATTTGCCTGTAGCTGTAGACGTTCTTGGTGATATATTAATGGCGTCTGTATTTGATCCGATAGAAATAGAAAAAGAAAAAGGCGTGGTAATCGAAGAAATACATGGTTTGGAAGATAATCCGGCAGATCTGGCCAATGAGTTTTTTTCATCTCTGGTATGGGATGCCCATCCATTAGGCCGACCGATACTTGGAACCACATCCACAGTGGAATCTTTCAACCAGAAAAACCTATATCATCATCTACAAAATAGATATCACAATAATCAAATTTACATTATAGCAGCAGGACAGGTAGATCATAGCGAACTTGTGGATTTGGTATCCCGGCAATATGATTTTCCCGTGAAAAATAATGGCGTTTCCGCGATTTCATCGTCTGCCGAAAACAGAAATAGAATTCAAATTAAGACAACGGATCATGCCCAGGTCCAGATGTGTTTGGGCGGTATAGGGTTACCATATCATGATTCAAGAAAGTATGCGATGTATATTTTAAATACGGCTCTGGGAGGCGGTATGACATCGCGTTTGTTTCAAAAAATACGTGAAGAGGCAGGTCTCGCCTATGCGGTGTATTCAGATGTGGATTTTTGCATTGATACCGGATTATATTGCATAAATGCAGGCGCTGATCCTCATGATATATCCCGGGTATTGGAGATGATACAAAATGAATGCAATTTATTTATTTCAGATCCTGTTTCAGATCAGGAATTGAGAGATACAAAATCACAATTGATAGGTAGTCTGTATCTCTCCCTGGAAGGAACAACTAATGTGATGAATAGATTAGCGAGAATGGAAATGTATGGCGATAATTATATTACGGTCGAAGAAATCGTTTCGGGCCTTGAAAAGGTTACGGCCAAGGATATCCAGTCTTTAGCAGAATTTATATTCATACCTGAAAAACTAATTTTAACCGCTGTCGGACCGATCACGGCAGATGATCTTAGCTTATGACGCAACATATAGATGTTCCTATCACCTCAACGTGCCCGAATAAAAAAAAACATCCCTTGCCCGGATACATGAGCGCCGGCGCAGCAGGCCTTGACCTGGCTGCGTGTATAAATGAGTCGATTATCATCCAACCTAACACGCTTTCCTTAATCGGAACAGGTTTCGCTGTTGCCATCCCCGATGGCTATGAAGGCCAGGTACGACCACGAAGTGGTTTGGCTTTAAGAAACCAGATCGGGATTCTAAACAGTCCGGGCACGATTGATTCGGATTACCGCGGTGAGATAAAAGTAATCCTTTTTAATTTTGGAAACAAGCCATATACAGTCCAGGATGGGGATCGAATTGCCCAACTGGTTATCAATGCATTGCCTCACATAACATTTAACCTGGTAGATCAATTAGATGATACGGTCCGCGGAAGTGGTGGGTATGGGCACACGGGGGGGGCATGAGTCAGTGATTATAAAATTAACTATATCTTCTCTGTCTATATTATTTGTCACTCAAGTATTCGATGGTATCGAGGTGGAATCTATCACCTCGGCTATCATAGCAGCTATTGCTCTCGGGATCATTAATACATTTATCAAACCGGTAATCATCCTGTTTACATTGCCAATCACGGTGTTTACCCTTGGCATTTTCCTTCTATTCATCAATGCCGGCATGCTATATTTAACAGCCTGGGTCATAGAAGGATTTAATATTAATAGTTACCTGGACGCCTTAATAGCTTCAATTGTCATTTCGATTGTAACGGCTTTTCTAAATCATATGAGCAAGTCTGATTAGTATACCTTGTTTTACACCTCAGTTTTCTAAAAACAACCAACAAATAAACCCGAGGAGGAGATAATGCGTATTATCAAATTATCCATTATTAATCTGCTTTGTTTGCTTCTCTATTCTTCAGAAAGTACGGGACAAAACAACCAGGGATATGCCCCGTCTGTTTACCAGGCCTTGCAATATCGGAATATCGGGCCATTTCGCGGTGGACGTTCTGCTGCAGTTACCGGTGTACCAGGCCAACCGATGACCTTTTATTTTGGGGGGACGGGCGGAGGAACCTGGAAGACTACTAATGGAGGACAAAGTTGGTCTAATATATCTGACGGATATTTCGGGGGTTCTATAGGAGCGGTAGCGGTGAGCGCCTGGGATCCAAACGTCATTTACGTGGGCGGCGGCGAAAAAACTGTCCGTGGGAATGTTTCCAGTGGTTATGGCATGTGGAAGTCAACAGACGCCGGTAAGACCTGGAATAGTATAGGCCTTTCAGATTCTAGACATATCGCCAGGATTCGAATCCATCCACGAAATCCTGAACTCGTATATGCAGCCGTAATGGGACATCTATCGGGCCCCAACGACCAGAGAGGGGTGTACCGGAGTAAAGATGGTGGGACAACTTGGGAGAGGGTTCATTTTGTTTCCAGTGAAGTAGGAGCCGTCGATCTGGTGATGGATCCAACAAATGCCCGCATTCTATATGCCTGTTTATGGCGCATTAAAAGGACACCCTTCAGCCTCGAAAGTGGAGGAGAAGGCTCAGGTGTTTTCAAGTCAACAGATGGGGGAGACACATGGAAGGAAATTACGCGCAATAAAGGCCTGCCCCAGAGCACTGTCGGAATAAGCGGAGTAACAATTTCCCCTGTCAACCCGGATCGAATCTGGCTAATCATCGAAGCAGAAGATGGGGGCGTTTTCAGGTCGGATGATGGTGGCGACACATGGAGAGAAATCAACTCGGATAGAAGCCTACGGCAGAGAGCCTGGTATTATACGCGAATATATGCGGATACCCAAAATGAGGATATCGTGTATGTCCTTAATGTGGGTTTTTGGCGCTCTAAGGATGGAGGCAAGTCGTATGAGCGCATATCTACACCTCATGGCGACCACCATGACCTGTGGATTGATCCTGAAGATGCAAATCACATGATTATAGGAGATGACGGTGGCGCCCAGATCACTTTTAATGGTGGGAATAGCTGGTCTACATACCATAACCAGCCTACCGCTCAATTTTACAGGGTAACGACTGACAACCATTTCCCTTATAGAATTTATGGAGCCCAGCAGGATAACTCCACGGTTCGAATTCTACATCGGTCGGATAGTGGAAGCATTACAGAACGTCATTGGGAACCTACGGCAGGGGGAGAATCAGGACATATTGCGCCTCATCCGCTAAATCCTGACATTGTATACGGTGGATCATATGGTGGTTTACTTATTCGTCGGAATCATAGAACAGGTGAAACCAGAAACATCAATCCGTGGCCGGACAACCCGATGGGACACGGCGCTGCAGATCTCCGACATCGGTTTCAATGGAATTTCCCAATTTCATTTTCTCCGCATGATCCGAATATTTTATATTCGGCCAGCCAGGAATTACTAAAATCAACTAATGAAGGCCAATCATGGATGCCTATAAGTGGAGACCTGACTCGAAATGACAAATCGACTATGGGACCATCGGGTGGCCCCATTACAAAAGATAACACCAGCATAGAATATTACGGGACCATATTTGCCGCCCTCGAAAGCCATCACGAACCAGGCGTAATTTGGGCTGGGACTGACGATGGTTTGATTCATATTACAAAAGATCACGGTCAGAATTGGACAGATGTAACGCCCGATGAACGCATATTCCCTGAATGGATGATGGTCAACAGCATTGAAATTCATCCAACAGAGCCAGGCGGACTCTATGTCGCCGGGACCAGATACAAGCTTGATGATTTCAAGCCTTATTTATACAAAACCACAGATTATGGAGAGAACTGGACATTAATAACTACCGGTATCGACGACGGCCATTTCACAAGAGTCATCAGGTCAGACCCCAAACGCTCCGGATTATTATATGCCGGAACAGAAAGTGGGATGTATATCTCTTTTAATGATGGAAGCAACTGGAC
>Ga0066376_10002936_pt1 | contig 15617 bp, 16 predicted proteins | sample Knorr_S15_td_Bot_FD_77009 | JGI IMG/M metagenome (GOLD analysis project Ga0066376, IMG submission 77009) | Marine microbial communities from Southern Atlantic Ocean transect - Knorr_S15_td_Bottom_ad_5009_LV_A | ecosystem: Environmental > Aquatic > Marine > Oceanic | place: Southern Atlantic... | reverse complement strand
TATTTCATCAGGAGTTATCGAATCAGCCTGTCCGTTGTGATCTATCATGAGATTGTTTAAATGGTTATCTAGAATGTTCTGTTGTTGGTAAAGTAGGCCTTCCAAGTTGCTTCCAAGAGTGAAAGCTACCTTATGCATTAACAACTCTATATTGTTTTGGATCGTATTCCATAATTACCTTTCTGATTCGTTTTCTATATATTCAGTTTGATTTTCCAAATCTTTTTCGGATTGATTATTGTTCAAAGTCTCCGGTCTGCCGAACACCACGTAAAATGGTTTCTTCCGTCCAGTGAGTACATCGTAAGCATTTGGTGAGCCCTCGTCCGGCTTCTTCCTCCATCCTCTGCAGATAACTCTCGCCATTTTGTTCTCCTTGCTAATTTGTTGTTAATTATAGGCGCAAAGGAATTAGAAAAGAGATGTTAAAGATATTTTGATTGAATTGACAAAATTCGTTTCAAATCTTTTTTATTTTTAATCAACAATTCTTTCATTGCTTTATGTGCTTCAACAGCCTTTTTGCTGACAATGGCATCAGAAAGCTTTCTGTGAATTGCGAGATTGGTGGGAGTTTCACCTTTCAGGAGTTTAAAATTGGCTTTTATCAAAGTGGAGGTTATAAATTTTAATTTGGACAAAATCTCATTATTTGTTGCATCATAGATAGCAGAATGATAGGCGATTTCAGCTTCAATTCCCTGATCAGGAATTCCATTAGTGCCCTCCATTTGATCCATGGCCTGCTGGATTTTTGATCTCTGTTCCTCGTTGGCACGTCTTGTTGCCAGTTCTACTACCGATGGTTCAAGAAGTAAACGAAGTTCATTCAAATCGGCTAAAAATTTAGAGGACGATTTACTGGTAGATATTATCCAGTTCAATACATCAGGGTCCAGCAGATTCCATTCATTACGCGATTGAACTATAGTACCACGTCTTGGTCCGGTGGAAAGCAAACCTTTATCTGCAAGAATTTTTATCGCTTCACGTAAAATGTTTCTGCCAACTTTCATCGATGCAGCAAGTTCTGGTTCAATTGGCAATTTATCTCCAACCTCTAATTTACCCATAATAATTTTTTGACCCAATTCATTAATAACAGCCTGAAGAAGTATAGAATTTTTAGAAGAAGTTGTCTTCGACATTATTCCGGAACTGCCTTTGACAGTAGGATCTATTGATTTTGAGAGATGAAGATAGTCATTACTGGTCTCTTTACCAGGAGTCTGAATTAACACTCCTTTTTGAGCATCAAGAATACCAAATGACATTTCCATGAAATCTGAAGCAGTAGCTTCTATCTTCACCAGATAGGGAATGCACTTGGCACGTGCCAGAATAGCTACATGACTTGCTGGACTACCTCTAAGCAAAGCAACTCCACATACTTTGCCCAAATCCATTTCCAAAAAATGAGAAAGTAGCAGATCGTTTCCAACGAAAATTGTTTTTCCACTGTACTGGAGATTTTTTTGTTGTCCACGCAATATTCCCAAGACTCTATCTCGTACGTCAATAAAATCCTCATATCTGATTCGAAAGTACTCATCATCCAGCTCCTGATAATGATCTATTAGAAGGTCCAATTGTTTTTTCCAGGCTCCTTCAGCGGACATACCTTTCTCCAACTCAACCTCAACAGAGTTTAATAATACTGAATCTTCTAAAATAGAAATTTGAAATTCTAAAAACTGTGCTGAGTTTGAATCTATTTTACCTAAGATTTTTCTCAGTTGAGCAACCGCCCGTTCCAATGCTTCAGTGAATACTTGTTTTTCTTCAACTTCTGATTTGAATATAGAAACTTCGTCATAAATTGATGGATGCCAGATCAGTTCACCCGAAACCACTCCTGATGATGCAGAAATACCTGAAAATGATTTCTCTAAAATGTCAGTCATCTTCCTTTTTATCATGTTAAGTTTTTATTAACGAGAATAAGTAAATATTATGAATCAAAAAAAAGTATTGACAAGCCTTCTCAACTTACATAGTATTCATCCTATTATTTGGGTAATAATTTTAAATAAATACTTTTCATCCCATGATTAACATACATAGCATGAATGCTCAATGTATAAATCTTCTAATTACTGGAACTGCTACATGCATAGAAGAACATCGGGAATTGTTAACCGAACTTGACTCCAAAATTGGTGATGCTGATCACGGAATAAATATGTCAAGAGGGTTTCAGGCAATCTTGGCAATCAGTCCAGAATTATCTGAATTAAATTTTGGAGAAGCCCTCAAAAAAGCCGGGATGACTCTACTTATGAAAGTAGGAGGAGCATCTGGACCTCTTTTTGGCAGTTTATTTATTGGAATGAGCAAGGCAACACCTCAAAAAGAAATTAATCTGAAAGAATTTGCAGTTATGCTGGAAACAGGGATTGCCGATGTCAAAAAACGTGGGAAGTCAGATGTTGGTGAAAAAACAATGCTGGATGTACTTGTCCCGGTCTCCATCCTGCTGAGTGAAGAAGTAAAAAATGCTGCAGACAAAAAACAACTTCTACAAAACATTGTTCAACAAGCAGAAGTTAGTCTGGAAACAACTCGACTCATGCAGGCCACAAAAGGAAGGGCTTCTTATTTGGGAAAACGGAGCATTGGTCACTTGGATCCTGGTGCAATGTCTAGTTTCTTATTGATCAAGACTATCTGTGATTTGTTAAACAACAACAATGAATGAACATAACAATGAGGAACAATGTAGGAGTGATGATAGTTTCTCACTCATTGGCTATAGCTACAGGTACAGCAGAGATGGTTCGCCAAATAGGGGGTGAAAATATTCCTATATCTTACGCAGGAGGTAGTGCCGATGGAGGATTGGGCACAGACGTAGAGGCAATTCTCAAGGGCTTACAAGAAATTTGGACTGAAGCTGGAATAGTTGTATTTTATGATCTGGGCAGTGCTGAAATGAGTTCAGAAGCAGCAATTGAACTACTTCCGGAAACCCAGCAGAAAAAAATCAAAATCTGTTCTGCACCTTTAGTTGAAGGAGCCGTGCTGGCAGGAGTAGAATCGTGTGGAGGTGGTGATCTGGACCAGGTCAAATTAGTAGCAGAGAAAAGACAGGTGAGTATCGATGAAATTTCAGATACGACAGAAACTCACAGAGTTACTATAACACATCCAATTGGCTTACACGCAAGGCCCGCAGTTAAATTTACCCAGCTAGCAAAATGTTTTGAAGCCAACATACAGGTTAAATTAGAAGAACAAACTATTTGGGTAGATGCCAAAAGCATTGTCAGAGTTATGGGACTGAAAGCTCGCCACAATAAAGTCTTGAATTTACAGGCTACTGGTATTGGTGCTCCTGAAGCCGTCAATCAACTAATGGTTTTGGTGAAGAATAATTTTGGTGAATAGGACAACCTTTGATATGAATATTATTACGGTATAAATGCATATATATACAGGACAAGTTGCATGTGAGGGAGTGGTAATTGGTAATTCATTGAATGTCTCAACAGAGCATCACCAATCTTTTTCAGAAGATGATAATTCTGCTGAAACCTTGTCACATGCTATTAACATTTCAAAGATTCAACTACAAAAACTGATTGAATCTAATAAAAAGATTGAGGGTGAAATACTGGAGTTTCAAATTTCTTTACTCGAAGACTCTGAATTCCTCAAGCCTGTGTTTAAGAGACTTGAACTCAGTGAGTCTGGCTCTCTTGCCTGGAGTTTTGTTCTTGATGAGCTGATTGCAGAATATAGTTCTGAAGAGGATTCTTATTTCAGAGCACGTTCTGAAGATTTGAAAGATTTAAAACAAAGGGTTCTGCATAACTTAAATGGATTTGGGTTTTCAGAGCTCATTCAAGGTAAAGATAATCAAGAGGATTGTAAGGAGCAAATTGTCATCGCCAGGGAGCTAAGTCCATCTCAGTTCATCGAAACAAACTGGGAAAATTGTTCAGGTATTGTTTTGATCAACAACAGTCCAAACAGTCATGTCGCAATATTGGCAAAATCCAGAGGAATTCCAATGTTAACAGGAACAGATCTTGATTTGCGGCAGGTTAATTCAAACGTAACTGTTATTCTCGATTGCGTTAATGGTGACTTTATTTTTGAACCAGATCGAAAAACAGTTGTTCGATACAACGCCATTATCGAAAAATATCGGGACAAAAAAGATTTTGAAAAAACACTACTTGATAAACCGGCAATTACAGAGGATGGTGTGACAATTCAAGTACAACTTAATATGGATGACCTTCTGAATAACCCCGACATACCGCCAGAATATTGCGACGGAGTAGGTTTGACACGAACTGAATTCATGTTTACACGGGGTTATCTTCCTGATGAGGAAGAACAGTTTCAGTACTATGCTAAACTGATTCATTGGGCAAAAGGGAAGCCTGTTACTTTCAGAACAATGGATGCAGGAGGTGACAAGCCAATTCCACAATTGACTCCTGAGAACGAGTCCAATCCATTTCTCGGGCTTAGAGGAGTACGACTTTCCTTGGCAAATGAGCAGGTTTTCAGGACACAACTCAGGGCTCTAGCAAGAGCATGCTGTCTGGGAGAAGTTAGGATTATGATTCCTATGGTAACTGAGAATCGTGAGATTCAGGCAGTCCGCAAATTACTCAATGATGAGGTTGCTAAGCTGCTAGACAGAGGGATAGAGGCGAAAATTCCACAGTTAGGAATGATGGTTGAAGTTCCCATTGCAGCTTTGCAAATCGAAAATTTTGATGCGGATTTCTACTCAATAGGTAGTAATGATTTAATCCAATATCTAACATCAGCATCCAGAGACAATCCAGCAGTGGTAAATCTCTACCATGCAGAATATCCTGCTTTGTGGAAACTTATTGCTGCAGTAGCATCTCACGGTAATGCAGTAGGAAGAGAAGTGAGTGTTTGCGGAAATATTGCCGGTGACACAAAATACACCTCAAAACTGTTAGCCGCAGGAATACGCTGTTTATCTGTAACAGCAACTTCAATAGCACCCGTCAAAGCAGCTGTAAGAAGAGCCCGCTCAATACTAAATTAAACCAACTGAAAGGTGGTTTTATGAAAAGATTACTCAATGAAACAGATCAAATACTGAACGAAAGTCTTTTAGGATTTTCTGCAGCACACAATGAAATATTATCATATAATCCAGAGCCTCGATTTATTTTCCGAAAAGGCGGAGCCACAAAAGGAAAAGTTTCGCTTATTTCGGGTGGAGGAAGCGGACATGAGCCTTTACATGCAGGGTTTGTAGGTAAGGGAATGTTAGACGCTGCCTGTCCCGGGGAAGTGTTTACTTCACCCACACCAGATCAAATGCAGAGTGCTGCAAAAATCGTCGATGGTGGTGCAGGGATACTATATATAGTAAAAAATTATTCCGGTGATGTTATGAACTTTGAGATTGCGTCGGAAATGCTTGAACAGCCTAATAAAACTATTTTGACCAATGATGACGTTGCAGTGGAAGACAGTTCCTTTACTACTGGTCGGCGTGGAGTTGCAGGCACATTAATCGTTGAAAAAGTCGTCGGTGCGGCTGCAGAAAAGGGCTTAGATTTAAATATTTGTCACGCAATAGGCGTCAAAGTCAATTCCCAAACCCGTTCTATGGGCGTTGCCCTAACTAGTTGTACTGTTCCTGCGGTAGGAAAACCAACATTTGAAATTAGTGAAAATGAGATTGAAATGGGTGTTGGAATTCATGGGGAGCCCGGCCGGAAACGTGTTGCTCTTGCTCCTGCAGATAGCATTGCTAAAGAAATGACGGGAGCTATCTTAGACGATCTCAAACCAGCCCGTGGAAGTCAAGTCTTACTCTTTATCAACGGTTTTGGCGGAACACCATCGATGGAACTATATTTAATGTATAATTCTGTAGCAAAGATTCTTGGTGAACAAGGAGTCACAATTAGCCGATCCTTGGTCGGTAACTACGTGACTTCTCTTGATATGAATGGTTGTTCTATCACAATGACATCTTTAGATAAAGAAATTTTAGGATACTGGGACGCTGCTGTTTTAACTCCTTCCTTACATTGGTAGTACTGAAGGAGAATATACAATTTGGAATAGATTTGTGAACTTTACTTTGATTCTATCTGTACAGCTTACATCTCGGTAAATAGGTGGTATGTCCCCACTAAGCCTGAGTTATATGTAACTGAGGAATTTTTTTTAATCTAAAAACAAGGAGGTAAATATGAAATAATTCAAAAACAATTTAGGGGTAGTCTGGTGAACTTCTCCTGTTGTTTGTTCCCATAAAGTCAGGATATCAGTTGATACCTGACATATTTTAAAATCCTGAGTTTGTATGACTGAGGAATTCTTTTTTCAAACCTAAACCATAAAGGTTCAAATGAAAATGTTAAAACACATAATAGCCCTTGCGGCTTGTTCGTTAATTTCGTTCAGCACTTTAAGTGCTGGTGAGCGTTACATAACCCTCGGCTGGGCAGCTTGGGACCCAGCAAATGCTCTTGTGGAATTGTCAAAAGATTTCACAAAAGAAACAGGTATCGAAATGCGATACGAGTTCGTTCCTTGGCCCAATTTTGCGGACAGGATGCTGAATGAACTTAATTCCGGTGGTAAAACTTTCGATGTCTTGATTGGAGATAGTCAATGGATTGGAGGCGGAGCTGTCTATGGGCATTATGTTAAGCTCAATGATTTTTTTGATAAAGAAGGCATTTCAATGGATGACTTCTATGCTCCCACCGTGTACGCCTACTCGACATGGCCCAAAGGTACCCCAAACTATTACGCACTACCAGCAATGGGAGATGCACTGGCATGGGCATACAGGAAAGACTGGTTTGCAAAACCGGAGCTCCAAAAAGCATTCCAGGACAAACATGGTTATCCTCTAAGTGTTCCCACTACTTGGGATCAACTGTATAACGTCTGTTCCTTTTTTCAAGGCCGGGTCATTGACGGTAAAAAACGTTACGGAGCGGCAATCAATACCGAAAGAGGTTCTGAAGGCATCACAATGGGCGTAACTGCGGCCTTGTATGCTTGGGGTTTCCAATATCAAAACCCGAACAAGCCTTATGACATGGAAGGCTATGTCAATAGTGACCGGGCTATTGAAGCACTGGAGTTTTACAAAAAAATCTACAAGGAATGCACACCTCCTGGACATTCAGATGCTTATATGGAAGCCAACTTGGATGCCTATAAATCCGGACAAGTAGCTTTGCAAATGAACTGGTATGCCTTCTGGCCTGGAGTCGACAAAGATCCTGATGTCGGTGGCGGCAAATCTGGTTTTTTCGCTAATCCAGATCAAAAGGCAAAAGGAGCAACTCTCGGTGGACAGGGAATGTCTGTTGTCTCTTACTCCGATAAAAAAGACCTTGCTCTTCAGTACATCAAATGGTTTGCAAAACCTGAAGTTCAAGCAAAATGGTGGTCTTTAGGTGGATATTCTTGTCATAAAGACGTTCTCAATGATCCTGGATTTGTTGACTCACAAGTTTATGCTCAAGGATTTTTGGATTCGATGGGCAAAGTCAAAGATTTTTGGCAGGAACCGACCTTTGTAGAATTGATGCTGGCTATGCAAAAACGTTTGCATGACTACGTCGTTGGAGACAAAGGAACTGCAAAACAAGCTATGGACAAACTCGTAGAAGATTGGACAGAAACTTTTGAAGCAGACGGGAAACTTTAATCCTTCTATTTAAAATTCACCGCAAATAATAACAATAATAAGCCGGATTAACCTAAACACTAATTCGGCTTACAAAATAATTTTTAAGTGAAAAATTTTTCTAACCAAACAAAAGGTCTTTCAGATCGAGCAATCGCTTGGTTATTTGTTACGCCGACGATTATTTTATTGTTGGCAGTGAACATTTACCCTCTGATTTATGCCATCGGAATGTCTTTTACAAATTTTTATGCCAATAAACCAGGAATGGAAATCAAATTTGTTGGCTTAAAAAATTACATTAAAATCCTGAACAAAGAAGATATTTGGGAAACTATGCAGGCAACTGCACATTTCATGTTTTGGACCTTACTTTTACAAGCTTTAATCGGTTTAGGTTTAGCTCTTTTACTGAATAAAAAGTTCAAAGGAAACGAAATCCTCACAACAATTCTTGTTTTACCAATGATGCTTTCTCCGGCAGTGGTTGCTGTTTTCTGGACCTATATTTATCAGCCGCAAACCGGAATATTTAATTATATAATCAATTTCTTTTATGATTTTGGCGAATTTACAATGATTGGCGATGTACAACTTGCCCCTTGGAGTATCGTCCTAGTGGATACCTGGATGTGGACTCCGTTTACCATGTTAATTTGTCTTGCCGGTCTTAAGTCAATACCAAATTATCTTTATGAGGCCGCAGAGGTAGATCGTGCCAATAAATTTCAACAATTTTTACATATTACACTACCCTCTGTTTTACCCTTTTTGTTGTTAGCACTTCTTTTTAGAGGTATAGAAAATTTCAAAATGTTCGATTTAGTCGTTGAATTAACAGGTGGTGGACCAGGTTCCACAACAGAAGTTGCCTCTATAAATTTGAAACGGGAAGCCTTTGAAAAATGGAGAACGGGTTATAGTTCTGCCTTTGCGGTTATTATGTTTGTCACCATTTTTGGTTTAGGAAATATTTGGGTTAAAGTTATGAATAAAATAAAGGATAAATGAGCAGTGCCCTAAATACAGTTCGTTCACCCTTAGAACCATCGTCTTTTAGCAGAAAATCCGCGGCAACACTTATCATTATTTATGCCTTTATAGCTTTGGTTCCTATTGCCTGGATGGTGATGACTTCGTTCAAGAGTGCAAATGATGCGGTCAGTTATCCACCAAAAGTTATTTTTGAACCTTCTATGGAAGGTTGGGTCAATCTTTTTACCCAAAGAAGCAGACAGTCAAAAGAATATCTGAAATCTCTCCCCCCTCCTGAAACTTGGTATGAAGAACTAGTAAGAAGCAGACAAATGGTAATTGCCGGGCCGTCACGATTTATGGGGCGATTTCTTAATTCATTGATTATTGGTTTTAGTTCCACTTTTTTATCTGTTTTTTTTGGTGCATTGGCGGCCTACGCTTTTTCGCGTTTCAAAATTCCTCTCAAGGAAGATTTGCTATTTTTTATTTTATCGACAAGGATGTTTCCACCGATTGCTGTCGCTGTACCGATTTTTCTTATGTATCGAAAATTAGGATTGAGCGATACTCATCTAGGTATGATCATATTATACACAATGGTCAACCTCAGCTTAGCAGTTTGGTTACTCAAGGGTTTCATGGATGAAATTCCTCAGGAATACGAAGAAGCGGCAATGGTTGACGGTTACACAAGGTTGCAGGCATTTTTCAAAATCGTAATTCCACAGGCCATGACAGGGATTGCAGCAACTTCAATATTTTGTATGATTTTCGCCTGGAATGAATATGCTTTTGCCGTGCTATTGACTTTCTCTGAAGCTCAGACTGCACCTCCATTCATTCCAACTATCATTGGAGAAGGGGGGTTAGACTGGCCGGCAATTGCCGCAGGAACGGTCATGTTTCTGGTCCCTGTGATGATTTTTACTGTAGTGTTGAGGAAGCATCTTTTAAGAGGAATTACTTTTGGAGCGGTTAGAAAATGAATCCTGAAAATAAAAGTTTATTGAGAAGAATCTTTGTCAAAGAACCTTGGGAAAATATCGCATCCGCAGTAATAATTATTGGGGTTGTTATGCTTTTACAACCTTACATGATGGTGCTTTATACTTATTCTTTTAATTTTATTTTAGGAGGAACTATCGCTTTTCTCATTGTCAGTCATTTTCCCAGTGGTAAGTTTTAACATGGCTGAAATAGTTTTACGGAATGTTCAAAAAAAATTTGGCGATTTTGTTGCAGTCGAGGCATCAAATCTTAAAGTGGAAAATGGCGAATTTTTTGTCATGCTAGGGCCTTCTGGATGCGGAAAAACAACCACGCTTAGAATGATTGCCGGTTTAGAAATTCCAACTACCGGAAGTATCTTGCTGGATAATAAAAATGTAACTTCTCTTCGTGCTTCTCAAAGAGATATTGCTTTCGTATTTCAACTATTTGCATTGTATCCACACTTAAATGTCGAAAAAAATATTTCATTCCCGCTGAGAATGCAAAAGATGAAGTCCTCTGAAATCAAAGAAAGAGTCAGAGAAGTTTCTCAATTGCTCAGAATCGAACATTTACTAAAATCAAATGTTTCAAATCTTGCCGGAGGAGACCGACAACGGGTAGCACTTGGTCGAGCAATTGTCAGAAGACCTGCCGCATTTTTAATGGATGAACCTTTGGGGACATTGGATGCTGAATTTAGAGAAGAAATGTGCCTGGAATTAAAAAAATTACATAAGCGCATTCAAGCAACAACCGTTTATGTGACCCATGATCAAATTGAAGCAATGACAATGGGAGATAAAATTGCTGTAATGAATCAAGGCAAAATATTACAGAATGGGTCTCCAAATGAAATTTACTCCAAACCAAAAACAAAATTCGTTGGCTCATTTATTGGCTCACCTTCAATGAATTTTATTCCTGTTAAGAAGTCTATCGAAAAAGGTGCCACTTCTATTATTATTAAAGGTAATGAATTTGGAATTCCAGAACAACACGAAGGAACAATTGGCGACCAAAACTTCATCGGCGTCCGACCGGAAAAAATGACACTTACAAAAAACCAAGGAATTTCAGGAGAAGTTTTTGGTTCGGAATATCTTGGAAGCAGAAATATTTTAACGATCAATACTGAAGTCGGACAATTCAAAATTCGTGTTTCAAAGGATATTAAAGTTTCTCTTCGCGAAAATGTCAAAATATCCTTTGATGCACATTCTGCAATAATTTTTGACGGCACTTCTGATAAAGCCCTACAAAGTGCCTACATGACAATTTGATATGGCAAATGTAAAAATTGAGAATGTTTCAATAAATTTTGGAAAAACAACCGCTTTATCAAATGTTGATTTTGAGGTAAAAAATTCCGAATTTTTTGTTTTGCTCGGTCCTACAGGTGCTGGAAAAACAACAACTTTAAGACTCATTTCGGGACTTGAAAGACCGGATTCAGGAAAAATACTGATTGATGGCGTAGACGTGACACAAATGCAGCCTGCATATCGAGATACGGCTTTTGTATTTCAACAGTATTCTCTTTATCCAAATTATAGTGTTTTTGATAATTTAGCTTTTCCTTTACGCTCTCCATTGAGAAAAGAAAATCCTGAAATAATTGAGAAAAGAGTTATTGAAATTGCATCTTTGCTGAAAATTGAAAATAAATTAAAAAATTCTGCCACAGAATTATCCGGTGGCGAAATGCAAAGGGTTGCCATTGGTCGTGCATTAGTCAGGAATCCAAATATTTTTTTGATGGATGAACCTTTGTCTTCTTTAGATGCAAAACTGAGGGGGAATTTGAGGGTGGAATTAAAACGCATTCAAGAAGAATTAGGTGCAACCATACTTTATGTAACACACGATCAAATAGAAGCAATGACAATGGCAGACCGTATCGGCGTCTTACGTGAAGGAGAACTAGTGCAAATAGGAACTCCCGCAGAAATTTATTCCTGTCCCGTAGATACTTATGTCGCCTGCCGTTTAGGGTCTCCGCAAATCAATTTGCTCCCAGAAGCTATATTTGAATTCCCAGAAATACCTACAGCAACAAAAACACTCGGAATTCGACCGGAAGATGTTACACTCGGTTATTCTGGATTGGAGGGTACTGTTAGCGGAATTCAAAATTTAGGTGCAGATACTATTTTATTACTCAGCCTAAATGACCATGAGGTTTTTGCTTATGCAGATCCCGCAAAAACATATTCTTATGGTGAAGTTTTAAAAGTAGGAATTGATCCTGAAAAAACACTTTTTTTTGATGCCCAGGATCAATTAATTTCTGCATAATGTGAGTTTGTTTTTTTCACCCACATTCTTAACTAACTAAGATGGTCTTAGTGGTCCTATTTATTATACTAATTTTCCAAAGAAAGGAGGTCAGATAAATTGATAACAATTTCGTATCCATTTCTAAAATCATTCAATAATATTAATTTGAGAATAATACGAAACGATTAATAGCAGCATTACAGGAAATTCAGGACACCATTTTGCCCTATAATGGAAAATCCATTCATTGACTGCTTCTGATTTACAGAAATTAGCTTCAGTCTCCCAACCTGCTGTAAAGAAACTAATTGCAGCAAAATTTGGAGCAGAGGGAATTGAGATGTTATATGAGTTGGTTAATTCTGTTGAAAAAGCGATGAAATAATGTAAAAATTGATTAAAACCTCCCTCTTGATAAAAAACTTTCTTGAGGGTGGTTTTAAAAAAATAAATAATTTCCTCCACCTGCCCTTATTAGGGCTTACTAATAAATAAACTCTTCCAAATAAATCAACAATATTTAAGATTAGTAAAAAAGAAGACTTAGAAAGACAAATAGGTGGTGACCCGCAGAATTTGGATCTCTGGCTGGAAGTTGACGGGAAGCGCTACCAGGACGGCAATACGAGCACAATGGTTTACGGTGTCGCACATCTGATTCATTACCTGAGCCAGTTTTTTACACTCCATTCCGGAGATGTTATTTCCACTGGGACCCCTCCCGGAGTTGGAATGGGTCAGAAGCCTGAACCAATCTACCTTCGCGCAGGTCAAACGATGCAACTTGGTATTGAAAAATTGGGAGTTCAGACTCAAAACCTTGTGGCAGATGATTAAACTTTTTAGAAAATTTTTTCTCACAAACCTGTCTGGCTGTTGAAAGGTGCAAATAAAATTTCAAAATATAAATTAAGGAGACAAGATGAAAACAATGAAAGGTCCGGCTATTTTTTTAGCTCAGTTTGTTGGAGACGAGAAACCATACAACAGTCTGAGTGAAATCGCTAAGTGGGCTGCTTCTCTCGGTTTTGAGGGTTTACAAATCCCATCTTGGGATCAACGATTGTTTGATCTCGATCAAGCCTCAGAAAGCAAAGTCTATTGTGATGATTTACAAGGAATGCTCAAGGAAATTGGTCTCAATATCACTGAGCTCTCAACCCATCTTCAGGGGCAATTGGTGGCGGTGCATCCTGCTTATGATGAAATGTTTGACGGTTTTGCCGCTCCAGAAGTTCGAGGTAATCCCTCAGCAAGACAGGAATGGGCAGTTTCTCAATTATTGAAAGCAGCTAAAGCTTCAAAAAATCTTGGACTAAAGGCACACGCAACATTTTCCGGAGCATTGGCCTGGCCTTATGTTTATCCCTGGCCACAACGTCCGGCAGGTTTAATCGAAACAGCGTTTGACGAACTGGCAAAACGCTGGCTACCCATTCTGGATGCTTTTGACGAAGCAGGAGTGGACCTAGCTTATGAAATTCATCCGGGAGAAGATCTTCACGATGGAGTTTCATTTGAAATGTTTCTGGAGAGAGTTGATAACCATAGTCGATGCAATATTCTCTACGATCCAAGTCATTTTGTTTTGCAGCAACTAGATTATTTGGAGTACATAAATATTTATGCAGAGCGCATCAAAGTCTTTCACGTTAAAGATGCTGAATTCACACCTAGTGGTCGTCAAGGGGTTTATTCCGGTTATCAAAACTGGAGTGAACGTGCAGGAAGATTTCGATCTCTTGGTGATGGTCAAGTTGATTTCAAAGCAATTTTTTCCAAATTGGCACAAATCGGTTTCGAAGGCTGGCCAGTGCTCGAATGGGAATGTTGTCTGAAACATCCTGAAGACGGTGCCCGAGAAGGTGCAGAATTCATCAGTAAGCATATTATCCGAGTGACAGAAAAAGCATTTGACGACTTTGCTGCAGGTGCTTCAGACGAAACTGTAAACCGCAAAATACTTGGAATTTAAGAGAAACTATGCATAAACGTATACGACTTGGTATGGTCGGAGGCGGTCAAGGAGCTTTTATAGGGGCAGTCCACCGGATTGCTGCCAGGCTGGATGACCGCTATGAATTGGTGGCCGGAGCACTTTCGTCAAATCCGGAACGTGCAGCAACCTCTGCTGATGAAATCGGTATCAATGCTGATCGCTCATATGCCGACTTTCGTAAAATGGCAACAGCTGAATCAAAACGTGTAGATGGAATTGAAGCTGTTTCCATAGTGACCCCAAATCATTTGCATGCCGCAGTAAGCATTGCTTTTGCTGAAGTCGGAATTGATGTTATTTGTGACAAGCCGATGACATTTAGCTTGGAGGAGGCTTTAGAGGTCGCCAATGTCGTGAAAAAAAGTGGAGTTACTTTCACGTTGACTCACAATTATACGGGCTATCCCATGATTCGTGAAGCCCGGTCTCTCGTACAAAATGGTGCGCTAGGAAAAATAAGAGTGATCAAAAGCAGATACCTGCAGGATTGGCTGACCACAGATTTAGAAAATCAAGGTCTCAAACAAGCCGAATGGAGAACCGATCCTTCCAGAAGTGGAGCTGCCGGTTCCGTAGGTGATATTGGTAGTCATGCCTTTCATCTTGCCCGCTACATTACCGGACTGGAATTGGAGTCACTTGCAGCAGATTTGACTACCTTTGTTCCAGGACGCAAACTTGATGATGACGCAAGTATTTTAATGCGATATGCCGGTGGTGCACGAGGCAGCCTCTGGTGCAGTCAAGTTGCCGTAGGCCATGAAAATGACCTTCAAATTGCAACTTACGGAGAGAAGGCAAGTCTTCAGTGGGCGCAAGAAAATCCGAATGAATTGACTTACTGTGTGCATGGAGAACCTCCCGTAAAACTGACTCGCGGTGGAAGCCAGCAAAGTCTGTGGGCTGAACAAGCCACCCGTATTCCGTCGGGACATCCTGAAGGTTACCTGGAAGCCTTTGCTCAAATTTATACAGATGCCGCTGACCTCATTCTCCACCGACGCGAAAATTATCCGTTAAAAAATCCGGTACCAATTCCAAGCATTGAAGACGGAATTGCCGGAATGAAATTCATTAATGCCGCTGTCCGTTCTTCCCAAAAAGGAGCAAGTTGGGTAATGCTTGAATGAGAAGTATTCTCCACATGTGCGGGGAAGTTTGGATTACCACAAGCTGCCAGCAAAAAGCGCACACGTATTCTCAATATGTGCGGGGAAGTTTGGTAATGTAAACACCGCAATTGATGATGTTAGCATTACAACGTTATATAAATATATTATGTAAATATAAAATATATATTAATAATACAGACAATAATAATTTTAAAATCAACTTAATAAAAAGTTATTATATTAACAGAAGGAGGAGTAATGGTATTGAAAGCAGTTTATGAAAAGAAAGAGGATATTCCTGGAGAAAGTTACTATTAAAATTATTAAATACAGGGTGCAAGACTGGTATTTAAGTTATTTTCAGATCACTTGAGACTTACAAAAGACGCTTACAAGGAAAATAATAGATCTACTATGGCGATCATTTGACGGTAAAAATGACGGTAAAGAAATAATTTTTCAAAAAATAGATAGTAATATCAAGCTAAGTGGGAGCCGCTCTCGCACCATCTCCAGCCTATTTAAACTTTCCAGAATATTCCAGCATAATCACTGCAAATTCAGATAAAGATCAGGCTTCAAGCGGGTTTCACCCGTA
>Ga0066376_10002935_pt1 | contig 15620 bp, 14 predicted proteins | sample Knorr_S15_td_Bot_FD_77009 | JGI IMG/M metagenome (GOLD analysis project Ga0066376, IMG submission 77009) | Marine microbial communities from Southern Atlantic Ocean transect - Knorr_S15_td_Bottom_ad_5009_LV_A | ecosystem: Environmental > Aquatic > Marine > Oceanic | place: Southern Atlantic... | reverse complement strand
TCGGATTCGGCCTCGGCGCGATACGGTGCGACCACCGCTGGTGGCTGAGCGTCTCGATGACCGCCTGTCTCACGGCGGGGCTGGCATCGTCGGCCACCCCGATCAGAGCCTCGAGCGAACGGTCGCCGCCGATGCGGCCCAGCGCTTGGATGATCTGCTGAACGGCGACGCCTTCCGCGTTTCGCAGCGCGGCGGTCAAGCCGTCGACCGCCTCCTCGCTGCGAATCCGGCCCAGCGCCTCAGCCGATGCCTCCACGACGTGCGAGTCCTGATGTCCGAGTGCCGCGACGAGACCCTCGACCGCGGCCGCATCACGGATCTGGCCCAACGCTTCCGCCGCGTGCCGGGCAACCGACGGGTCACTGTCCGTGAGCGCGGCGACCAGGCCATCAACGGCGCCAACGTCGCGGAGTTTGCCCAGGGCCTCGGCCGCTTCCCGCCGAATGTGCGGTTCGCTGTCCGCCAGGGCCGCGACCAAGGGTTCAACGGCCGCGGTATCGCGGATACGCCCCAACGCCTGGACGACCTCCGCGCGCACCCGGGGTTCGGGGTCATCCAGCGCGACCCCAAGCGCGGCCACCGCCGTCGGATCGCGAAGGCGACCCAGGGCCCACGCGGCCTCCGCTCGTACGCCAGCCTCGGTGTCACGCAGCGCCTCGGCGAGAGGACCCGCCGCAGCGGGAACCTGGTTGCGACCAAGCCCCTGCACTGCGCGCTCGCGAACCCCGGCGTCGTCGTCCGACAGCGACTCGATCAACAACTCGACCACGCGCGGATCAAGCGGCGCGTGGTCGATAGCGACACGCGCCTGGACCCTGGCCATCTCCTCGTGGACTCGTAGTCGCAGGTCCTCCACCACCAACCGGTCGTCGGCCAAGCGATGGAGGTTGGCCTGATGCCGTTCGGTCGCTTGCTCGAGCTCATGCCGAGCCAGCTCCATCTCGTGCATGCGAAGCTGGTTGCGCATGTCGACCTGCCGCACGGACTCGCGTTGCCGCTGCAACCGCGCCTCGAGGTCGGCGACGCGGAGGTCCTGTCGACCCGCCAGCGACTCCGCGGCACCCTCCAACTGGCGTGTCCGGGCTTCGAGCGCTGCGACCTCGCGGGCAAGTTGGTCGCGGCGGGCCTCCAGCTCCACGGATTGCTGCCCGGTAAGGTCAGGCTGCCCGCGCTGGTCATCGAGCGCCCGTTGCAACTCACGGAGCTCGGCGTGGGCCTGTTCGAGCGTGGCCTGCACCGCCTCCGGCTCTGGTTGCTGCCCACGACCCTCACGGGGCGCCGTCGACGACGCCGGGGCTTCAGACGCCGGGGCGACCGGCGCGACCGCGACCTGGGTGTAGGCCGCCGGCGCGGCCACACCCACGACCGGAGCTCCCTCGCCACGCGAGGCCGCACGGACCGATGGCGTCACCGCGGCGAGTGAGACGATCGCCACGGTCATCGCCGTCGTCACGGCGACGGCCAGGCCACGACTGGTCGGGGGTCGACGACTGGGCGCCAGAATCGAGAGCAAGCGGCCTTCGAGTTGAGAGCGCCGGGCCATGGCGACCGCGGCGATGCCGGACCAGCGGGGCTCTCGATGCCCGCGCGCAATCTCGAGCAGATGGTCGGCATAAGGCGAGGCCCGGGTGCCGGCCTGCAGCACCGCGTCGTCGCAGGCCCGCTCGCGCTCGACCCGCTGAGCTCGGACGGCGAGCCAGACCAGCGGATTGAACCAGTAGACCGACACGGCCAGGTTCGCCACGAACTGCCAGACGCAGTCGTGCCTCCCGACGTGGCTGAGCTCGTGCAACAGCACGACCCGCTTGCGGGCCGTCGACCAGTCGCCGGTCGCCGGGACCAGCACCACCGGCCGCCACCATCCCCACGTCATCGGCATGGCGGCCCGTGAGCTGCTCAGCACCCGAACCGGCCGGGTGAGGCCAAGCTGGCCGGTCAGCTCACCCGCGAGGCGCGCCCATTCGGGGTCAACCGGTGGCGCGGCTCTCCGGCGGAGTCGACGGGTGGCCAGAAACCCGAGGCCGGTTCGCATCAGCAGCATGACGGCGCCGAGGAGCCAGAGCCCGAGAACCAGGCGGGGTAGCGTCAATCCTGACGTCAGGCGGTCCAGCCCCGGCCAGCCACCGACGCGCGGCATCATCGCGGGGGCGGTCTCGGCGGGCGCCAAGCCCACCGCGAGTTCGAGGGTCTCCGTCGGTGTCTGGGACGCTCCATGGGCCGACTGGGTGACTCGCGGTGCCGCACCGCCCGGGTCGGGTCGCTGGACCTCGCGCGAGTCGTGAGCGAAGGTAGCGTTGCCCGACGGCCCGGCGGACCGGCTCGAGAACGACGGCAACGGAAGGTCGATCGCCGGCAGATACGTGCCGGTGACCGGAGCCAGCAGGACCCCCGCAAGCGCCAAGGCCCAGACCAAGTGGCGCAACGTCGCGGGACCTCGCCGCAGCCCGAGTGCAACACCCCCGGCCACGAGCACGATGACCGACGTGTGTAGCGTGGTCTCGGCCATCGCCCTCAGCCATGTGTCCGCGGAGATGGTGAGCAGGTTGATCTGGTCCACAGCTACCTTCCTTCCTGACGAGCCTTGTCGATCAGCCCGGACAGCCGGTCGAGGTCATCATCTGAGAGCTTTTCGTGCGAGAGGTCGAGCAACGCGGCCACCGCCTGTTCCGCGGAACCATCGAAGAACGTCTGTACGACCTGCGTCAGAGCCGATCGCCGGGCACGCGCGCGCCCCACGGTCGGCGTGAAGACGTAGCGGGCGCCTTCCCGATCGTGACGCAAATGCCCCTTCTCCTCCAGGATCCGCAGGTGCGCGCGCACCGCCGAGTAACTCGGCGGATCGGGCAGCTCGGCCAGCACATCGGCCGCGGTCGCCCGCCCAAGGCGATACACGATCTCCATGATCTGACGCTCACGGCGGGCCAACTGGTTGTGTGACGGTCTGGGCATCCGGTGCCGCTCCTTGCCAATGCTAAAAATTTAACCGTGCTGAAAAATTAGCATTGTGAAGACTGGCTATCAAGCTGGATGATGTCGGGACGCGCGACTCCCCTTGACAATCGACAAGAGAGACCATTACCGTTTTGAAGAACACGACGAGGAGGACAGGTGACAAAGAGCCGAACGGATCTGCTGCAGGGCACGCTGGATCTCTTGGTGCTGAAAACACTGTCTACCGGCGCGAGGCACGGGTGGGGCATCTCTCAGCGGATCCATCAGATGTCGAAGGATGTCCTGCAGGTGAATCAAGGCTCGCTCTACCCGGCGTTGCACCGGCTCGAGCAGCAAGGGTGGATCCGAGCCCGGTGGGGCAAGTCCGAGAACAATCGTCAGGCGAAGTACTACGAGCTGACCCCTCGCGGTCGTCGCCAGCTGGATGAAGAAACCGAGAACTGGGTCAGGTTGTCGACGGCCGTCGCCGGAATCGTGGAGGCTTAGGCGACGGAGCGTGGTATCTCGGAAAACTTTCGAGCCCTAGCATCCGTCTAATCGGTCTGTCGCGGTGACTAATCGATCAGATGTTGCCGACGATGCGCTCCGAAGTGGCATGATGCCATTCGACGGCGCTGAGGAAAGATCACATGGACATTGCGCGTCCGGACATCGCCCGAGCGAAGAAAGTCCGTCGGATCCTGTACAGCACCGCGTTCGCCGTGGTGCTCATCATGGTCACGGTGGGTGTCTCACGTCTGGAACCGGCATCACCGCGGGTGGAACGCGACACGGTGTTCATGGATACGGTGCAACGCGGTGAAATGCTTCGACAGGTCCGTGGCACTGGCACCCTGGTGCCCGAGCAGATTCGCTGGATCTCGGCCATCACGAACAGCACGGTGGAAAAGATCCTGCTGGAGGCGGGCGCGCACGTCGAGCCGGACACAGTCATTGTCGAGCTGAGCAACCCTCAGCTCGAGCAAAGCGCCATCGAAGCGGAGTTAAACCTGCGGGCGGCGCGAGCTCGGTACAAGAGCCGCGAAGTCGCCCTCGATCAGCTTCTGCTTTCCCAACAGGCGCTGGTAGCCACGTCGGAGTCGGCCGCACAGCTCGCTGAATATGAAGCGGCGCTCGAGCAGGAGCTGTTCACCGATCAGCTAGTGTCGGAACTCTCGCTTCGTCAGAAGCAGTCGCGGGCGGAACAGTTGCGCACCCAGAACGGCATCGAACGACAGCGGCTCGAGATCCAGACCAGTGCCATGGCAACGGATCTCGCGGCCGAACAAGCGGACGTCGATCGGCTGGAAACGATCTACCAGCTTCGCCAACAGGAAGTGAGCGACCTGCGGCTGACCGCCGGCGTGGCCGGCGTGCTGCAGGAAGTGCCGCTGGAAGAAGGCGCGAGCGTCACGCCCGGGACGAATCTGGCCCGCGTCGGCGATCCGTCGCGCCTCAAGGCAGAGCTACGAATTCCTGAGACCCAGGCCCGCGATATTCAGGTGGGACAACCAGCGTTGATCGACACCCGCAACGGGATCATTCCCGGCCACGTGATCCGGATCGACCCGGCGGTAACGGCGGGAACGGTCACCGTCGACGTCGCGCTGGACGGCGAGCTCCCGCGCGGGGCCAGACCGGATCTGACGGTGGACGGTACGATCGAACTCGAGCGCCTGGAAGACGTCATCTATGTTGGACGGCCGGTGTTCGGGCAAGAGGAATCGATCGTCAGCCTGTTCAAGCTCCTGCCAGAGACCGACGAGGCGGTTCGGACCCGGGTGAGCCTGGGCCGCAGTTCGGTGAACACGATCGAAGTCATCGAAGGCCTGCAGCCGGGCGACCAGGTGGTGCTATCTGATATGTCGCAGTGGGACGCGTTTGACCGCGTCCGATTGAACTGACGGACGAGACACGGAGAACAACTTATGAATGAGGCGACGCAGCCGTTGATTCATCTCGACGGAGTTACCAAGGTCTTTCTGACAGACGAAGTGGAAACGCACGCCCTCGAGAGCGTCGACCTCGAAATCTTCCCTGGCGAGTACATCGCGATTTCGGGTCCCTCGGGCTGTGGGAAGTCGACCCTGCTGTCCATCCTGGGCCTGCTCGACACGCCGTCTGACGGCCAGTACCAATTGAACGGGCAATCGGTCGCGACGCTCAAGATGTCCGAGCGCGCCCGCACCCGAAACCGCGAGATTGGCTTCATCTTCCAGAGTTTCAATCTGATCGGCGACCTCTCGGTCTATGAGAACGTCGAGCTCCCGCTGACCTATCGCGGCATGCGTCCGGCCGAGCGAAAAGAGCGCGTCCACGACGCGCTTGAAAAGGTGGAGATGGCCCATCGCGCCAAGCACCTGCCGAGCCAGTTGTCCGGTGGTCAGCAGCAGCGGGTGGCGGTCGCTCGCGCGGTGTGTGGACAGCCGTCTATTCTCCTGGCCGACGAGCCGACGGGGAATCTGGACTCGAAGAACGGCGAGGCGGTCATGACCCTGCTGGAGCAGTTGCACGGAGAGGGCTCGACTATCTGCATGGTCACCCATGACCCACGCTACGCACTGCACGCGGGCCGCGAAATCCATCTCTTTGACGGGAGGATCGTCCAAGACCAAACCGGCGACAACCGGACGCCGATGGAGAGCTAGACGTTTTCCGACGAGGCGCCCGCGTGGACGGTGTTGCTTCCTCGGTCACATGCCGCCTGCATGCTCCCTCGTCGCGCCTTGCCACACAGACGCCTCGTCAGAAAACCCCCTTGGATGTCGCCTAGGCGCGCACCTGCGCGCCTCGCGGTCGCGGAGTGGGGCTCTCGGGGCCCCCGCGGAGCGGTCGCGTGGGGTTCGGGGCGGAGCCCCGTCTGAAGAGGTCAACGGCGCTCCACGGTGGTGTAGTCCAGATAGGTCCGCCCGTCAACGGCGGACACGACCGCCGTCAGCCGGTACGCGCCGTCATCGCTCTCGACCGTCACCTCGGTCGTCTCGACGCTGACGGGGGCCGTGGTCCCGTCATCTCGCAACGCTTCACGCAGCACCCGCCCCTGCATCGAGGGCGGCGCCTCGACACCAAGCAGATGCAAGAACGTCGGCGCAAAGTCGACGTTGCCGGTGGGCGACTCGACCCGCGTGCGTTCTTTCAGATCGGGACCAACCGCGACCAGGGTGTTGCCGATGTCGAACGGACTCGAGCTCCCATGGCCAGCGACCCCGCCCTGCGCGGATGTGCCGAGGAATCCGTACGGGCCGACGTCATTGGTCCAATCGGGCGAGTACAGAATCTGAGCCGACCGCTCGTGCTCCCATCGCGCGAGTTCGAAGGACAAGGTGCCAGGCACCCACCCCTCGCTCGCACCGGGGCTGGCCGCTTCGGTGAACACCGCGCCGACCTCCTCCGCGTCCTGCAGAGCGGCGACGATCTCGGCAATCGTCGTGCGGTCGTCGTCGCGCACATAGATCGCGCCGGCCCCCGCGACGATTCGCGGCGAGCCATCATCGAGCGCACCGACGAACGGCGCCAGCACCGCCGTCAGGTCGACGCTGCCCGTGTGCTCTGAAAACCCGTGGTCGGACGTCACCCAGATGTTCGTCGTGTCCAGCAACCCCGCCGCGCCGAGCCCGTCCTGAATTCGCTGAATCTCGGCGTCCAGACGAAACAGCGCCTCGGTGGTCACCGAGTGCCCGATGCCATGCTGATGCGCCGTCGTATCGGGATCACTCAGCCACAATACCGTCACCGCAGGAGCGATCTCAGGGAGGGCGAGTTCCAGGAAGGCATCGACGATCCAGCGATTTCTCGCATGGTTCGGCGTGCCCGCCTCAGGCACCGGACCGAGTCTGGCAAGCGCCTCACGGTGGAGGCTGTCGGGGGTTCCATACTCATAGTGCAAAATGGCACCCCCGGCCACCGTGTGGTTCAGCAGATACGAGGACCCGCTCGAACCCGAGCTCACGACCAGCAGTCGGTGTCCGACCGTCTCCAGGACCTCACCCAGCGTCGTCGCCGTCAGCAACGGCGAACCGGCCGTTTCGACTCGCAGCAGGTTGGCACGGTCACTGGTGTTGAGGAACGTGCCCGGGTCGACAGAGGGAAAGAACACGGAATTCCCCATCAGCCCGTGGGTCTCGGGGTAGGCGCCGGTGGAGATCGACGAGGCGTTCACCCGGGTCACGGTTGGGTACACGGCATGATGCCGGGCCATGACCACCCCACGCTGACCAAGCGCGTACAACGCGGGCATGATCTGCGGGGTGACGTAGTCCGGACGCAGCCCGTCGAGCACTATCAACAGCTGACGAGACGACGGGGTCGCGCCCTCTTGGCTGGCGTCGCCACACCCGCTGACGGTCAAACTCGCCAGAAGCCAAGAAACTGTTATGAAACGGGGTGCGTGTCGCATGGGTCACCGCGTAAGGTCATGGCTACCGGCCCGCGGTGACGGGCTCGCGCGCGACCGGCGGCGGTCAAGGCCAACGCCTCACCGTTTAATGAGGCCGAGCACGAAACAGACGACGACGACGGCGAAAGGCACGACCGCACCAGCGGTGAACAACAGTGTGGCGAAGGTGGGCGCTGGTTCCATGTGTAGCTCCTCGGATCGGGATCGAGTCGTGGATGGATATCCACCGGACAAACCAGCTGATTATAGGTGAACTGGAGGCAAAATGCTGGACCTTCGACCCAACTGCGAGCGTTGCGACTGCGACCTTCCCCCAGACTCCGTGGGAGCCATGATCTGTTCATTCGAGTGTACGTTTTGTGCGGACTGCGCGGCCGGGCCACTGCAGCAGCAGTGCCCCAACTGCGGGGGTGAGCTGGTGCGCCGTCCGACACGTCGGTTCGACGCATTGACGCGGTTCCCTGCTTCGATCACCAGAGTCCGCGCAGCGACGTAGCGCCACGAGAGTGAAACCTAGCAGGGCGCGGGAAAATGACCTTGGGCGGTTTCCGAGCGAGGCGTTCGTGTGGCAAGGCGCAAGGAGGGAGCATGCAGGCGGCATGTGACCGACGAAGCAACGCCGCCACACGGACGCCTTGCCCGGCGAACAAGCGTCACCTACAGGGGACGTTTGGCGGGATTGGGCCGGCAAATCGGTTGAGACATATCAGCGTATCTAATTGACCCAACTGCACTTGTCAAAAATGACATTCTTGGCGCGGAGTTCGCGATTAGTGGAGGTAGCGCCTGTGGGAGGTCATGCCGATGAGAGCCCTGAAACTGACATACTCGATGGTCCGGTCGCTGCTCGCCAGACCAACGTCGCGACCAAATCTGGCCATCGTGGCTCTAGCGGGCGCGCTGTCAATGACCGGAGCCTGCATCAGCGTGCATGCCCACCGGCCCGTGGCGGCCGCCAACTATCACCATCAGCATCGACTCGAGTGTGACCATGTGGTGGCCTGCCACGTGCAGCGCGGCCGGCATCAGCGCCAGGCGCACCAGTCTCACACCCGCTATGCGCACCAGCATCGGACGAGGCAGGGACACGACGTGACGTGCTACGTCGTGCGAGGCCGCCATTCGCATGGTCCGTGAGGCGGACGGCGCGTCGACCTACACGGTGGCTGGCTGGTCTGAAGACCCGCGCCTACGTGAATGACAGCGCCATTAGCAGCCTGGGCCAGCCAGGGGTTTCCGGGGCGCGGCGCCCGGCTGGCTAGGCGCGACGAGGGAGCAGGCGGCCTGTGACCGAGGAAGCAACAACGCCAGGCGGGATGCCCCGCCCCGGAAACCGTTATTGGGAGCCGAAGGGAAATGCGGTGAGCCAGGCTCTGGCGTGGTCGAGATCGTCGGACCGGAGGGTGTCGGGATTGATACCGCGCTCTGCGCCCAGGTAGTAACCGAGCAGCTGAAAGGCGACGGCGGCCAGCGGCGGCATCAACAGCTCGCCGAGCGGTCCGGGCACGGCAATCACGAACGACGCGTCGGGCGCGATGGCGTCATCACCCTCGACCACCAGCGCGAGGCTGGGTGACCGGGCCGCCCGGGCCGTCCGTACGACGTCGTGCAGCCGCCCGTACGCCTTCCCCGGCGGTGCGATGACAACGGTTCCCACAGTGTCGGCCAGCACGGGAATGGCGTTGTGCAGATACCCTGCCGGGCGGTACGCCTTGCACAGCAGACTGCTTTCTTCCTCGACCTTCAGGGCGCCCTCGCGCGCAGAGAACCAGTTCGGGCCGCCGCCCACCACCAGCAGCGCCTGCTGATCGTTGAGCGCGTTCGCAATCTGCGACACGTTCAAATCCTCGTCGTGGAGGAACTGCGCGGCGGCGTTCGGCAGATGACCGATGGCGATCCCAAGTTCGTCGGCCTCGTGAGCGCTGAGCTTGCCGGTGGCGGCGCCCACCTCCAGCGCCAACACATACAACATCATCAGACGGGTGGTCAGCACGGACACGGCGGGACCGCAGCGCTGTCCGGTCGGGAAGCAGATGGTCTCGTCACAGAGCGCCTCGAGGGCGCTGCCGGCGGTGTTGGTGAGGGCCACGGTGAGCAGACCATGGTCGGTGGCATGCCGCGCGGCGTCGATGGTCTCGGCGGTCGACCCGGTGGCTGACTGCACCACCAGCGCGGTCGGTTCCTGCCCTTGAGCCCAGTGATGCGTGAACTCCAGCGAGTCGTGGCTTTCGGTCGTCCATCCGCTCCACTTCCGGCAAATGAACGACCCGAACTGGGAGCTGTGAAACGCGGACCCGCACCCGGTGAACACGAGATGTCGGATGCCTTGATCGATGAGCCGGTGGGCCAACGCCGCCAACTCGGACCGCAACTCGAGCACCTGCCGCATCAGGTCAGGCTGTTTACGGAGATCCTCGATCAGCAGGAACGGATGGCGTTGTCTGATTTCCGGTGTCTGACGGATACGGGCCCACAGCGGCACGCGGGCCAGCTCGCTCTCGAGCCAGGCGGGCATCGGATCGTCCCGGGACGGGGCCGTTTCGTCAGGGTGGCCGTCGAGCAGTTCTCGCGCCCAGGGCGGCAACGTGCGTGTCATCGATCAATTCAGGTCAGGTACCAACTCGTCATCTTACTCCGTCCAGGCCTCGGCCCAGGACGCTACTCACCCACCAGATCGCCCAAAGCAATCCACAGACCAGCAGTCCGAGGCGAATGGCGCCAGGCCGCCTGGTCAACGGTCGGAGTCGGGATTGGGGACTCGGCGTCCACCCAAGCTGGTCGAGAGACCGCGGTGCCTCGCGAGGCCGGCGCCAGTCGCGCTCCCGCCGGACCCCCAGCGCGTCGTGCAGACGACTCACCCGGCCATTGTGACTCAGGACGTTGCTGGCGGGGAATCAGAGCACGTTACAATTCAGACTGGTCGGTGGAGGGGCGCCAGCGATCGACACCGGCCGCCGCAACCATGGAAGAGCAGAGACTCCACCGCCGCGTCAGTTTTCGCACCGAAGTGTGGCGTGGCGAAGACGGTATCTTTTCGCGCGGCGACGAGCGACTCGGCGACCTCAGTGTCGGCGGCGCCTTCATCCAGGGTGCGGGCGCGAGCATCGGCGCCATTCTGAACCTGCGCTTCAAACTCCCCGCCGGCGACGACTTCATCACCTGTACGGCCATTGCCCGACACACGCGCGGCGGCGGGCTCGGGGTCGAGTTCCTCGACCTCTCACCTGACAACCTGAAACGACTGGCGGCGTTCGTCAACGCCGGTGCCAGCGCCACCGTCTAGCTGTCCTCCCCGTGTCTGTTTCAGCGCCCACATACCCCGCTCCCGGCGTGCTGGGAAGCTTGCCCGATTTCCGGCGAGACCCCTTGGGTCTCCTGATGTCCGGCTTCCGGACATGCGGCGATGTCGTCCGCTTCCGACTGCTGAACCGGTCACTGTTCCTCGTGGCCCATCCGCGCGATGCACGCCGGGTGCTGCAAGACCACGCCAACCAGTACGACAAGGGCACCCGCGGATTCCGCGTGCTCCGGGTGTTTCTCCGCAAGGGATTGCTGACCAGCGAGGGGGCCCACTGGTTGCGCCAAAGGCGCATCGTGCAACCGGCGTTTCACCGGGACCGGATCGCGGGCTTCGGCGACACGATGACGTCGGCGGCCGGTGATCTCGTCGACGACTGGCTCCGATCACCATCTGAGACCGTGAACGTCACGGCCGACATGATGCGTCTGACGCTCCGCATTGTCGGCGAGACATTGCTGAGCACCGACGTCAGCCAAGAGGCCGATCGCGTCGGTCAGGCATTGCACACGATGCTGCGCAGCGCCAATGAGGCCATCGGCCGAGTCGTCCCGATGCCCGCGTGGTGGCCCGGCCGAGCCAACCGTGTGCAGCACGCGGCGATGCGTACGCTGGATGACGTCATTCTCGAGATCATCGCGTCGCGACGGACAAGTGCCGGTCGGGCGGGGTCAATGGCCCGAGCGTCGGACGACGACTTGCTGTCAATGCTGATGGAAGCCCGCGACGAAGAGACCGGCGAGGGAATGAACGACGCGCAGCTGCGCGACGAGGTGATGACCATTTTTCTGGCCGGCCACGAGACGACCGCCATCGCCCTCGGCTGGACATGGCATCTGCTCGCGTCCCATCCCTCGGTCCGCCAGCGGCTCGAACGGGAGCTCGACCACGCGCTGGGCGGACGGCCGCCGACCATGGCCGACCTGTCGCGGTTGGGATATGTCGACCAGGTCGTGAAGGAATCGATGCGGCTCTACCCACCGGCCTGGGTGGTTTCACGCCGGCCGATGAGCGAAGACGTGGTGGGTGGATGTCGAATTCCGGCCGGTGCGATCGTCCTGACCAGCCCCTACGTGACCCATCGACACCCGGAATTCTGGCCCAACCCGGAGCGCTTCGACCCGGATCGTTTCGACCCAACACGTTCGGTCGAACGACCGCCGTTCGCGTACTTCCCGTTCGGCGGCGGACCGCGTCAGTGCATCGGGAACACGTTCGCGATGATGGAGCTGGTGCTCGTGGTCTCGGCCATCGCGCAACGATGTCGACTGGACGCCACCGACCGACGCGAGATCGGCGGGGACCCGGCGATCACGCTCCGCGCGGCGACCCCGATCACGATGCGCGTGAGTCGGCGAGCTGGCGCGCCCGCCTAAAGTACCCCGGCGCGTTCAGTCTCGCGCACAGGTCGAAGAACGTGGGGCGCGGGCCATTCCAGCGGAGAGTATCGACCGACGCGAACAGCTCCACCGTCGTGCGCAACGTCGCCAGATCCCGGAACTGGACGGCCAAGTCGCGGTGGGTGGCGAGCTCGGTGGCCAGACGGACGGCACCTCTGACCTTGACGTCCCACCGACCCGCGGCATCCGGAATCGCCTCCAGGTGGCCATATCGTGCGAGCACAAGCGCGGTCGACTTGGCACCCCAGCCGCGCAGCCCAGGAAAGCCGTCGGCCGCGTCGCCCACGAGTGCGAGATAGTCGGGAATCGACTCTGGCCGCACGCCGAACTTCCCACGCACGCCGTCGGCGTCCCGCATGACCCCGGCGCGGCGGTCGAACTGCACGACGCGACGGCCGACAACGCACTGTGCGAGGTCTTTGTCCGGAGTGCAGATGAACACCTGCTCGACACGCGCATCGGCGCTGGCGGCGAGGGCGGCCGACGCCAGGCCATCGTCCGCCTCGAACTCCGTCATCGGCCAGACGCACACACCGAGCGCCTCCAACGCCTCCTCCAACAGGGAAAACTGCGCGAACAACGCCGGCTCGATCCCCTCCCCGGTCTTGTAGCCGGGCCATAGCTCGTTGCGAAAGGACTCGATGACATGGTCGGTCGCGACGCCGAGGTGCGTGACGTCCTCTTCGAGCATGCCCAGCACCGAACCGACCACGCCGCGCACGGCGCCGACTTCCCGGCCTTCGGCATCGGTGGCCGACGGCACCGCATAGAAGTGTCGAAACAGCTCGTACGTCCCGTCGATCAGGAAGACGTTCATCGCAGCGGCGTAAAAATTATTCAACCAGCGAGAACTCGAGACGGCGCACCGCGATGCCCAATGAGCGTTGGTCGTCGCTGAGGCCAAGCGCGGCGGGACTGACGGCCGAGGACACACGCAGCCCGACGCGGTTCATCCCGGTCTTCCACCGGGCGGCGGGCACCAGCCAGCGGTGAGTCCCACGGACCATCGGCTGGACGGCCAGCGCTTGCCCGTTGACCACGAGAGTGATCGTGACCTGGTCGTCGCTCAGGTCCGCCGCGGCGGCGGACGCGTCGACGTCCACGCGGATTTGCCCGGTCCGTGTGAGCTGGACAAGCAACTCGGTCTCCGCACCATTGGACCATCGAAACGCTCCGCGTCCATCCTGCTCAGGACCATGCCAGCCCCAGCCGAACGTATCCGGCTGCGCTACGGGCACCGTGGCAACCGACGGCGCTCCGGTCGCGAAGAGCGGCTCGCCACTGACGATACCGCACAGCTCCAGCCCCTGGCGAGTCGGGTCCGACGATTCGTACCGAACGTAGGCCACCGTCGGCGCCTCGCGAACACCTCGACAGGAAACCCCCGGGGCGTAGCGAGGCAGCGAAGCGTCGACCTTCGGCGCTGCTTCCTCCGCGTTCCGAGAACCGCGGCAACCGTACTGAAACAGTTGGTGTAGTGCCCGCGTCATTAGGGCAGTGGATGCCAGGGCGCAATGAACCACCACTGGTCAGCCGGCCGCCGGTCCCGTGTGACAGGAGCCTCAGCGGCAACGGTATAATCCAGACTACCGGTACGTTCCATCCTGGCGTGTGGCGGCGATTCGACCATGACAGGCGCACGGCTAGAGATCACTGACCAGACCGGGCAGACTCGCGTCCTGCCACTGGATGACGACCGCCTGACGATCGGTCGCAGCCACGGCAACACGTTGGTGCTGGACGGGGCTCAGATCTCGCGACGCCACGCTGAAATCGTCAACGAGGGGGACCGTTTTGTCCTGCGAGACCTCGGCTCACGTGCCGGCATCTTCGTCAACGACGAGACGGTCAGCGAGCACACGCTCGGCCACGGGGATCAGATCCGTATCGGCCGACATACCAATCTGAGATTTCTTGTCGGGGATGCGCCGGTCTCGTCGGCCCACGCCACCAGTACGGCGGTCGGCGACCTCCGCCAGACCGCGACACTCCTCGAAGGGCTCCGGGCGCTGGGCACCGCCACCGTCCTCGACCAGGTGCTCGCGATGGTGATCGATTACGCCATCGCGCTCAGCGGGGCCGAGCGCGGTTTCATCATGCTGGTGAATCCGTCCGGGGCGCTCGAGTTCACGGTGGGCCGCGGCCGCCGCAAGGCGACCCTGCCGGGCGACACCTTCCAGACCAGCCAGAAGATCCCGAAACAGGTGTTCGGGACCGGCGAAGCACTCCTCGTGGCCGACCTCCGCGACGAGCTGTACGCCGGTGCCCATGAGGGAACGGTGAGCCTGGGGATCCGCACGGTGTACTGCGTACCGTTGCGATTGGTGCGGTATGTCGAGACCGAGAACAACGAGCCGGTGGACACCGGGGACGGGAACTCCGTTCGCCGGATCGGAGTGCTCTACCTGGACGATCGGGAAACGGGATCGCTCAGTTCCGAGCAGACCCAGATTGGCCTGGAGACGCTGGCGGGGGAGGCCGCGGTCGCGATTGAGAACGCGCGGCTCTATCGAGAGAGTCAGGAGAAATCGCGGCTCGATCGCGAAATGCTGAACGCGTATCAATTCCAGCAGGCACTCTTGCCGACAGCACCCCCGGCAAGCGAGTACTTCGCGGCCTCGGCCGAGATGGTGCCCTGTCTGTCGATCGGCGGTGACTTCTACGACTACGTGGACCTGGACGGCAGCTTGGGATTCGTGCTGGGCGACGTGAGTGGGAAGGGGGCGGCAGCCGGACTCCTGGGAGCCCGGGTCCAGGAGATTTTTGCTCACCAGGCGCCCGGCAACGACCCGCAATCAGCCGTCACCGCCATCAACCAGACGCTGGTCCGCAAACAGCTCGCGGCCCGGTTCGTCACATTGTTTTATGGGGTCCTGTCGCCGAGCGGCGAGCTGACCTATTGCAACGCCGGCCACAACGCCCCCTTCCTGATCGGGGCCACCGGTGTCCAGCGGCTGGTCACCGGCGGCCTCATCGTCGGCCTCTTTCCGGAGGCCGTGTACGAACAGGCGGTGGTCCCGCTAACTTCGGGTGACATCGTGGTCACGTTCAGCGACGGCGTCTCAGAAGCCTTGAGTGCGAAAGGCGAGGAGTTTGGCGACGACCGGCTTCTGGCGTGTCTGCGGGAGGCCCCGCGCGACCTGGGTCCGCACGAACTGGTCGAACACGTGATGACGACGGTCCGTGAGTTCACCGTCGGCGAGCCGCCGAACGACGACATCACCGTGCTCGTGGTCCGGTTCCTCGGCGGCACCACCCAAACGGCGGCCGGATGACCCGGACCTCTGGTCAAAAACGCTGACGAGTGGTTTCCGGCGAGGCGTTCGTCTGGCCAGGCGCAAGGAGGGAGCAGCCAGGTGGGCTGTCAACATCGCCAGATGGTGCCCCGCCCGAAACCCTGGCCAGGTGCTGAAAAACACCAGAGGGGTTTCCTGGCAAGCCGTTCGTCTGGCCAGGCGCGAGGAGGGAGCAGGCAGGCGGCATGTGACCGACGAAGTAACGCCGCCAGGCACACGGATCGCCAGGAAACCTCTAGCTTTCTCGGCGGGCGACGCTGCTGGCGGTCGGACAGGGCTCCCAGCCAAGACTACTAAGG
>Ga0066376_10002934_pt1 | contig 15620 bp, 9 predicted proteins | sample Knorr_S15_td_Bot_FD_77009 | JGI IMG/M metagenome (GOLD analysis project Ga0066376, IMG submission 77009) | Marine microbial communities from Southern Atlantic Ocean transect - Knorr_S15_td_Bottom_ad_5009_LV_A | ecosystem: Environmental > Aquatic > Marine > Oceanic | place: Southern Atlantic... | reverse complement strand
GCGCCAAGGAGCGGGAATTCGTGCCGCCCGAGGTTGTGTCCATCTCCCCCGAGCCGGGCGAGGTCACCGAGTTGAGCGCGATCACCGTCACCTTCAGCGAGCCGATGTCCGGCGTGGATGTGGGTGACTTGATGGTCAACGACTACCCGGCGACGGAACTGACAGAGAAAGCCAACACGTTTACATTCCAGTTTGACCAACCGGCCAACGGGAGGATTAACGTCTGGTGGGCGCCGGGCCACGGCATCGGCGACGAGGCGTCTCCGCCGAATAAGTTTACCCCCGAGGGAAGCACGGGGATTCATAAAGCCACTTGGAGCTACGAGCTGCTCGACCTCGTGCCGCCGCGCTTGGCCAGCCGCCTGCCGTTCGCCGGCACGGCGCGCCAATTCAGCCAAGTGGAGCTGTGGTTCGACGAGCCGGTGCAGGGCATCGACGCGGCCGACCTCATGGCCAACGGCCTCACGGCCACGGCGGTGAGCGGCCACGGCGCCGGGCCGTATTTGTTCGAGTTCGGTGAGTCGGCGCTTGGCCAAGTGGAGCTGACTTGGGCGGACGACCACGGCATCACCGATTTCAACAAGACGCCCAACCCGTTCCTTGGCCAAGCGTGGTTGGTCGAAGTTGACCCGTCGCACTCCCCCGGCGACGTGGTCATCAGCGAGTTCAGCGCCGCCTCCACCCGGGCGTACAAGCGGGTGGACGGAGACTGGATCGAACTTCACAACCGCAGCGACGCCGCAGTGAGCCTCGCGGGCTGGTCGTTGACGGACGACCGGGACAACTTGGCCAAGTGGCTTCTCCCCGACCTCTCCATTGGCGCCGGCAAGCGGCTTGTCATTTTTGCCACCGGCGAGGACATCCGCAACAACAGCACGTCCAAGCCGTCGCACACCAATTTCAAGCTCAACCCCAACGGCGAATATCTGGCGCTCTGCAGCCCGGAGGCGCCGCGCCGGGCCGTGTCGGCGGTCGAGTTCCCCGAGCAGGCCGCGACGGTCAGCTACGGACTCGACGAGAATGACGAGTGGGTTTATTTCGCAAAACCGACGCCTGGCACGGCCAACAGTTCCGCCACCGTTTCGCGCCGCGTGAAGCCGGTGCACTTCAGTTTGCCGCGAGGTTTTTATGAGCAGAAATCGATCTTCCTCACGCTGTCCACGGACACCCCCGGCGCGAGCATTCACTACACCACCAACGGAGACACCCCGGCCTGCTGTGGCACGGGACGCTACGACAAGGTTGGCAAGGTTTACTCCGGGCCGATTCGGATTTCCAAGACGAGCATCGTGCGGGCCGTCGCGTACAAGGATGAGATGCTGCCGTCGAAGATTCGGACGAACACTTATTTTTACGGGCTGCCAACCTCGCGGCGGCGTCTCCCCGCCCTGTCGCTGGTGACCGATAACCGACACCTTTGGGGCTCGAAAGGCATCCAGAAACAGCCCAACGCCACCAAGCACGGCATCGCCTGGGAACGGCCCGTGTCGGCCGAGTTGATCCGTCCCGACGACAATGGCGGCTTCGCGGTGGACTGCGGCATCCGCATCCAGGGCGGCGGCTACGTGCGGCCCCGCTACAATCCGAACAGTAATCTGCCGTTCAGCAAGTTTTCATTTCGCCTGTACTTTCGCGGCGACTACGGAACCGGCCGGCTCGAGTACCCGCTGTTCGGCGACACGCCGGTGCAGTCGTTTGACCGCATCGTGCTGCGGGCCGGCATGAACGACCACACCAGCCCGTTCGTGAAAGACGAGTGGGCGCGGCGACTCTGCTCCAACGTCGGGCAGGTCTGCCCGCGCGGCAACTTTGTGAACCTGTTCATCAACGGGAAATTCAAGGGCTACTACAACCCAACCGAGCGCATCGACACCAAGTTCCTCGCCGACTGGTATCAAACCGACGAAAACTATGACCTCATCGCGCAGTCCAATGAAGTTCGCGCCGGCAACGTCACGGCTTGGCGCAAGCTGCTTAACTACGTCAACCGGTACGACATGCAGGATCCCAAGCACTTCCGGGTCGTTGAGCAGCAACTGGACATGGCGGCCATGGCCGACTATCTCCTGCCGCTCATCTACGCCGCCAACGACGACTGGCCGCACAACAACTGGCGCGTCGCCCGCCACAAGCCAGACGGCCGGTTCCGCTTCATCAACTGGGACGCCGAGTGGACCTTCAGCAAAAGCACCAGCCACAACACGATTAAGAACCAGCTCTCCAACACCAGCCCGCCGTGGGGCACCACCGACATCGCCCGGCTGTTCAACGGCCTGAAGGTCAGCTCCGAGTACCAGATGATTTTTGCCGATCGCGTGCACAAGCACTTCTTCAACGGCGGCGGCTTGACGGACAAGGAGATCCGCCGGATCTATGACGAGATTTACAACACGGTCAAGGGCACGGTGAGCCTCAGCAAAAGCTGGGGAACAAACTGGATCCGCAAGCGGCGCGCACCGGTGTTGAAACATCTCAAGGAGGCCAACTTCAACGCCTCCGGGCAGGCCCCTGTCTTTAACCAGTTCGGCGGCACGGTCCCGGATGGGTTCCAGTTGAACATGACCTCCACCAAGGGCAGTATCTATTACACCACCGACGGCACCGACCCTCGGACACGCTTCACCGGCACCCTCTCGGCGGCGGCCAAGCCGTACGACAAGGCCGGCGGGCTGTCCCTCTCCACCGGCACCCACATCAAGGCCCGCTCGCTCAGCGGCAGCACATGGAGCGCGCTGACCGAGGCGTCGTTCATGGCCGGGGATGGCAGCCCGCCGATTCGAATCACCGAGCTCATGTACAACCCGCAGGGAGGGAATGCGTTCGAGTTCATCGAGTTGAAGAACATCGGCGACACTGAGGTGGAGTTGTCCGGCTTTTCGTTTGACGGCATCACGTACCAGTTCGCCGAGGGCAGCACACCGCTGGCTGCAGGCGCTTATCTGTTGCTTGTCAACGATGCCAATGTCACGGCATTCCGGGCGCGCCATCCCGGCGTGCGGCTGGATGGCCTTTACGAGGGCAACCTGTCGAACAAGGGCGAGCGTCTGGCCCTGCTCGATCGCAACGGCGAGACCGTGCTGTCGGTGGACTACGACGACGACGGCGCTTGGCCAAGCGCGCCGGACGGCGACGGCTATTCACTCGTGTTGAGCAACACGGAGGGCGACCCCGACTCGCCGGCCAACTGGCGCGCCAGCTTGGCCAAGGGCGGCACGCCCGGCCGGCCCAGCCCCAGCGGCCCGCAGCCGTTGGTCATCCTCAACGAGGTGCTCGCCGAGAACGTCGCCTCGGCGCCAAACGGCGGCACGTTCCCCGACTTCGTCGAGTTGAAAAACGTCGCCGGCACCGATGTGTACCTGCAAAACTGGAGCCTGAGCGACAACCCGGCCAAGCCGCGAAAGTTCAACTTCCCCGCCGGCATCGTGATCAAGGCTAACGGCTACCTCGTCGTTTGGCTCGATGACGCCGCAGAGGCGCCGGGGCTGCACGCCGGGTTTGCGATGGACAACGACGGCGACATCATCGCGCTGTTCAACCCGGAGGGCGAGCGCATCGACGTGCTGGGCTTCGGCCTGCAGGTGGCCGACCACTCGATCGGCCGCAACCGCGACGGCGGTGATTGGTCGCTCAACCAGCCGACCCCCGGCAAGGCGAACAGGGCCGCGCCGGTCGCCGACCTGAAGAATCTCAAGCTCAACGAGTTCGTCGCCGCCGCGCCGCCGGGCAGCGATGACTGGGTCGAGTTGCTCAACACCGACAGCAAACCGGCCGCGCTGTTCGGCCTCGCGTGGGAAGCCGGCTTGGCCAAGTTCACCTATCGCCGCCTCTCGTTTATTGCGCCTGACAGTTATACGGTTTTCAGGGCCGACAAAAAACCGGGCGTGCGGCACCTTGATTTCAAGCTGCCCGCCGCCGGTGGCACGCTGCTTTTGCGCGACACCAACGGCGCAGAACTCGACGACTTGAGCTACCGCACGCAGGAGGACGGCGAGTCGCGCGGACGCTACCCGAACGGCACCGGCCCGTGGACCACGTTCACCACCACCGTCAGCCCCGGCCAAGCCAACTACCTGCCCAAGACCGACGGCTTAAAGCTCAACGAAATTCTTGCCATCAACGACGCGGTCGTCATCGACCCGCTCGGCCGAACCAGCGACTGGATCGAGATTTGGAACAACTCAACAACGTCCATCGATCTCACCGGCATGAGCCTGAGCATCGACAAGGTCGAGCCCGGGCAATGGAGCTTCCCCGGTGACGCCCAACTCCGGGCCAAGGGCCGGTTGCTCGTGTGGTGCAACGGCTCCCGCGACCCCGCGCTTGGCCCGGCAGATTACCTAAACACCGGCCACTCACTCAACGGCGCTTACGGCACCGTGTACCTGTTCAACGCCAGCGAGCAGATTGTCGATAGTGTGAGCTACGGTTTCCAAGTGGCGGACCGCTCCATCGGCCGCGACAAAAACGGCGACTGGGCGCTGCTCGACTCCCCCACTCCGGGCAAAGAAAACAAGCTCCCGGCGACGCTGGGCTCGCCGTCCAATCTTGTCATCAACGAGTGGATGGCCAACGGCCGTGGCAGCGACTGGATCGAACTGCACAACCCGCTGACGATGCCGGTTCGGATGGACGGGCTGTACCTGACCGACGACATCAGCTCGGTCGGCCGCACCAAGTTTGAGATCACGAGACTCAACTACATCGCCGGCGGCGGCTTCGTGAAATGGATCGCCGACGCCGACTTGGCCAAGGGCGGCGACCACGTCAATTTTAGCCTGTCCACCCTCGGCGAACCGATCGCCCTTTACAGCCGGACAAAGTCGCTCTTGGACAAGCGGCAAATCTCCAAAACCATCCCCGGCGAATCTGAGGGGCGCCTGCCCGACGGCGCCACGCGGATCACGAAATTCTCCGACACCCCCACGCCAGGCAAATCCAATTATCTGCCGGTGCAAAACGTGGTCATCAACGAGGTGCTCACCCACACCGACCCCCCGTTCGAGGACGCCATCGAGCTGCGAAACCTCTCCGGCGGCACGGTCGATATTGGCAACTGGTGGATTAGCAACTCTCAGGCGAACCTGAAAAAATACAGGATTCCCGCCAACACCACATTGTCGGCGCGAGGCGTGATGGCCTTTTACGAGGGGCAGTTCAATCCGGCACCGGGAGCCGCGCACAGCTTCGCGCTCAACTCCGCCCACAGCGACAAGGTCATCCTCTCCGAGGCGGACGGCTTCGGTAAGTTGACCGGCTACCGCGCCATCATCGAGTTTGGCGCGGCGCAAAACGGGGTCTCTTTTGGGCGAGTGAAAACCAGTATCGGCGATCAGTTCACCGCCTTGGCCAAGCCGACGTTCGGCGTGGACAACCCCTCCTCCGTGTCGGCCTTCCGCAAGGGCGGCGGCGCGGCCAACGCCGAGGCCAAGGTCGGCCCGGTGGTCATCCACGAGATCATGTACCACCCCGCCCCGCTCCCGCTCGGCGCCGGGACGCCGGACGACGAGTTCATCGAGCTGCACAACATCACCAACGCGACCGTGCCGCTGTTCGACCCGTTGCACCCGGAAAACACGTGGCTGATCGATGGCGGCACGACGTTCGAGTTCCCGCGCGGCTTCCAATTGCCGCCGGGTGGCTACGTGGTTTTGATCGAGTTCAACCCGGTGAAAAATCTTGAAAAAACCGCGAGCTTGGCCAAGCGCCTCGGCATCCCGGACGGCGTGCCGATCCTTGGCCCGTTGCGCGGTCAACTGGCCAACGGCGGCGACACGGTGGCCCTGTATAAACCGGACCCGCCGCAGGGCTTGCAGCACGACGACGCCGGTTTTGTGCCGTACATTCTCGTGGACCAAGTCACGTACAACGACACCGCGCCTTGGCCAAGCGAGGCCGACGGACTCGGCGCCACGCTGCAGCGTGCCACCGCCAACAAGTTCGCAAACGACCCGGTCAACTGGAAGGCGGCTGCACCGAACCCCGGCCGCGCCAACCGCTCGACCGAGGTCACCGACTCCGATGGCGACGGCATGCCGGACGAGTGGGAAACCGCCTTTGGCCTCGATCCTAATAACAGCAACGACGCGAGTGCCGATGCTGACGGAGACGGCTTGGCCAATCTCGGCGAATACCTCGCCGGCACCGATCCCGGCGACGCGGCCAGTGTGTTGCGCTTGGCCAACGTGAGCTTGGGCAACGGCAAGTTGAGCCTTGTTTTCGAGGCGGCGCAGGGCCGGTTGATCGAAATCCAATCCACCCCCGCGCTTGGCCGGGCGGCGTGGAAATCAGTGCTGGAGGTCGATGTAAAAAGTGACGGCCCACAGCAGGTCGAGGTTGACCTTCCGACCGGCGAGGCCCAATTTTTCCGGCTGCTCCTCGTGGAGTGACTCGAATGGAAAGCGCCCTCACCAACGCCACCAGCCAGACCAACTTCGGCACCATCGACTGGGTGATCGTCGCGGTGTACCTGATGCTCTCGGTCAGCATCGCTTTTTTCGTCAAGCGTTACGCCGGCAACATGACCAACTTCGTCAGCGCCGGGCGCGCGGTCGGCACGTGGCTGGGCGTCGCCACGCTGACCGGCACCGAGATGGGCCTCATCACGGTGATGTACAGCGCGCAAAAAGGGTTCACCGCCGGTTTCGCTGCATTCCACATCGGTGTGATCGCCGGCATGGTGGCGCTGCTCATCGGCCTGACGGGCTTCATCGTCGTGCGACTGCGCGAGCACGAGGTGCTGACGATCCCCGAATATTACGAGAAACGCTTCGGCCGCCGCACGCGCATTCTCGGTGGCATCATGCTGGCGTTCGGCGGTCTGCTGAACATGGGCCTCTTCCTCAAGGTGGGGGCGATGTTCATCGTCGGCATTACAGGCATGGACCCCGACGGCAACGCGCTCAAGATCGTGATGGTGGTGCTGCTGGTGCTGGTGCTCGTTTATACAGTCATCGGCGGGATGATCTCGGTGGTGATCACCGACTACATCCAGTTTGTCATCCTGTCGGTCGGCATCCTCGTGGCCGGCTGGCTCGCGATTGAGAGTGTCGGCTGGGACAATCTTTTCGAGACCGTCCGCACCCACAAAGGCGAGGCCGGGTTCAACCCGGTCGCGGCCGAGAGCAGTTTTGGTTTTGAGTACGTCGCGTGGATGTTTTTCCTCGGCATCGTGAACTGCGCGCTGTGGCCCACCGCTGTCGCCCGCGCGCTGGCCATGGAGAGCACCGTCTCGCTCAAGCGGCAGTACACATGGTCGTCCATCTCGTTCGCCGTCCGGATGATCATCCCGAACCTGCTCGGCGTCTGCGCGTTCGTGTTCGTGATGACCAAGGCGCCGGACTTGCAGCAGCTTTTTTCCCCGGTGGACGCCGATGTCGAGGCGGTGAACAATCTCTACGCCATGCCGATCTTCCTCGGGCGCATCCTGCCGGCGGGGCTGATCGGGCTGATCACCGCCGCGATGATTGCCGCCTTCATGTCCACGCACGACGGCTATCTGCTTTGCTGGAGCACGGTGATCACGCAGGACATCATCGCGCCGCTGTTCAAGGAGCGGCTCGACAACCCGACCCGCATCAAGATCACCCGAGTTCTCATCGTGCTGATCGGACTTTACATCCTTTACTGGGGGCTGTTCTACACCGGCGAGGAGGATATTTGGGACTACATGGCGGTGACCGGCGCGATCTATTTTACCGGCGCATTTTCACTGCTCTTCGGCGGGCTGTACTGGCACCGGGCCAGCTCGACCGGCGCAGTGCTGGCGCTGCTCTTCGGCGTCACGGCGGTGTTTGGCCTTGGCCCCGTGCAGCAGGCCGTTCACACATTCATCCCGGGCAGCTTCGACGAGCGCAACATCACCTCCTTCGAGGAGAAAACGATTAAGTACGACAATTTCGAGGAGCCGGAACAAGAGGAGGATTCCTTTTTCCCGTCCATGGTCATGGATTTCCTGATGGCTCCTTTCGAGCAGGCCAAGCCGTGGAACCGCGACGGTCTGGAGGGTTGGACCGCCGTGGTGCGAGGCCAAGCCGGCCAAGCGCAAACGGTCAAGGTCACCTCAAGCTGGGAGGGTGAGGCGACGGCCAGCGCTTGGCCAAGTTTTGAACCAAAGGCCGGCGACACGGTATCGTTTTACAAGCCGCTCTCCGGTGCCCGCGTCGGGTTGATGACCATCGCCTTCACGCTGTTTGTTTTCATCTTCGGCTCCGTGATTTTCCCGGACCGCAAACCAAAGGAGGCCGCCAATGAGTGACGAACCCATCCCGCCCACCGACCCCGGCGCACCGCCAATATTGCCGCCGATGATGCCGCCTCCCGTCGTGACTCCCCCGCCACGCCCAAGGCCAGTCACGCCCGCATGGGTGTTCACCCTGCTCAAGACGGTGCTCGCCGTGCTTGTCGTTGCGCTGGTCACGATCGGGGTGATCCTCCTGTACAGAAAAGTCGGCTGGGAGGGCATCTGGAAAGTGACCTTGATTGGCACCTGCGGCCTGTTCGTGATTTTATCCGTGCTGGTCACCGTTGGCGGCGCGCTGGACGTCCGCAAACTGCTCCGCCGCCTCCGCGAGCGGGAGGCCTCCGGCGACTGACCTTTCTTTTGGTTTACATCGGCACGCGCTGGGCTAGATTCCTCCCAGCACCAATGGAGTTGACCATCGAGATATTCCGGAGGGAGATCGACGCGGCGATGCTGTCGTACGACCGCCACGTTGTCTGCGTCTTCAAGACGCCGGACGACTGCCTTGAGGCGATCGAGCGGCTCATGCTCAAAGCGATCAAGGCCTACGAAAACCGCGCCGAAGGCATGCGCCACGGTATCGCGCTCGACAAGGAAATCACCATCATGCTCAGCCAAGGCGAGAGCGACCCGCCGCTCTGCGGCATTTATTTCAACCTCCACACGCCGTACAGCCGCGAGCACGGCGGACGCAACATCACGCAAGCCGAGGCCAACCCGCCGAGCTGACGGCACTCACCTCAGCTTGGCCTTGTCACCCTTCCAAATCTGCCCCTCAACAATATCCGCCACGGCGTAAGTATCCCACGCCGGGCCGGACACTCGCACTTGGCCCACCTTTTTCCCAAGCCGATAGATGGCAAATTGCCGGCCAACCGCCGGCAACCCCTGCAAGCCAAAGTCGAGTACCACGAAGTTCAGCCGGGCATTCGTGCGCACCACCTTGCCCTCCACACGGAACGCCACCGGGGTGACGATCGTCCCGCCGCCCGGCTTGGGTACGTCACCCCACTTGCCCAGCGAGGCGCATCCCGCCAAGCCAAGCGCCGCGACCGCTGTCACCCACTTCAGCACTCCGGCAGCATAACGCTTGGGCAAGCGCGTGCGACGAAAAACAGTTCTGCCTTCGCCTTGACCAAGCGCTCTGCTACGCTTGGCCGAGTTGAAACGAACCATGAGCGACACACTCATTCTTGAGATTTGCATCGACTCGGTGGCCTCGGCCATCGCAGCGGAACAAGGCGGCGCGGCCCGCGTCGAGCTTTGCCAAAACCTGTTCGAGGGCGGCACCACCCCCAGCATGGGCACGGTGTACCATGCGCTGGAGCGGGTCGGCATCAAGGTCAACGTCATCATCCGCCCGCGCGGCGGCGACTTCCTCTACTCCGCCGACGAGTTCGCCGTGATGCAGCACGACATCGTCGCGCTCAAGGAGATGGGCATCAACGGTGTCGTCATCGGCATGCTCAACGCAGACGGCACCATCGACACCGAGCGCTCACGCCAACTGATCGAGCTCGCCCGGCCGCTCGAAGTGACTTATCACCGCGCGTTCGACGTCACCGCCGACCCGTTCCGCAGCCTCGACGACATCATCGGCCTCGGCGTCGAGCGGTTGCTCACCTCCGGGCAGGAGCCGTCGGTGCTCGAGGGCGTGGAGTTGATCGCCGGGCTGGTGCGCCGCGCCGGGGACGACATCATCATCATGCCCGGCGCCGGCATCACCGAGAAAAACCTGCCGCGCATCCGGCGCGAAACCGGCGCGAAAGAGTTTCACGTCACCGGCAGTGCGCCGGTGCAAAGCAACATGGAGTTTCGCAACGAACGCTGCTTCATGGGCAAGGCGCTGTACGCGCCGGAGTTCTCGCTGCGCGTCACCGATGCCGGCAAGATCCGCAACTACGTCCAACTGTTGAGCAACGGGGAGTAAGACTTTTTCGCGGGGCTTTATACGACGGATACGTCCTATAAGACCTATAAGCCAAGACGGCACGCCTCACATCTTCGAGCGTGCCTTGTCGAGAATCTCGCGCTCGCGCTCGGTCAGGCTGTGGATGCCCTGCTTGGAAATTTTATCAAGAATCGGGTCCACCTCGCGGCTCATAAAATCCCCCTCGGCCACTTCGGCAGCATCGACTACTCTGGGCTTGCGCCAGTTGCGGCGGCGCGTGGCCGGATCTGAGTCGCCAGAGACGAACCGTATCTTGGGCATGCCCGGCAAAAACCGCATGAACCCGCCGTTCCGAACCAGCTTGGCCACGTAAAACGCACCGTACAACAGCCCGCCCAAGTGCGCCGCGTGAGCCACCGAATCCCCCGCCTCAGTCCGTATAGCCGCCAAAATGGAAACCATCGCAATCGCAAAAAAGCCCCAGAACACCCAGTGAAGTTTCAGCCGAATTGGCAGTACGAAAAACAAGAGCAGATACACTTCACGATATGGGAATAACCGTGCCAGCACACCCATGAACCCGAACACCGCCGCACTCGCCCCCACCATCGGCCCGGCAAATTGCGCCGGGAAAACTGCGGCAAACCCCAATTGAAACAGCGCGCCGACCACTCCGCTGACCAAGTACAGCCCGATGATTTCCCGGCGACCGATGACCGGCTCCAGCGCCCGGCCGATAAAAAACAAGCCAATCCCATTCCCCAATAAATGCCAAACTCCCCCATGCAAAAACTGGTAGGTGAACAACTGCATCGGCAACAGCCAGGAAATTTGGCCCGAGTCCAACGCAAGCCACTGGCCAACAATAGACTTCTCGAACTTTGGCATATGTGTAGCCAAGCTGTTGGGGTCGATTAGGATCTGCAGCAGGAACACCACGACGTTGATGGTCAGCAGAATGGCCCACCCGGTCCACGGCTGCTGCATCGATGGCGCACGGAACCTCGGTTCCTCCGGCCTCATGTACGGTCGATCATCCAACATCGTCGAGCGGCAGCCTAACACACACACGCCACCCCCAGCCAATCATATCGCTTGGCCAATGCGGCGGATGCCCTCGCGGATGTCGGCCTCCGATGCCGCACCGAAACTCAGACGCATCTCGTGGCTTGGCTTGCGGCGCGTCGGGTCATCGACGTAGCACAGACCGCCCGGCACGTAGAGTACATCGCGGTCGAGCACTTGTTTGAAGAAACGCGACTTCATCCCGGTGTTCACTTTTCGCGGCAACACGGCCCAGGCGTTCAAGCCGCCCTCCGGTTGCTCCCACTTGACCGACCCGGGAAAATGCTCGGCGATCGCGTCGGTCATCGCCTTGGCCTTGGCTCGGTAACGCCGCTGCACCTTGGCCAAGTTCTGCTCGTACAGGCCGGACTGCAATGCGCGGACGACGAGTTGCTGGGTCAAGTGGCTCGTGCCGAAGTCGTGGTTGCCCTTGATCCGCAGCACCGGCGTCAGCAGTTCCCCCGGCAAGATGCCGAACCCCACTCGCACGCCGGTGGCGAACGGCTTGCTGTACGTGCCGGAGTAAATGACGCGATCCGCCACGCCCTTGACCGCCAGCGCCGACGCCGACGGCGTGCCGGCAAACCCCAGTTCGCGATACGCAGCGTCCTCCATCAAATAAATCGGGTGACCGGCCGCTCGCTCGTAACGGCGCAGCAACTCCAGCGCGCCCGCCTTCACCCGCAAACTCGTCGAGCGGCTGGTCGGGTTTTGGTAATACGAAACGAGATACAATATTTTCAACCGGGACAAACTGCCGTCGCGCTTGAGCGACTCGAGCACCTGCTCGAGATGCCCGAGGTCGATGCCGTCGCGATTCATCCGCACACCGCGCCCGGCGACACCGCGGCTCTGCAGGATGCCGAGGTAAACGAAATACGTCGGATCCTCCACCAGCACGATGTCGCCCGGATCGCACAACGCCTCGGTGGCCATGTAAAGAAACTGCTGCGAGCCGTGGGTGATGATGGTGCGCTTGGCCTCGTAGCTCGCCGCTTGGCCACGACGGTTGCCGTCGAGTTGCCGAATGCGCCGCGCCGTCAGTTTCCGCAGCGAGTCATCGCCCGCCGTCGAGCCGTACTGCAATGCCGCTTGGCCAAGCGCGGCGTCGCCGAGCAGCTCGTTGAGCAGCCGGCGGCTCCCGGCCACCGGCAGCGTTGCGTTGTCGGTGAAACCAGCCGCCAACGAGATCAGCTTGGGCCGCTCCAGCTTGATGCGCATCAGCCACGAGATCGGCGGCTCCGCCGTGCGCCGCGCCATCGCCGAGAGCGCGCTTGGTTTTGGGTGTAGTTTTGTCATTCGCGAAACAATCAACCGCCGCGTGCTGTAACAAACCCCCGCCCTCGCGGGAAGCGATTTGTCGCTGAACCTGTTCACTACACCGTTTGGCCAAGCGCTTGGCTTGTCGCCTGACAGGCGACTTCTCTCCGTAGCCGGGGGCAACGCCCCCGGAACACACGGCCACGATAAAACAGCCCTGTCAGGGGTGTTCAATCGTGATTGGATTGCCGCGATTGAAGTACCCTGACAGGGCACGATGAATTTGTCGATCAGATTCCGGGCGCGTTGCACCCGGCTACGTAAAATCAGGCTTACAGCCTGTTTGCGGGAACCCTGCACCGGCTCATTGCCAGGCAATTTCCCCGGCGACGATTGTCATGACATTGCGCCCCTTGAGCGTCCAACCGTAGAACGGATTGTTGACCGACTTGCTGGCGGTGTCCTCGCGGCGGAACACCCACTCGGCGTCCGGGTCGAACACAGTCACGTCCGCCACTGCGTCGACGCCGAGCGTGCCGCGGTCGAGGTGGATTAGCTTGGCCGGCGCGACGGTCAACCGCTCGATTACGTCGCTGAGCGGCATGCGGCCGCTGTGGTAAAGCTGCATCAGCGACACCGCCAACTCGTTCTCGAGGCCGGTGATGCCGAACGGCGCGTTGGAGAACTCGACCTCCTTTTCGTAGTCGCAGTGCGGCGCGTGGTCGCTCGAGATAATTTCCAGCGTGCCGTCGGCGACGCCCTCGATCACCGCCTCGCGATCGGCGGCGGAGCGGAGCGGCGGGTTCATTTTGAAATTCGTGTCGTACTCCGGCCAAGTGGGACGATCGCCGTCGCCCACACAAAAAACGCCCTTGCCGTCGTCGGCCCAAAACTTGTCGCTACCGGCGATCGCCGAGTCGGTCAGCGTGAAATGATGAGGGCAGGCCTCGCCGGAGATCGGCACGCCGCGCGACTTGGCCTCGCGAATGAGTCGCACACTCCCGGCGGTGGTCATGTGCTGGCAATGGACGTGTGCGCCGGTTTTTTCGGCGAGCAGAATGTTGCGCGCGACGATCATCTCCTCGCCCGCGCTGGGCCAGCCGGGCAGGCCGAGTGTGCTGCTCCAGTAGCCCTCGTGCATCACGCCCGAGCCGACGAGTGAGTAGTCTTGGCAATGATCCATCACCGGCAGATTGAACATCGTGGTGTACTCCAACGCGCGCCGCATCAGGTCGTTGTCCTGCACGCATTGCCCGTCGTCGGTGATGGCGACCACGCCGGCGTTTTTCAGCGAGCCGATCGGCGCGAGCTCCTTGCCAGCGATGCCCTTGGTGATCGCGCCGGTGATGAGCACGTTGACCTTGGCCAAGCGCTCGGCGCTGTCCTGTATCAGCGCCACCGTGCCGGGGTTGTCGATCGCCGGGCTGGTGTTGGGCATGCAGACGACGGTGGTGAACCCTCCCCGTGCCGCCGCCGCCGCTCCGGTGCCGATAGTCTCCTTGGCCATCTGGCCTGGCTCGCGAAAGTGAACGTGAATGTCGATCAACCCCGGACAGACGACCTTGCCGGTGACGTCGATTTCCGGCGTGCCGGTCGGCGCTTGGCTAAGCGCATCACCGCCGATGGCGGCCACCTTCCCGTCGGCAAGCAACAGGTCGGTGGTTTCATCAAGGCCGTTGGCGGGGTCGATGAGGCGACCTCCCTTGAGCAGCAAAAAACTCACGGCGCGCAGGCTAAAGAAGGCGGATTGACAACGCAAGCCGGGTTGCTGTTCTCCGGCGCGCTGCAAGTTTACTTGTCGGCTTCCCGCATCCTTCGTTGGTAATCGTGAAGTTCTGGGGGGTAGTTCAACTTGTCCAGTAACGCCTGAAATCGCGGGTGTTCTCGAATAGAATCGTATAAAAAGTGATCCACCAACGACAGAATCCACCAATCACGCCGTTCATAGCCCTCCTCAATCATATCCATGGCTCGTTCGTGATCGCCAAGTCCGATGTATGTTAACGCACTGTGCCCCGAAGGAATGAGGGGGTTCTGCTTTCGCTCCCGATCCATCTGCTCCGCCATTTTACGCGCCTCGGAGATACTCCACCAACTTGAGGACTTGCTGCTGGTCCTCACGGGAGTAACTGATGAAAACGTCCGGACTCACGGGCGCACAGGCTAAAGAAGGCGGATTGACAACGCAAGCCGGGTTGGTAGCCTACGTGCGGTTGCGGGTGTAGTTCAATGGTAGAACGGAAGCCTTCCAAGCTTCACACGAGGGTTCGATTCCCTTCGCCCGCTCCACTTTTCTTATCCCTTTTTTAACCAGTAGTTTACGGATTTATACCTGTGTATTTCTGAAGCAACTGGTTACGAAACTGGAGACATTTTTGATGATGTTTCTTGAAGTTTGAGGATGTGTTTTGTGTTTTATATCTTCGGTATCGTCGCTTCTATCTGTGTAACCAATAAATCGGATTCTGTAACTAAAAAAACCATGCAGACCCGGACCTTGTGACGGGATTTACCAGTAAGGACCCGCAGCTTGGAATTGGGGATGAGCCTTGTGTGGAACCGTTTTTTTACCCTCTTGCTGGGCAAGAACCTTATGTTGTGAGGCACCTCACAGGGTGGTGAAGATTATGAAGAGTTTAATTACATTTGCCGTTACCACAACGGCTTCAGATCCTCATCATCCAGCGCCATAAGCTTGATCTGTTGCGCATCCCCAAGTTCGTACGACTTGCCCAGATACTCTTTAGCGGCATCCAGTTGGCCCAGTTGGGCGCAGTAGCACGCCAAGTTGTATTGGATCATGCCATCGTCTGGAAACAGCTCTGCGGCTTCGATCAACACCGGTTTGGCTTTCTCTATGCTACCATCGTTTGCCCATCGCATTGAGTAGGCTTTGTTCACCCAACTCAAGACTCGATCCGGAGTCATCTTCACAATCGCCGTGGCAATATCCAGACACGCATCCCACTGTTCGTGATGAGAGTAGATGAGCCATCGCAAATTCAGCACATCGGGGTGCGCCCGCCACTCGGCCCACACCCCACCAAAAGCAAGGCTGCGATTGTTGTGAGTAGGAGGTGTTTCATTACATGTGTCTCTAACCTATTGACTATCAATAACTTAATTTTTTAGCATTTTCCCGGTCACACCTTTGGTCACACTTTT
>Ga0066376_10002933_pt1 | contig 15622 bp, 12 predicted proteins | sample Knorr_S15_td_Bot_FD_77009 | JGI IMG/M metagenome (GOLD analysis project Ga0066376, IMG submission 77009) | Marine microbial communities from Southern Atlantic Ocean transect - Knorr_S15_td_Bottom_ad_5009_LV_A | ecosystem: Environmental > Aquatic > Marine > Oceanic | place: Southern Atlantic... | reverse complement strand
TTCATTGCCTCACTCTTCATTGCCTCACTCTTCATTGCCTCACTCTTCATTGCCTCACTCTTCATTGCCTCACTCTTCATTGCCTCACTCTTCATTGCCTCACTCTTCATTGCCTCACTCTTCCTTGCCTCCCTCTTCCGCCGACGATAGAATTAGCCCGCGATAGAATTAGTCAGACCTTTTGCTCCCCAAAACTGTTTAACGGAGGAAGATTCATGTTCGACAAGCCCATGCTGAGCTTAGACCAAATCCAGAAAGCGATGAACGTCATGATGGCCAAGGCCAATGAAGACTCAAGCCGTCCTCTGGCCATCGCCATTGTTGATGATGTGGGAGACCTGATTAGCTACGTGCGCATGGACCGTTGCCGTAAGATACCCCAGCGCATGGCCATCCGTAAGGCCTACACCTGCGCTCTGTCCGGCCAAAACTCTAAGGACTATGCCGCCAGGCTCAACGAGCAGGGCCGCAGTGTTGCCGAGATGGGCGACCCCATGCTGGCTGCTGTTCAAGGCGGCGTTGTGGTGTTGCACCCAAGCACAGGAGCGATACTGGGAGGAATAGGCGTCAGCGGCTTGGCCGCCCAAGAGGACGAAGACATCGCCAACATGGGTCTCAATGCGCTGGGTCTGTAATTTGGGCGTCGGCCTTCAGCGATGGGCCAAATCCCCCTAAATCCCCCTTTACAAAGGGGGACTTTTACGGAGGACTTTTCCGGGGGATTTTTCCTGTTCCAACTTGGTTGCCTATATAATCGCCTCAACAGCAGCAACATGCGCCTGAAGTACTGATAAGTGACCGCTGACAACGATAAACAAGGAGCTCACCATGGCCAATCCCAGAGCCGATTACTCTCCTATTTTTCAACGAAAACCACTTAAGTTGCCCGGTGGCGCAAGGGTTGCGGTATGGCCGGTAATCAACGTGGAAGAATGGGATATAAACTCTCCGATGGCCAGAGCAGTGTTGCCCAGTCCCCAAGGCGTTAGCATCATCCCGGACATCGCCAATTTCGGTTGGTTCGACTACGGCATGCGCGTCGGTTTTTGGCGGTTCAAACAGGTGCTGGACAGCCACGGCATCCGGGCGACGGTCAGCCTTAATGGATCCGTGTGTCTAAGTTATCCTCAGTTGGTGAAAGATAGCCTGAAGTCGGGATGGGAGATGTTGGGCCACGGTTTCACACAGCGGGTTATTAACAGCGAACCGGATGAAAGAGAAACCATTCGCAAGACCATCAGGACCATCAAAGAGTTGACCGGCACCGCTCCCAGGGGCTGGATGGGGCCAGGGCTGGCCGAGACGTTCGACACACCGGATATCTTGGCCGAGGAAGGCATCGAGTACGTCGCCGACTGGTGCAACGACGACCAACCCTACGAGATGAAGGTCAAAAGCGGGCGCTTGGTAGCCCTGCCTTATACCGTGGAACTCAATGACATTCCCATCTACCTGATACAGCACCACAAATCGCCGGAGATTTTCGAGCGTGCCAAAGACCAGTTCGACACTCTCTACCGCGAAGGGGCCGAAAGCGCCCGGGTGATGTGCATCTCAACTCACCCCTACATCACCGGCGTGCCCCACCGAATCAAGTACTACAACATGATATTCGACTACATCAAGCAATTCGAGGGCGTGATATTCATGACCGGCAGCGAGCTGTTGGACTGGTATAACGGAGAAACAGCAACGATTTAGTTGCGACGACCCCCCCTGTGTCCCCCTTTTAGAAAGGGGGAATAGAGCGAGAAAAGACCATTATCTTTTGGGAGAAAGGCTTAAATGAGTTTCGAGAAGGGGAAGATTCAGACCTATGTGGGCACCGGAGAGAAAGGCTACACCGGGGACGGTGGACCTGCGGCCAGCGCACTGCTCAGCGAGCCTTTCATGTGCGCTTTTGACGCCCAAGGCAATCTATTCCTGGCCGAAGCGACCAACCACTGCGTGCGCAAGGTGGACAAGGCCACCGGAATCATCACCACGGTGGCCGGCACCGGCAACGAGGGTTACTCCGGTGATGGCGGTCCGGCCACCCAAGCCACTTTCAACCAGCCCTATTCGTTGCAAATCGATGGCAACGGCGACATATACATCGTGGACCGCTTAAACTTCGTGATTCGCAAGGTAGGCGGAGTCACTGGCATCATAACGACTGTGGTTGGCACAGGGGTGGCTGGTTATAGCGGCGATGGTGGGTCAGGCACAGCGGCCCAATTAAAAGAGCCCAACGACTGCTTTTTAGACGGCTTGGGCGGACTGCTCATCGCCGACATTCAAGACCAGAGAATCCGCCGCCTCAACCTCAGCACCGGCATCATCAACACCTTTGCTGGCAATGGTCAAAAGGAGCGCACCGGAGACGGCGGCCCGGCCATAGAGGCGGGGATTCTGGGCGCCCGGGCTGTCTGCAACGATGGCCAAGGGAACACCTACATCAGCGAGCGTGAAGGCAATGGCGTTCGCAGGATTGACAGCATGGGGCGCATGTCCACCATCGCCGGGACAGGAGAAGGCGGCTACACGGGAGACGGCGGACCGGCGCTAACTTCCACCTGGGGCGCTCCCAAGGCCCTACGCTGCGACCAGCAAGGTAATATCCTAGTGGTGGATACAGAGAACCACGCCATCCGCAAGATAGATGTCTCCACCGGAATCGTCACCACCGTGGCTGGCGGTCATAAGGGCGGAGAAGGGGATGGCGGAGACGCTGTGAACGCGGGGATGGACCGTCCCCACGGCGCGGACGTGGACGCCCAAGGCAATATCTATATAGCCGACAGCAATAATCACCGGGTGCGGGTGGTTGGGGTCTAGCTAGGCTAAGCTAGTTTGCGGCCAAGCCTCTCTCTCACGTCATCCGGCACATGGCTTAGTCTTTGCTTGAAAGCGATGTTGTTCTTTTCGGGCATTTGCCGGGCTGCCTCCACGATTAGCCGGACTCCGCCAAGGAAGTCTTCGACGTGGATGTACTCGGCTTGGATCGTCCCGTCGGGCGCTCCGTTGTGGTAATTGCCCAATGGGAAGGCTATACCCGTGGTGCGGTAGCCGAACAAGGCGAACGCGCTGGCCTCGCAAACGCCCCCGCTCATCAGTTGACGCTGCACCCGGAAGCCCCCCTCTTGGAGTTGCAGGGTCTCCCTGGCCTTGAGCAATACCGATTCAGCATCGGCGTTAAAGGTCATGCCAGCGTCCCCAACGCGTATGACCGGGCCGCTGCCTTGCTCTGCTCCGGGAAGTGTGCGGCTGGACTCCAAAGACACTACTAGGGTTTCCTTGGATAGCAGCCCGGACTCGGCCAACAGCCGGGCACCCATCAGACCAACTTCCTCGGCGCGGGTGAACACTCCGTAAACGTCCCCAGGCGGTGTTTGTGCCGACAATTCGGCCAGCGACGCTAGTATGCTGGCACAACCCGCCAGATCATCGGCGGCCCGCATTCGGATCATCTCGCCGTCCACCTGGAAGTCCGGCAGGTCGAACACCACGGCAGCCGGTAATTCCAACTGGGCAGGTTCACCTAACTCAATCAACACCTGCCGCTGTGCGTCATCACCGTGGCGTCCGGCGGTGGTGGCAGGCAAACGCTTGCCATCAGCCAAGATGATGTGTAGCGGCACCCCTGCCTCAAAACTGGCCGCAGGCACTCCACCTAGGACATCGCAGACCAGGTAGTCTCCCTGATAAGACACTGCTTCAAAGCCGGGATGGTCCATGTGGGCCACCAAAGCCAAAGGCTCAGCATCGGCGTCCAGGCCGGGCACCCGGGCAATGATGTTGCCGTATTCGTCTACTTCCCACGCCACTCCCAACTCTTTCAATGTCAGTTCCACTGCCGACGCCACTCCGGCTTCCCGGTATGCCACTGCCGGCTGCACTCCCAAACGGGAGAGAATATTAAGCGCCTGTTCTCTGTCAGCCAATGATTAACACCCCCGGTTTGAATTGTGGGGATTATATCAGCGGTGAAACAGGCAAGCTACGAGCGTGGACTAAATATAGAGCGACAGGGGCACAGCCAAGTTGACGCCTAAATCAAGAGATAGCACAAGAAAAGTAGGTGGAGTCTGAAATTCCCAAGGACGTGGCCATGGTCACCAGTCCGAAAGTGCCGTTCTTCGCTGTTGGTGACAGGGTAAAAGTGACCGTTGCAATCTCTCCTGGGTTCCATTCCGACGGGTCTCTGATATCGGGGGAGATTGATGAGACCGACCAGTCTGTGGCATAGGTCAAGCGTTCAATCACCGCTGCGTCTCCGGTGTCCGTGTACTCCACGATCAGATCCATCTCGTTGAAATCGCCCATCAGGATTTCGCCCTTGTTCTCAACGACCACCGTATAAACGTCGCACACACCTGCGTTGGCTTGTGCTGTCGAGTTGATCTGTATGGCCGAATGGACTCTAGAGCCTTGCCGGGCGGAGGCTGCGCTGGCGTCGAGGCTCCGGTTGGTGAAAGAACTGATGAGAAAAAAGAAAACGACCATAGTAACCATCAGAAACAACGTGGTCACTATGGAGCCGGAAATGACGTTGCCCAATTTGAATGACTCCTGGGCGCATCACCCTTAAGCCTTGGATGGCGCCGGTAGGGGTTGGGTGCATTAAATATGGTTGGAGGCGGTTAAGCTCCGGTGAATTGCCGCAAATGCACCCGTTCCAGAGATAGGCTTCCGAATCGGAGCTTTACAACCCGGATCCTAAGAACAGATAAGAACACCAGTATGCTGAAGACCAAAGCTGACACCCGGCAAGGGCCAGCAGCGATATTATCTCCCGACCCTGGCAACACAGCGTCATTGGCTGCGCCTAAGGTTGGAATCGAAGTCAGTATTACGGAATCCATGGATTGGAAGCCGATGCCGGTGGAGGCCACAGTACGACCGGAGGGGCCTACGAAATCTTGGCCACCTTGTCAGACGAGCTTCCGGCTCCAAAGAAGGCCAGCCAGAGAAGACCAAGCACCAAAAGAACGGCTGCGATGCTGAAGGTTTTGCGTAAACTAGCTCCCGGTGAGCGTTGAATCGCTGCCATCTGTTGCCTCGCTTGTCGCCTCGCGTGATGTTCTGCAGGCCATTGCCTTCCTGCCGGAAGGGGCATTGCTCCAAAAGTTTCGGTAACACTGTCATTCTGAGTGAAGCGGAGAATCTTTACCCTTGAGCCAAGAGATTCTTCATCGCTTTGCTCTTCAGAATGACAGTTTTAAGGCAAGGGCGCAGGGTATTTTTTCTTGTCTCCCTAGACGTCCAGACCACACACCGAAGGTGTTTAATCCAATCTATGGAACCTGACGCCTAACCGCAAATAGCAAAACACCCCAATCTGTGGGTGACAGAATTCGAAAAATCGTCGACCGGTCTGAAGAACCAACTGGCAGAGTGCCTAACGGGGCATCAGACCGGTCGATCTGTCAGCCGAATGACTAGCAAGATGGACCGGTGCTATACTCGTTTTGGCTCTGTGCCTAGCCATGGCCCTGACTATTACCACGATTGCTAGCCTTTGCACTGGTGGACTAAAGCGAACCCGAGGAACGAGGCTTGAGAACCGCACTAGGAGGACTATCTTGTTAGAACAGTTTCGGGTGAATCTGGATGACGCGGTTTTTGTGAAAGGCGAAGACCTCAAGGCCACAGTGGCTGGGGTCTTCGAGAAAATGGGAGTGCCTCCCGCCGACGCCCTATTGGGGGCCGACGTGTTGGTGCTAGCCGACCTGCGGGGAGTTGACTCCCACGGCGTGTCCAACATGCTAAAAAGCTATATTACCGGATATCAGAACGGGCAGATAAACCCCAGGCCCAACTGGAAGATAATCCGGGAGACCCCCAGCACCGCCAACATCGACTCCGACCGGGGTTTGGGCATCATCATCACACCCAAGGCCATGGACATCGCCATCCAGAAAGCCAAAAACGTGGGTGTGGGAATGGTTACCATCGGAAACGCCCGCCACCTGGGAATGGCTTCCTACCATGCCATGATGGCAGTGGAGCACGACATGATTGGAGTCTGCATGACCAGTTGCCCCCCCTCCGTTGTGCCAACCTTCGGGGCGGAAGCGCGCCTGGGCACCAACCCCATAGCCATCGCTGCGCCAGCGAAAAACGAGCCTCCCTTCGTGTTCGACGCCGCCACCAGTTCGGTTGCGGGCAACAAGATCGGCATTGCCCGTCGTTTGGGGGTCAAGATGGAACCGGGCTGGCTGGCCGATCAGGACGGCAACCCCATCATGGATGAAGCCGACCCACCGGAGAAGTACACGTTGCTGCCCTTGGGTAGCACCCGTGAGTTGGGCTCCCACAAAGGCTATGGCCTATCCTGCATGGTGGATATCCTGGCCGGGGTGCTCACCGGCGTCGGCTACGGGGCCGTTCCGGGCCGTCCTAATTTCGGCCACTACGTCGCCGCTTATAGTATCGACGCCTTCACCGACCCAGACGACTTCAAAGAAATGATGGACGAGTGGTTGGGAATGATGAAGAGCACCAAGCCAGCTCCCGGCCACGACCGGGTGATGGTGGCGGGACAGCCAGAAGCAGAAATAGAGGAGATTCGCCGTGAAGACGGCATTCCCCTGCACGAAGAGGTTGCTCAGTGGATAAGGGACACTTGCGCCGAGTTGTCGGTTCCTTGCCATTTTTAATCCATGCCACTTCTAGCCGTTGGCTAACTCTGGGTTGAGGCTAGGCTAGCCTGCCGTCTATTGAGGTAGGAGGCATGTGTGACTATGCATTCACCGCAAACGCCCGACACTATCAACAAATTGGAAAGGTCGAACGTAAGCTGTTGCCCAATGGAATGAGCATAATCACCGCCCGTAAGCCCGGTTAATCACAACTAATCTCAATCCGGATACGCAATTCCGGGCTTACTGGCGGATTATAGTTTTAGTCCCTAATCGCCGGAATCACCTCTGTCCCCAGCAATTTTATGGAGCGCATAGTGTCTTCGTGGGACATTGGGCCTCCCTGAGCCTCTAGGAGCAAAGCTCCTACCCCCAATTCGTCTTTTATGTGGCGCAATTTCTTGATTACCGTGTCCGGGCTGCCCACTACCAAGTGATAGTCGTCTTGCAACTCTTGGTAGGAGAGTTCGTTCAGCGGCCGGACGCGGCGTCGAGCGTTGGCGGCGGTCCCGGCCCTTGAAAAATACCCCGGCGGCGCCCAATACTCTCGGGGTCCCTTCAGTGGATAACCCATGCGCCACATGAATGCCTTGCCCGTCTCTTGGGCCTTCTCGTCGGTCTCATTGACGTGGCAACATATCATGAAAGCGAACTTGTCCGGCCCCGGCTCCCACCCGTCTTCGGCGGCATAGCTACGGTAGTTGTGGAACAGCTCCTTGGCAACCTTGAGTTCAGTCAAGAACGCAGCGTAGGTGTAGCGGTTGCGAGCGGCCCACTGCACGGTCTCAGGGCTGCCGGTGCCGGGTACCCAAACCGGGGGATGGGGCTGCTGAATGGGGAGCATCCACGGGTTGACCGCCCGGTACTGGTAGTGCTTTCCTTCCCACCTGAAGGGTCCGGGCGTGGTCCAAGTCTTGATGATTAGGTCGTGACACTCCTCGAACCGCTCCCGGTTATACACCGGATTGGTGTTGTTGGCCCAGGTCTCGATTCCGATGCCCCGAACGAATCCGGATAGGATTCGCCCTCCGGAAATCACGTCCAGCATGGCAATCTCTTCGGCTAAACGCACTGGATTGTCCGAGGTGGGCAGCATGTTGCCCAGCATCAGAATCTTGGCTTTGGAGGTAACCCTGGCCAAGATTCCACCGGTGATGTTTACTTCCACGTCCATGCATGAAGGCGTGCTGTGGTGCTCGTTAATCATCAACCCGTCAAAACCGATATCCTCGGCGTACTGGAACTCGTCCAGATAGCGCTTGAACAGGTCGTGGGCGATGTTGGGATCGAAGTAGCTATTGGGAAAGGTGAGACGCATAGCTGGATATTTATCCACCTCGGACTCGGGGAAGGCGGTGTATGGCATCTCGGTGAAGTAGTATGTATCCATATTGGCGAATTCTCCTCACATCGCGCGCAATCTCAAACCGGCAAATTGCCAGAATGTTAAATACTGACAGCTGACAGGTTAATTTAAGCCAGGAAATCCAGGGCGATTTTCATGAATTCTTCGGGCTTTTCTATGTTGGGCAAATGACCGCATTTGTCGATGACCGATAGTTTTGCGCCCGGAATCGCGTCCCTAAACATCTCGCCGCATTCCAAAGGCACAAGCTGGTCTTGGTGGCCCCAAACAATCTGGGTGGGGATGTTCACCCGGCCCAAAAGAAAGGGGAGCCTAGGGTCGTGCATGTAGGGTTTCCAGCAGATTCGCACCGCCATCTCCCGGTTTTGCTCGGCAATCTGAGTCTGCTCTGGCGTTAGTTCCTGGCCGAAAAGCTGGTCGTACTCGGGTACTTGATTTTTGTCGTGGAATAACATTTCCTGGATTTGAGCGGGGCTAATGATGAATATGTCGGCGATCTCACCCTTCTCGGGCTTGATGCCAGCCGGGTCCACCAGCATCAGCTTGCTAAAGGAATGCTGGCATGAGGCCACAATCTCAGAAGCGAGCCAGCCGCCCATGGAAAAGCCGATGGCTCTGGCCCCATCCAGTCCCTGCTTCTCCATAAACCAGGTGTAGAAGCAAGCCAAATCGTTCATGGTCTCCAGCCAGTCCGGTCTTTCGGACTGCCCATAGCCGGGGTGAGAAGGGATATAGACGGTGTAATGGTCCGCCAGCTCTTGAGCATAGCGAATCCAGCCGGGGTTTCCACCGGCGCCGTGAAGTATCAGCAGCGGGTCGCCGGAACCACCTTTCATCAAGTGAATCTGGGACCCAGCCACCTCGACAAACTCTTCCGTGAACGTTGCGGCCATGATTAAAAACTCCTAAATTTGATAAATCCAGCAATCAACTGCCAGCTCTCAGCAATCACCCTCTGCTAAATGCCACCAACTAGTCTTTCGTAAAGGGGGATACAGGGGGATTTCGTCCTGGTTTCAACTAACCTTCACAACTGCCATCAAGCGCCGTCATGCCCAAAAGCTGAAAGCTGATTGTTTCCCCTTACGGTGCCTTCTGGAATGGATCAGTCAACTCCAGCTCCTCTCCAATCTCCCTGATGGCGGGCAGGACTTCCTTGCCCATCAACTCCAGGCAGCGCATGGTATCGGCATGGGTGGTGTCTCCGTCATTGGTCCACACGCCCAGAATGCCGGGACGGAGTTGCGACAACACTTCTCTGGTCTTTCGAATCACCGTCTCCGGGCTTCCCACTATCCACCGGTTGGCGGCCAGAATCTCCTCATAGGGCTGCCTTTCGAGGCCCAATCCCAGGAAGGGGTCCTTGCGGATGCGCTCCCGGTACCTGGCCACCCGAGGGTCTTTGCGGCTACCGGAATAGCCCACCGGCATCATGTAGTCCTTGGGGACGGGCACTTGACCGACACCTATATTCCCCACCAAGAAACCCCTGGCCGACTCTATCGCCTTTTCGTCCGTGTCTTGGACATGCATGCGCAACAGATAGCCGAAATGCTCCGGTCCCGGTGTGTACCCATTCTCCTGGGCCACCTCGGTGTATATCTCCATCATGTCCTGGGTGCCCTGCGGGTCGGTTTCCAAGTAGATGTAAGGATAATGATGTTCCGCACACCAGACCAATGTCTCCGGGCTCCCTAATCCTGGTATCCACACCGGTGGATGGGGCTTCTGGTACGGCGTCTGGAAGGGATTTACTACCCGGAAGTGATAATGCTTGCCTTCCCACCGGAATGGGCCCGGAGTGGTCCAAACCTTCATTAACAGATCGTGGGCCTCTTCAAAGCGCTCTCTGTTGTAAAGAGGATTGGTGTTGCTGGCCAGGCTTTCCACCCCGGTACCCCGGACGAAACCGGATACCAACCGACCTCCGGAAATCATGTCAATCTCAGCTAACTCCTCAGCCAGACGAAGGGGATTGTCCAGGATTGGCAGAGGGTTGCCCAAAAGCACGATTTTGGACTTCTTGGTGATCCTGGCTAGGATGGCGGCTTCGAGATTCATGGTGGCCCCCAAGCAGGTGGGGGTGTTGTGGTGCTCATTGAGCATCAGACCGTCGAATCCCATCTCTTCCGAGTATTCATACTCATCCAGGTACTCGTTGTACTGGCGAGACGCCACTTGGGGATCCAGATGGGAGTTGGAAAAAGTAAGGCGCACGGCCTCGTTTGGGCTGTTCCTCACGTCCTCTTCCGTATAATTCGTGTAGGCTCTTTCCGTGAATCGCATCAAGAACATAAACCACCTCTTGATATTCCGATTATCCCGGTAAATTCTTCGGTCGATTACCTGATTTATCCCTTCACATGGGCGGAAACTTGGTCGGAGCGCTGGTCTTGCTGATTCAGAATCTCAACCTTGGTCTTTAACCTTGGTCTATAAAAATCATAGGCCAAAAGAAGTCTTACCCCAGCCTCGTTTCGGCCACCGTTCATCCTACTAGTGAAGCCGCCGAGGGTCAAGGAAACCAAGACCACGGCCAGCCTGCTGCCGCTTAGCCGATGCCCCTTTTATGTGCTATATTTTAGTAATCCCCCCAAGTTTTGGAACCTTGATTCGAACACGATGTTACTGGCAAGTTTACCGGCGGCGTCTTTGCCTAGGCCAAACTTCAACTTACAACTTCTTTCAGGACGGGAAAATTGCCCAAGATATTAATCGCAGACCCCATCGCCCAAGAGGGCATAGACCTACTTAAAGGCCATGCGGATGTCGACGTAAAGACGGGAATGAAACTCGAAGAACTGGTGGCGGTAGTGGGCGACTACGACGCTCTGGTCGTCCGTAGCGAGACCAAAGTAACCGCCGCCGTGATTGAAGCCGGAAAAAAACTCCAGGTGGTGGCAAGGGCTGGCATAGGCGTAGATAATATCGACTTGGATGCCGCAACCGGTGCTGGCATCGCCGTGGTCAACGCCCCCACCGGCAACACGGTGGCAGCCGCCGAGCATACCGTCGCCCTCATGCTGGCCTTATCAAGAAACATTCCTGCAGCCCATCGGTCCATGAAGGATGGTGAATGGAAGCGAAGCGCTTTCATGGGCGTTGAAGTCCGCAACAAAACGCTGGGCGTGATTGGCTTGGGCCGGGTAGGCTCAGAGGTCGTGCGCCGGGCGCAGAGCTTTGCCATGAATCTAGTAGCTTACGATCCTTTTGTGGCCCCCGACTACGCACACCGGCTTGGTGTCGAGTTGCTTTCCTTTGAGGAGTTATTGGACCAGTCGGATTTTATTACTTTGCACACACCCCTCACCGAAAACAGCCGCAACCTAATCAGCACCAAAGAGCTAGATCGCATGAAGCCCGATGCCCGCCTCATCAACGTGGCCAGGGGCGAACTGATTGACGAGGAAGCTCTGCTGGCGGCCCTGAATGACGGCAAGCTGGGTGGCGTGGCCTTGGATGTCTTCGCCAAAGAGCCGCCCGGGCCCAATCCCTTGCTGGATCACCCCAAGGTCGTAATCACACCCCACTTGGGCGCATCCACCCAAGAGGCACAGCGGGAGGTGGCGGTTGAGGCGGCGGAGCAGGTGTTGACGGTGCTCAAAGGCGAACCGGCGCGAAACACGGTGAACGCACCCTTTGTGGCGCCCGAAGTCCACGCCGTTTTAGAACCCTACATAAGGGTCGCTTTAGTAGTGGGAAAGCTTGTGACCCACCTAGCGGAAGGCCAGTTCCTAGGCGTCACCATCGGCTACCAAGGGGAGATAACCGAGCACGATACCGCCACCCTGAAAGCTGCGGTGCTGGCTGGTGTGCTGGGCCCGGTCACCACCGGCCAAGTCAACCTGATTAACTCTTCTCGCTTGGCCCAGGAAAGAGGTCTGAACGTGACCGAGCAAAGAAACGCAGTGGCCCAAGAATATTCCAGCTTGATTAGCGCCACGCTGGAGACCACCGAGGGCAGCATATCCATAACCGGCACTTCCATGCGCAACGAGCCTCACATCGTCCGGTTCAACGAGTACTGGATGGACATCATACCCACCGTCCCCTACCTGTTGTTCGTGGACAACCAAGATCAGCCTGGGTCTATAGGCGCAGTGGGCACTTTGGCGGGACGTCACAATATCAACATTTCGTTCATGGAAGTGGGCCGTCTCAACCTACGGGGCCGGGCAATGATGGTGTTGGGATTGGATGACCCGGTGCCTCCCAACGTTATGGACGAAATAAACGCCCTGTCCCACATCTACAATGCGCGTCTGGTAAAACTCTAGTCCAGCGCGATTGATTTAGAAATCCATCCAGAAAATCAGACGTCCGAAGCCAGGTTCAATGTCCGTCTTCGGACCAAACCAAGGCAGCTATTATGGCGAAGCCCGTTTTTTGGGTGTGACGACAGTACGTCGCCTTTTCTCTCCCGTGCCTCCGACCGGCCTTGCCTAATAACTGTCATTCTGAAGAGCGAAGCGACGAAGAATCTCATGGCCCAGACGTAAAGATTCTTCGCTCCACTCAGAATGACATTGGTGAGGGGACTTTAGGGGCAATGCCCATCCGACTGGTAAGTCCAAAAGCTTGTGCTTGCCACGATGATGGGGCTGCTCTAGTATGATTAGCATTGATGGAACCGGGGAGGATTAGCAGATGGGCGACAAGATTGGAATCATCGGTGCGGGAGCTCTGGGCTGCTACGTCGGTGCCTTCATCACCCAAGCAGGGGAAGACGTGACCTTCATCGACATGTGGCCGGAACACGTCGAGACTATGCGAAAACAGGGGCTTCGGGCCAGTGGCAGTCAGGGTGATTTTACGGTTCCGGTAAACGCCATGCACCTGACCGACGCCCAAGGAATAAACGAGCTTTTTGACTACGCCATAATCTCGGTAAAGTCTTACGACACCGAGTGGGCCACCCACTTCATGAAAAGATACGTCAAGCCCGAGGGGTTTTTCGTGTCTCTGCAAAATTGTTGGAACGACCCAGTAATCGGCGCCATAGTGGGGAACGAACGCCAAATCGGCTGTATCGCCTCCCACATAGAAGTGGCACTGTGGGAGCCGGGCCACGTGATGCGGGGCGGCGCAGTGGGCCGGGATGGCGGGCATCATGTGTTCCGCGTCGGCGAGCAAGACGGGAGTATCACTCCCCGAACCGAGAAAATAGCGGCTCTCCTGGATTGCATCGACGGCTCCTATGCCACCGACAACCTCTGGGGAGAACGTTGGGCAAAACTCAGCCAGAACTCCATGGGCAACGCAATCTCGGCCATGACCGGATTGGGCTCCCAGGAAAGAGCCCTAGACACTAGGTGCCGCTTGATATCCATTCAATTGGCGAAGGAAAGCGCACAGGTGGGCCTGGCCATGGGCTTGGACGTGGTGGAGATAAACGGCCACCCAGCCCGCATGTGGGCCGACGCCGACAAGGGTGATGTGTACGAAGAACTAGACGATTACATGAGCACCCAAGGCGGCCGGGTAAACTGGCTGGCGTCCATGGCCCAAGATGTAAAGAAAGGCCGCCGGTCTGAGATTGATTTCATGAACGGGCTGGTAGCCGAGAAAGGTCGTGAACATTCGGTGCCCACTCCCTACAACGACGCTATAATCGACGCAATGCACGGAATCGACGACGGCTCCCTGGCGCTGGACCCAGCTCACGTTGACCGAATCCTACGGGCCGTCGGCAGATAATCCGCTTTTATTCTTGTGGTGGCGCAACAGGCGTAAAAACTGGAGGGGCCAAGTGTTCATCAAAACCGAACCTGCGGGTTTCTTCATGTACACCGTACATCTGATATACGACCTTGAGAAACCTGATCCCGAAGACCAAGTAGTACGAGATTACCTGATTGAGCACGAGCTTGAGCCCAAATATCAGAGCAAGGGTGAGTTCGAGGGCAGCAACTGCGAGTCGATGCAGTTCGGCGGCTGCTATCTTGGCAAGCATCTACAGAAGATAGGCGAGATTCAGCGACACGCCGTGGAAACTGAGGTTCTCACGGAGGAAATCCAAAAACACCTAGTTGCGGACTTCAACGGAACCCTAGAAAGCCTATCCGGCGACAAGAACCTGCATGAGCAAATGGTTCCTCAGTTGGTGCAGAAGTTTCACCCAGACTCTGTTTTCCAGACGAATGATGTAGGCGAGTTGGACGTAACGTTGGACGAGAAAGACGTGATGGAGGCAGCCCGACGAATCATGGCCGAGTCTGAACGTTCATAGTCAAATTTCATAAGCTCGAGAGTTTCGCCAGGCGTTGAACATACAAGGCTCGCCCGCTAATTGATAAATCGTTAGCCAAAAAAAGAGACCCGTTTATAGGGTCTCTTTTTACTAGGTTTTGTCGCCATGCGTCAGATGTTCACAGGCTGTCGGTGCGCCTAGGGCGGTTCCAGTACGCCGAGCGACATTTTGCGCACGTAAGGGGGTCGTCGGACCTCGGCACACGCTGGCGCCAAACGTGCCCGCATCGTTCGCAGGTATATTCCTTGAGCTTTACAAACACTTCCTGAATTCCCATTACGCCCACTTTAGCATCAACCGTTAGCATCACTGAGCTTCATTACAGTAACGAGTTTGAGGATAAATCGTGCTTGAAGTAACGACACCATGAATGGATGTCGATACCAATGGCACTAATATGGGGCGGCAATCAACCTGTAATGGGAAAATCCGGTCTATGTTGATGCGATACAGCAAATTTCGGTAGTAGAATTGGTGCTCTGAGACCAATACTGCTTCTACCCTGAGCCGGTAATGGACTATAATTGCCATCGGTTCCGCTTTGAGTCCACGCTTGTCCAAGATAAAGGGAAGGCCAATGCCAGATATACCCTGCGCGCACCTCACGGTTACACCCCTGATTGTGCGTCCCAGAGATATGGATGCTGATCGGAACGTTAGTAATGCAGTCTACTTTGAGTATCTTCACCAGTCCCGCCTGGAACATTTAGCCCGCCTCGGCCTATGGAAGCCACGTGGCTCCCAGGTATTCGCCTTGGCGGAAAATACATGTAGATACCTGGCCCCTTCCTTTTACGGAGATGTGCTGTCGATCTGGACGGCAACGCACGCTGTTGGGCAAAGCAGCTTCCAATTGGTCTATCAAATTTGGCGTCAGAGCGACGAAACCTTGATCGCCGCCGCGCATTCCGTGCAAGTGTGGCTGGATGGAAACCAACAGTCCACATTGATGCCCGTTCCTGTGCAGGAGGGACTCACTGCGTCTCTTTGCACCGATTTGCCCAAGATGCCCCCACGCAATTAGTTCGATTCCCGATCTCTTGCCTGCTAGGCAGTGACGCAACACCTCACCCCAACAAAAACATGACATTGTTTGAAATCCCTTAGTTCCGCATGTGCCTGCCAATCGATAGCAATGACCGTTTATCAACAGATTCGGTAGGTAGTGGGCGTTAGTAGAAAGAAAATAGCCCCCGAAAAATCGGGGGCTATCCTTGTTCTCTCTCAGACCCGGATTTACTTAATTGAGTCCCTTGCAGATCAATTTACCTTTGATCTCTATTGGCTGAATGTCTCCGTAGTTCAGGTGTGCATCCAGGGCGTTTCCGTTTACTGTGATGATATTAACGTTACCGTCGTCATCCGCGTGGCAAACGTTAACCT
>Ga0066376_10002932_pt1 | contig 15625 bp, 15 predicted proteins | sample Knorr_S15_td_Bot_FD_77009 | JGI IMG/M metagenome (GOLD analysis project Ga0066376, IMG submission 77009) | Marine microbial communities from Southern Atlantic Ocean transect - Knorr_S15_td_Bottom_ad_5009_LV_A | ecosystem: Environmental > Aquatic > Marine > Oceanic | place: Southern Atlantic... | reverse complement strand
CACAGATGGCGACGGTTTGTTGGGCTTTTACTAACCGAGCGAGGTATTCGGTAGCGCTGTGCGCCGGTACACCGGCCATGGGTACCGGTGCCCCCGCCGATTGGCCACGGCTAGTGAGCGTGATGTCCAGTAATGCCGCGGCTTTCTCCGCGTCATCATAGAAAAGTTCGTAGAAATCACCCATCCGGTAAAACAATAGATCGTCGGGGTGCTCTGCCTTGATGGACAGGTACTGTCGCATCATCGGTGTGTGTGTTATGGAGGACGAGTTGGCGTCCATGCTGTCAGGATTTATTGAAACGGTTGTTGATTCGACGCAAAAGTTCATTAAATATGTAGGTGTTGGCACTGACCACATTTCCTGTGCTTAGAAAGTCCTGGCCACCATCGAGGTCTGCAATCAGGCCGCCGGCCTCACGGACTAATAAGGCACCGGCTGCCATATCCCACGGGTGTAGCCCGAATTCCCACAAGCCATCAAATCGTCCGGCAGCCACATAGGCCAGATCGAGAGCTGCCGAGCCTGTACGTCGAATGCCACCCGCTTGGGGCAACAAGGTGCGAAAGGTTCTCATCCACGGATCGATCAGGTCAGATCGTTGAATAGGGAAGCCCGTCACTAGTAGGGCCTCGTTCAAGCGCTTATGACGACTGGTCCGAATGCGCCGATCATTGAGCTGTGCACCGTCACCACGACTGGCGCAGAATAAATCCCCCCGGTGGGGATCAAATATCACGCCATGCTCAGGCTGCCCGTTACGCAGGACCGCGATGGAAACGGCAAAATGTGGGTAGCCGTGAATGAAGTTGGTTGTGCCGTCGAGCGGATCAATGACCCAGGTGTATTCCCCACCAGGTTTTTCACCACTTTCCTCTGCGATGACACCATGTTCGGGATACGCCCTACAGACAATATCGAGTATTGCCGCTTCGGCGTCCTGGTCGGCCCGAGTCACGAAGTCGCGTTGCCCTTTGCTAGAAATATCGTGACTGTCGAGGCGACCAAGGTAGCTGAGAATGATTTTCCCAGCCTGTCTTGCTGCCCGGACAGCCGTGTTCACCATGGGGTGTGAGGACATGTTTTTCTAATGAATCGGTTAGGATAACTAGGGGTTGATTCGCCATCGAGGCATCATGCGTCGAATGGTGGACAGGATAGTCAAGGGTTGGCGATTGGATTGTAACGTGTGGTGGGGGAAATTTTGTTATGGATATGGAAACGAATACTCCGTTGAATTCGATGTTGGGGTCCATTTGTATCGTACTGGTAGAAACAACGCATCCCGGCAACATTGGCGCGACAGCCCGAGCACTGGTGAATATGGGGCTCAGCGACTTACGGTTAGTGAGACCACAGGTGTTCCCTTCGCCGGATGCTGCGGCGCGTGCGGCGAGCGGCGAGGCGCTACTGTCGGCGGCGCGGGTCTTTTCGAGTTTGGATGATGCGATTGCTGATTGTGGTCTCATAGTGGGTAGCACGGCTCGCACCCGCTCTGTGTCGTGGCCGGTGATGAGTCCCTCAGAAATGGCCCCGGTGGTACTGGATTCGTCCCGTCAACAACGGGCGGCTATCCTGTTCGGGCGGGAGTCTCGGGGATTGACAAACAAACAGTTGGACCGCTGCCAATTGTTCGTCACCGCACCGGTGGACGTGAATCATGCCTCGTTAAATCTTGCCAGCGCGGTGCTCTTATTGGCTTATGAGTTGCGTAAGACTGCATTGTTGCGGGATGGCTCGGCGGCATCGGATGGATCGACCAACGGTAAGGACCTCCTTGCCACATCGGGCATGGTCGAGGGATTTATCGACCATTTTGAGCGGGTGCTGCACGTGGCGGGCTTTCTGGAACAGCCCTCGGACAAGTTATTTCGAAAAATACGACGTATTTTTACCCGCCGTGCGCTCGAGGAGGATGAGGTCAATATTCTTCGGGGGGTGTTGAGCGCTATCGAAAAAAGAATAGATGGGGCTTCGAATAACTGCTAAACGGTGCGATCAGCGGCATTAGGCATGGTAGAATACCGACCAATAGGGTATGACAAAGGCTGCTACCGAGTAAGCGTACGACGATGGCTATCACACTGACTGAAACTGCCGCTGAACAAGTGCGGTCCAGCTTGGCCTTAAGAGGTCGTGGAGAGGGATTGCGACTGGGGGTTAAAACGACCGGCTGCTCAGGGATGGCATACGTGATTGAGTATGCGGACGAAGTCTTAACCGGTGACACGGTCTATACGAGTCTCGGTGTTAAGGTGATGATTGACGTCGACAGCCTGGGCCATCTGGAAGGGACTGAAATTGATTTCCAAAACGATGGGTTGTCCTCATCATTTAAGTTCAAGAACCCGAACGCGGCTGATGAATGTGGTTGCGGGGAGAGCTTCACGGTAGCGTGAGGCATACTTTTATTGGGGCACGAGTCGAATGCGGGGCGCTTTAGCGCCCTTTTTTGATCGGGGTCCTGAGAATCTCTAATTTTGCATCAACAATACCGACGGCAGCAGGAGCGAAGCGCAAGGAGCGATGGGGCCCCCGACTCGATCAGACGGGTGGCCATCGCAACCCTCGGCTGTAAGGTCAACAACCACGAATCGAATGCTATTGCCCAAGGTTTCCGCGATGCCAATTGGTCCGTAGTCAATGCGAGCGAGGTGGCAGATGTTTATGTGATTAATTCCTGCACTGTGACGGCTGAGGCCGATCGCCAGAGTCGCCAGCAGGTTCGGCGGTTGGCGCGGCACAACCCGCGCGCCAAAATCGTGATCACCGGCTGTTATGCCGAGATGCAGCCAGAAACGTGTGGTGAGATTTCAGGCGTCGATCTTGTTGTTGGAAATGCGAACAAGTTCAATATCCCTGATTTGGCGACACAGTTACTCGAGGGGCGAGTTAGCACCGGGAACGTGGGGGGCCGGCCCGAAAAGATCATGGGACGGCCGATGCCGCTCCTGTACGGTTACGAGACACGGACCCGCGCGAGTGTGCAGATTCAGCAAGGCTGCGATCAGGCATGCACATTTTGTGTAATTCACACGGCCCGGGGTCTCAGTCGATCGTTTCCCCTGGGAGACATCGTGAAGCAAGTCAGGCATTGGGTGGCTTCAGGCTATAAGGAGGTGGTGATTTGCGGCGTTGATCTGGGTGACTACGGCACTGATTTATCACCGCAACCCGCGCCAGGGCCGTTAGAGCAGTTGCTGGCGGAGTTGGCTGCAGTAGAAGGTGACTTCCGTATTCGACTGAGTTCGATTGACCCCATTCACCTGAGTGATGCCTTGCTTGCACTCGTAGGCCAAAGTGATCGGTTTTGCCCTTACCTGCATTTATCGCTTCAAAGTGGCAATACGATGATCTTGAAGCGGATGAAACGACGCTATACGAGTGAATGGGTGGATGAGCGAGTCGCGATCGCGCGGCGCCTCATGCCGGGTTTGGTGCTAGGCGCTGACGTGATGGTGGGCTTTCCGACAGAAACTGAAGAACAGTTCGCTGACACATTGCAGGCAATAGAAAGCCTGGAGATTTGCTACCCGCATGTTTTTCCGTATTCGGCACGTGGTGGGACGCCGGCGGCTCGCATTCCCCGACAGGTAGACCCAACCACTCGAAAACGCCGGGGAGCGTCGGCCCGAGCGCTCGGGCAGAGGATTCGAGAGAGGGTGTTTGCTCGCCACCTGGGCTCAGTTGCCAGTGTCCTGGTCGAGCGATCGGTCGGTCTGGATCGCTATAACGGCCGCCTGACAAACTATCTGCCCGTGCGGGTCGAAGTCGGGCAGCGTATGGTCGGACAACGCTTGCCGGTGCGCATTGTTGGAGCAAAACCGGACTACCTGATTGGTGAACCCCTTGATGCGGGGATACTATGACTTTAGAGAAGGTAGGCGCATGATGTGTTCGTGTCTGTTGGTTATTCACTCTTGCTTCGGAGCATTCAAGTATGGCTGTAGAGCGCACGTTTTCGATCGTCAAGCCTGACGCGGTGGCAAACAATGTCATCGGCAAGATATACGAACGTTTTGAGTCTGTCGGTCTTCATATCATTGGTTGCAAGATGTTGCGATTGACCAGGGGACAGGCAGAAGCGTTTTATGAGATCCACCGGGAACGACCGTTTTACCGAGAGCTGGTTGACTATATGGTGTCGGGACCTGTCGTGGTGCAGGTACTGGAAGGGGAGGATGCGGTCGCCATGAATCGACAAGTGATGGGGGCAACAAACCCGGCCGATGCGGCGCCAGGAACAATCCGTGCTGACTTTGCTCAATCGGTTCAAGCCAACGCTGTTCACGGGTCCGATGCCGAGGAAACTGCCACCCAGGAGATTGCATTCTTTTTTTCGGCTGATGAAATATGCGATCGCAGTGATTGAGTGATTGATGTCCTCTCCCCTGATTAATCTCGTTGGTTTGGATAGGAGCGCAATGCAGGACTATTTCACCAGCATCGGTGAGAAGACCTTTAGGGCGGATCAGGTTCTGCAATGGGTTTATCACCATCGTGTGACGCGTTTCAAGGATATGACCAACCTCAGCAAAGTGCTGAGGGAGTCATTGGACGGGACAGCGGTACTCGAGTTTCCTGAGGTTGCCGCCGAGCAGAGGTCATCAGATGGCACCATTAAATGGCGACTCAGTTTGCCAGATGGAAATCAGATTGAGACCGTGTTTATCCCGGAATCTGAACGGGGTACGTTGTGTGTTTCATCGCAGGCGGGCTGTGCCTTGAATTGCAAGTTTTGCGCCACAGCGCAACAAGGATTCAGTCGCAATTTATCGACCAGTGAGATTATCGGACAGGTGTGGCTGGCTCGACAGATTCTCCAGGATAATGGCCTTGGTTCTCGCCCGGTAACCAACATTGTCTTGATGGGGATGGGCGAGCCGTTGTTGAATTATGATGCCGTGGTGCCCGCATTACGCCTTATGTTGGATGACCGGTCGTTTGGATTATCGCGACGGCGGGTGACGTTAAGTACGGCAGGCGTGGTGCCGGCTCTCGATCGCCTGCGGTTAGATTGTCCGGTCAGTTTGGCGGTTTCATTACACGCACCCGATGATGAACTGAGAACTCGTCTTGTTCCATTGAACAAAAAGTATCCGATTGCCATGTTAATGGACGCCTGTCGCCGTTATATTGATGATGATCCTCGGCGCCGAATAACCTTCGAATACACGATGCTAGATGGAGTGAATGATTCAAGGGATCAGGCGGTCAATTTGGCACGGCTGTTAGGCGATATGTCTGCCCAAGTGAACCTGATCCCTTACAACCATGTGGAAGGACTGCCGTTTCGGTGTTCTCACGACGCGCAGATTGCGGCATTCCAGGATGTTCTAGTGACTGCTGGCATTCTGTGTATGACTCGAAAGACTCGCGGTTCCGATATCAGCGCGGCTTGTGGCCAATTGGTCGGCAACGTGATGGATCGCGTCAGGCGAGGTGCGGGCCAACTGCGCGTGCCGAGTAAAGGTATTTCCTAATGAGGGGGTGGCTCGCACTGATAGCCTGTGTAGTTCTCACGACCGGGTGTGTGAGCGTTCCAGTCGGTAATAAATGGAGTATTGGTTCCCGAGTCGATATACAGACTCGTCTTGGACTTAGCTACATGAAGCTTGGGCGTCTTGAACCTGCTAGCTCGGCGTTGGGGAAAGCGTTGGCGCTGGCGCCTAATGACTCGAGGGCCAATCACGCGATGGCGCTTTTTCAGTTACGTATCAGTGATCGAGCCGCGGCCGAACCGTACTTTCGCCAGGCAGTAGATGCGAACAACAACAACTTCTCAGCGCGTAACGATTTCGGTGGTTACCTATGCCAATCGGGTCGGATGGAGGAAGGATTAGTACAATTCGACAGCGCATTGCGTAATCCTTACAACGATAGGTTATATATTTCGCAACTTGGCGCGGGAGCTTGCTACGTCCGAATCCTGAATTGGAAGGAGGCCGAGGGCTATTTGTTGCTCGCGCTTGTGGGTCGGCCGAAACTTGCGCTGGCGCTTTACCAAATGGCGGAGGTCGCTTTTGCCCAGGCTGATCACCTCAGGACTAGGGCTTACCTGCAGCGCTTTTTTGATACCGGGGCCGCGTCTGCTGCCAGTCTGTCGCTCGCTGTGCGAAACGAACTCAAACTGAAAGCATCGGATTTGGTGCAACTGCACGCCAATCGCCTCAGGACTGAGTTCCCACAATCCACTGAAGCGAGTGATATCGCGCAGTTGATGGCGAAAGCCAATGATTGACCAACAGCCCCGTACGATCGCCACACCCGGGCACCTTTTGCGGGCGGCCAGACGCCGTTACGGTTGGAGTGTTCAGGATATTGCCGAAGAACTTAATTTGTTGCCGCATGTTGTCGAGGGGTTAGAGAACGATGACTACAGTGTGGTTGCGGGGCACACCTATGCGGTGGGGTATATGCGGAATTACGCACGCCTCGTTGGCGTGACGATTGAAGACGCGTTGTCTGCACACAATGAACTGATTGCACCTCGACGGTCGAGGCCTACGCCACGGACCAAGGCGTCCAGTTTGCTGTCGGCTATGCCGGTGCCGATGAGTTGGGTTGTATCGACGTTGGTCGCATTGGCTGTGGTGGTGGGCATCGGCGTCACTTACCTGAATAGGGCTGAACAAAGTGAAAAAATCGCTTTGACAGGATCGGTTACAACGGCCGGTTTGTTGAGCGAAAGCGCATCCGATACGAAACAGTCGGGTACGGGGCAAACTCCGGAAGTTGGGAAAATGGATAACCAGTTAGCGACGGGTATTTCCCAATCGGGTGCTGCCGTGGGGGGGGCAGTCGAGGGGAGTGCTGGTGCAGCGGGTGACTCCACTATTGACGGGTTGGGAGTTAATGGTCTAGTAATTGATGCAGACTTGCCAGTATTCGACCCTGGCACACGTCTGTATGCCGCGGCAGATGACAACCGAGTCAAAGTCCTCGGCACGCGGGAGCTAGAACTGTACTTTCTCGGTGCTTCGTGGATCGAGGTTCGAGATCGGGACGCGAAACAACTCATCGGGAGAAGGGTCGAGTCTGACGTCCTTGTCAGGTTGGTGGGGGATCCACCTTTCAGTATTTTTATTGGTACCGCAACGTCGGTTCGTTTGCGCTACCGCTCACAGTATATTCGGCCGAGGCCGAAACAGGGCCGTCAATTCGTTCGGCTGATGGTCGGAGGTTCGCAGTCCTGAGTGCGTGCGAGTGTAGTAAACAGACACGATACGCAAGGTAGTCCAGATGTCAAAAACCATTCAATCGGTCCGAGGAATGAACGACCTTCTTCCAGAGCAGGTCGCTCAATGGCAGTGGGTTGAGGCCGCGATCCGTGATGTGACGGCCAGTTATGGGTACCGTGAGATTCGAACACCGATTCTGGAGCGGAGTGAACTTTTTTATCGATCGATTGGCGAACAAACGGATATCGTTGAGAAAGAGATGTATACCTTTGCTGACCGCAACGGCGATAGCCTCACTTTGCGGCCTGAAGCGACGGCGAGTTGTGTGCGAGCCGCTATCCACAACGGGTTGGTTCATAATCGCAGTGAACGATTATGGTATCTGGGCCCGATGTTTCGGCATGAGCGACCGCAGAAGGGTCGGTATCGGCAATTCCACCAGTTTGGTATTGAGGCGCAAGGTTGGCTCGGCCCGGACGTCGATGCCGAGGTGATTCTTCTAGGGGATCGATTATGGAAACAATTGGGCCTTGATGACGTTCAGTTGGAAATCAATACGCTCGGTTCGGCTCGTTCGAGGGCGAGTTACCGTGAGGCGTTGCAGGCGTTTCTGATTGGGCATAAAAAAGATTTGGATGAAAACAGTCAGCGTCGTCTGGAGACCAACCCATTGCGAGTACTTGACAGTAAAGACCCGCAGACGCAGGCGATTCTGCAGAACGCCCCGGACCTAATGAGTTATCTCGCGCCACAGGAAATCGATAACTTCCAACGACTGTTAGAACTCCTAGCCGCTGGTGGAGTCAGGCCGAAGATCAATAACCGATTGGTTCGAGGCCTCGATTACTATACCGGGCCCGTTTTTGAGTGGGTGACTGATCGCTTAGGTGCGCAAAACGCAATTTGCGCGGGTGGGCGATACGACGGCTTGTTTGCTGAACTTGGGGGTCGCGACGTTCCCGCCGCGGGTTTTGCCTGTGGCATGGAAAGATTACTGGAACTGGTAGTACAAGGCGGGTTGGATTTTAAGGTGGAGGTGGCGGATGTTTGGCTGGTTCTCTTGGGTGCCGATGCTGAATCTGCAGGCTTTACCCTGGCTGAATCATTGCGTGACCGAGGTTTGCGAGCGATCTGTAACTGTGGGGGCGGCAGCATTTCGCAGCAGTTGCGACGCGCAGACTGGAGCGAGGCGCGGTTTGCGGCCGTGATCGGAGAGGAAGAGCTCCGCGATTCGAATGTCACGATCAAGCCACTGCGCGATGGGAGCAGTCAGGTTAGGATGGCGCGGGAAGATGTCGCAGAATATCTGTTGTCGAATCGAGCAGCGTGACTTGGTAGTGCATCACCGGACAGGAAGAGTGAATGGCTGAAGAAAACGAAATTGGCAGATTGCATCTGGCGGTAGACGAAGATGCCGAAAAGGCCCGGGAGTTGTGGAAAAAATACGGTATTGGAATCGTGGCTGGAGTCGTCCTCGGTATCGGTGGGGTTGTGGGGATTCATGGGTGGCGCGACTACGTTGATGATCGCGGTGAAAGGGCATCGGCTCTTTATGAGAGTATGGTGGATGCGGTGCGGTCTAAAGACAGCGGTGGTCGTGACGTTGCCGAGAAATTGCTCGCGGATTATTCGACTACCCCGTACGGCGTAGGTGCTGCACTGATGTTAGCCCGTCTGGAGTTGGAAGCGGGCAATGCGGCGGCCGCCAAAGCACAACTGAATTGGGTATTGGAGAACACGACGGAAGCAAGTTTTCGTCACGCGGCCACCTTGCGATTGGCACGCATTGCTTTGCACGAAGGAGATCACGATAGTGCGCGGGCGTTGTTACAGCCAAGTGGCGACTCCTTCCAATCGATGTACGACGAGCTGCGCGGAGATATCCTGGCCCACGGTGGGGATCGTCGCGCAGCGCAGATCGCCTATGACGCTGCTCTGATCGCGCTCACAGGGCGCAGCGGGGCCCGTGATTTATTGCAGGTTAAGCGTGACCGCATTGCGACTGATTAAGTACTGGGTGATGCAGTGGCGCGGGCTAATGGTTGTGTTCGGACTCCTCCTTGTGGGTTGTTCTACTCCGCCAGTACATTTCATGCGCGAGGGTGTTGAAGCCACGAGGCTGGGTCGGGTCGATCAACAGTGGGTTTTGGAACGGTTGTGGCGAGAGGATGTGGGCAGTGGTTATCGGCAGGCCGATTCCATTTTGCATGTCTCGGTCGATGGCGAATACATCTACGTTGCACACCCCTCGGGTGTCGTGGCGGCCTGGGTCGGGGAGACTGGGAAAGAGCTTTGGCGCCGGCAATTGTCAGGCCGAATCATGGCTGGCACGGGGGTGGGTTCACAACACGTGGTCGTGGTCGATAATGAGGGTGTGGTCCGCGCGATGCGTACCGCTGATGGTGTTGATCAATGGCGGCAACCGGCGGGTGCCCAGGTGTTGACACGCCCGGTGGTCTCCGGTGGGGTTGTACTGTTGCGTACCGGCGGTGGTCAGATGTTGGCAATCGAGGTTGCCGACGGGTCGGTTCGATGGCGTAGCCCGCACCGAGTGCCGGAGTTGACACTGCGTGGGGTTTCGGAGCCGCTGGTGCACCGCGGGCGTGCTTTGGCGGGATTGGCCAATGGTCGGTTATTGTCTATTGATCTGGCCACTGGACAGACGGTTTGGAGCGTTGTAGTAGATCGGGCACGAGGCAGTAATGAAATTGCGCGTTTGATTGATCTGGATTCGAGGCCTGTGATCGTCGGTGATGTGCTCTTTGCCGGTGCATATCAGGGGCGCATGATGGCGCTGGATGTTGCGACCGGGAAGAGCCGGTGGTCGCGCAAGGTTTCTGTGCTTCGGGACCTGGGTGCGGACGACCGTGGTATCTACGCGGTCACATCAAAAAGTGAAGTGGTCGCTTTGAGGTTGAACGATGGAGCAGAGTTGTGGCGCCAGTCGGCCCTTCGCGGGAGGGGGTTAACCGCGCCGGGGGTGTTGCCCGGCGTCATAGCGGTGGGCGACTACAAGGGTTATTTGCACTTGCTTGATTCTGAAGATGGCCAATTTCTTGGGCGCATCAGGCTCGATACGGAGGCGATTATTTCAATCACACCGGCTAAACCTGATCGGTTATACGTTTCTTCTGAAAGTGGCCGCGTTACTGCTGTGCGTCTGGCCAGTGCTGAGAAGGGATAACACGAGTCGCTTGGGCTAGGTTAGTAGGTTCGGACCATGGCAACGGAAGGACCTGGCAAATTACCGGTCGTGGCGATCATCGGGCGACCGAACGTGGGCAAATCGACGCTCTTCAATCGGCTAACTCATTCACGCCGTGCGCTCGTTCATGACCAGCCTGGTGTCACCAGAGATCGATTGTATGGACTCGCTTATTCGAGTGCCAGGCAGTTTCTGATGATTGATACGGGTGGTTTGACCGATAGTGCGGGGACCATCGAGCAAGCAGTCCGTCTGCAGGTTGAGGCGGCGTTGTTAGAAGCCAATGTCGTGCTGTGGATCCTTGATGCGAAGGATGGTCTAACCTCTGCAGATATAGAACTGGCGAGGGAATTGCGTTTGACCGAGCAGCCGGTGTTTCTGGTGGTCAACAAAGCCGAGGGTCTGGAGCCTGACGTAGCTCGACTTGATTTCCACGAGTTAGGGATGGGATCGCCGGTGGTCATTTCCGCCAAAACGGGATCGGGTATTGATAGTCTGTGGCAGATCATCCTCGATTGTGTCCCTGTGTTGCCGTGGATGGCCGACAAGGACACGGGAGTGCGAATTGCAGTTGCCGGTCGACCGAATGTGGGCAAATCGACGTTGGTCAATGCCTGTGTTGGTGAGGATCGAGTCGTTGTAGCGGCCGAACCGGGAACGACACGGGATAGCGTGGCAGTGCCGATGGCATTTCGTGCTCAGTCCTTGGTGTTGTTGGATACCGCCGGAGTCAGGCGCAAATCCAAGGTCCGTGATTCATTGGAGAAATTTTCAGTGGCCAAGACACTTCAGGCCGTGGCGGAGGCGGATGTCGCGGTGTTGGTCATCGATGCTTGCGAAGGGTTGACGGAGCAGGACGCGACCATTGCCGGATTAATTTGTGATCAAGGCCGAGCCATGTGTCTGGTGATTAACAAGATGGATGCGCCGAATGCCGGTCGACGCGATGATCTGGAACGGCAAATTGCCCGCATTCTGCCATTTCTTCCCCCGCATCGAACACGCTTTATTTCCGCTCAACGGCGTCAGGGGGTTAAGCGCGTATTGGCGGATGCTTTGGAAGCGGTCGAATCGGCAGGACGGTCCTTATCAACCGCTAAGATCAACAAAACGCTCAATGAGGCGATAGATCGGCACGCGCCACCGCGTCACGGCGGCCGGCTGGTGCGGATCAAGTACGGTCACCAAGGGGGCAGAAACCCGCCGATGCTGGTCCTGCATGGCAATTTGCTCGAGCATCTGTCGGCCAGTTACCGTCGTTATCTGGCCAACTTTTTTATCAAAGCGTTCGGTCTGGTCGGCACCCCGCTTCGTATCGAGGTACGGGTAGCGAATAACCCCTATCGACCCTGATGCGGCGCTAAAACGCGGAATCATTCCGTCGATGACTCCGGCGTGCTGGCCGACTCGAATTCGGTTACGGTGGCTTCAAACCAGCCGCGACTAATCTCAGCACGCACGCGTGCCCCCCGGTGAAGTTGTGATGCGTCGGTCACCACGGTGCCGGTGAGCGGGTCGCGAACGATCGCATAGCCGCGTGCGACAGTTTCCCGGGGGCTGAGCGTCGTTAACTGATTCGTAAGGGATTGGAGATGATTGCGATGCTTTTGGGTCAGTTGAAATCCGAGGTAGCGAAGTTGTCGATTGAGTGCATTACATTCGATTCGTGTGTGTTCTATAAAAGTCAGCGGCGAGCAGGCTTGCAGTCGATGTGCGTTGGAAACTAAGGAGAACTGCAGGTTACGTTGGTGCGTGAATGCGGCCGCAGACAAGCGTGAATGCAGGGTGTCAAGGCGTTGTGTGTGTTGTTTGATAACCAACGCGGGATGACGCACTCTGGCGGACAGTGAATCGTGTCGTTGTGCGCAACGCTCAATAGAACGCAACCCGCACCGGTAAATCCGATGGCGGATTGCTAATAATAGTTGGCCTAGTTGTTCAGCATCCGGCGCGGCGGCCGCGGCGGCCGCTGTCGGAGTCGCGGCATACTGGTCGGCGGCGAGGTCAGACAGCGTCAGGTCGGTTTGGTGGCCGATTCCGGTAATGATCGGGAGTTGGCATTGGTGTATTGCTCGAACCACTGACTCATCATTAAACGCCCACAGATCTTCAAGTGTTCCGCCGCCTCGTCCCATGACGACCACGTCGCAGTGATCATCGAGTTGCACGAGCCGTAAGGCTTTGACGAGGCTGGCCGGAGCGGTATTGCCTTGCACGATGGCAGGATACAGACGCAGCCCCACCACAGGATACTGGTGATGGAGAGTGGTCAGCATGTCTCTTAGGGCGGCACCGGTCTGTGAAGTCACTAGCGCGATGTTGGCGGGATACTTGGGAATCGCTTGTTTTAATGCTGGATCGAAGAGTCCTTCGTCATCCAGTTGACGTTTGAGTGCTTCGAAACGCCGCCGCAATTCCCCTTCGCCAGCGGCCTCCATCTGGTTGACGATCAGTTGGAAGTCGCCGCGGCTTTCGTACAGCGAGACCTGGGCATGAACAATCACCGCTAGGCCGTTTTGCAAGGCTAGGCGATTGCGTAGGCGACGATTCTTAAAAAAGGCGCATCGTACCTGCGCGTTGGCGTCTTTGAGACTGAAATAGGCGTGCCCCGAGCCGGGTGTCGCCAGGTTAGAAATCTCGCCTTCGAGCCAGATCTTCGAATAACGGCTTTCGAGCAGGTTCCGTACTTCCCGAGAGAATGCAGAGACGGAATAGACGGTCCGACTCATTCGATGGCTGCGTGCGCGCCTAATGCAGAGCGAAGGTCAACGAAAGCCAGGTTCTCGGGTTTCGTAAGCCCGCAAAGCGGACACTCGATGGATCTCAGTAGATGGGTTTCACGTTCGCTTGGGAATTGGCCTGTGCCAGTCCCATACCAGCCGCCCAGGCAACCTTGGTTGCAATTCGACACGCTTCGTCGGTCTCTCCGGCCTTGAGTTTCTTCTTGGTGGCTTTAAGCAGCTTACTGATGGGTTGGGAAGCGGAGCCGGTGCTTTTGTCAATCAAACGTCATTCACCGCCGGCTTGCTTTGCTGCCGAGAGCGTTTTAGTTGCCGAATCGATACTTGCCGTTGCATCGCAGGTTTCGGCTTGAACCTGTCCCATGGTCAGAGCAAGCACAGCGCACGGTAACAGCAGTGTGAGTCCGGTTTTGCGCGTTCTATTCATTCTTTAGGTCTCGATCCTGGGTGGTCACTACTGTAATGATACCGCTAATCATGGACGGGAGATTATCGAATTAGTTTACCGGGGTAAAGCCTGATCCTATAATCCTGCGATGGAACGGTTTGAAATGGCACTGACCTTCGATGATGTCCTGCTCAAACCAGGCTACTCCGAAGTCCTGCCGCGTGACGTCAGCCTTTCGACGAGGTTTTCTCGTTCTATCTCCTTGAATATCCCGTTGGTTTCCGCTGCGATGGATAGCGTGACAGAGTCGTCCACGGCTATTTGTCTGGCTCAACTTGGCGGGCTGGGGGTCATCCATCGAAATCTTTCTCCGGCGTTGCAAGCGGCGGAAGTGTTGCGAGTAAAAAAGTTTGAGAGCGGGGTGATTAGCGATCCAATCTGCGCGACAGAAACGACGACCGTCCGCGAGGTCGTTGAGTTAACAAGGCGAGAGAACATCTCAGGCGTCCCTGTGTTGGACGGGGACGGCAAGTTGTGTGGCATTGTTACCCGCCGAGATCTTAGGTTTGAAACTGGCTATGACAAGCGCTTGTCGGAGGTGATGACGCCGCGCGATCGTCTTGTGACCGTGCGAGAGGGTGCGTCGAGGGAGGAGATTAAGGCTTTGCTTCATCGTCACCGCATAGAGAAACTGCCGGTGGTTGATCAGGAGTTTTACCTGAAGGGCCTGGTGACGGTTAAGGATCTAGAGAAAGAGAGTGAGTATCCCCAGGCAAGCAAAGATGAGTTGGGTCGTTTGCGGGTAGCCGCTGCGGTTGGTACGGGTTCGGACACCGAAGAGCGTGTGGAACGCCTGGTCCAGGCGGGAGTTGATGCTGTTGTGGTCGATACGGCGCATGGTCATTCCAAGGCCGTGATTGACATGGTGGGTGTGCTGAAACAACGCCATACCACGATTGATCTAGTGGCGGGAAATATCGCCACAGCCGCTGCCGCCGATGCATTGCTGAACGTGGGTGTCGACGCGGTTAAGGTGGGCATCGGCCCGGGTTCTATCTGTACGACGCGAGTGGTCGCTGGAGTGGGTGTGCCACAGATCACCGCAGTGCGCGACGTTGCGACCGTGACGCGGGCCGCGGGTGTGCCGCTGATTGCCGACGGGGGCGTACGTTTTTCTGGCGACATTGCCAAAGCGATTGCCGCGGGTGCCTGGTCTATTATGGTGGGAGGCCTGTTGGCGGGTACGGATGAGGCGCCTGGGGAGATCGAGATTTACGAGGGCCGTTCATACAAGAGTTACCGTGGAATGGGATCGTTGGGCGCCATGCAAAGTGGTTCGCGCGATCGCTATTTTCAAGAGCAGGAGACGGACGCGGCAAAACTGGTACCGGAGGGAATCGAAGGTCGGGTACCGTACAAAGGAGCAATGCCAAACATTTTACACCAGTTGATGGGCGGGTTACGGGCGAGCATGGGATACACCGGCTGCGCTGATCTCGCCACCATGCGGACGTCCTGCGAATTTGTTCAGATCACACAATCCGGTATTCGCGAGAGTCACGTGCATGATGTTTCAGTGGTCAAGGAAGCGCCCAATTACCAACGCGGCGGTTAGGGTGTACCGGTTAGATCGCGGGGGCATTGGGGTATGAGCCGCGCGATGTCACCGGATCAAGATCGTATATTGATACTGGATTATGGCTCCCAATACACGCAGCTGATTGCGAGATCGATTCGAGAACTGGGGGTCTATTGCGAAATTTTCGCTCCTGAAATCGATGCAGATGAGATCAACGCCTTCGGGCCCAGTGGGGTGGTTCTTTCTGGTGGCCCCGCCAGTGTCAACGATCAGGACACACCCACAATTCCAGCAGAAATTTTCGGCGGGGGCTGCCCGGTACTGGGTATTTGTTATGGAATGCAGGCGCTCGCTTCGCATCTTGGTGGCGAGGTGGAAACGGCTGAAGAACGCGAGTACGGGCCGGCACCGTTAACGCTGACGAGCCAGAGTGTTTTGTTGGAGGGATTGGAACAAATTACGAACGGCGTTGATGACCCATTGCAGGTCTGGATGAGTCACGGTGATCGAGTATCCGTGTTGCCACCAGGGTT
>Ga0066376_10002931_pt1 | contig 15633 bp, 10 predicted proteins | sample Knorr_S15_td_Bot_FD_77009 | JGI IMG/M metagenome (GOLD analysis project Ga0066376, IMG submission 77009) | Marine microbial communities from Southern Atlantic Ocean transect - Knorr_S15_td_Bottom_ad_5009_LV_A | ecosystem: Environmental > Aquatic > Marine > Oceanic | place: Southern Atlantic... | reverse complement strand
GTAACTTCTGTGTCACATGAAACCACACTACCTGTAGCACACTCAAATGATTGACTTTCAGAATACTTCAATGTTCCAGCTGTAGCATCATGGCTAATGATAGCTCTAGATGTAGTAATCAAATATGTAAAAGGACCAACCTTTTCATAAACAGGTTCTGCCGTTCCAGCAGTTACATCAGCGACATTTGTCATCGACCAAACATAATAATCCCGCTCAGATGTCGATGTAGACCAATCAGCCTTCATCGTTGAGCACGCGGAATCTTCGCATGCTTCATCCAGTGGATAAGTTGCAAAATTGTCTTCTACCGCGCCTTCTACCGCTCCGGTAGCAACCATAGATAGTAGTGTTACATTCAGCAGTATAACTGCCACGCCTGTGCCAAGTAGTTGTATTTTCATCAAAATCCCTACTCGGGCCTGCGCGAGTATCGCTATAAGGATTGGTGTCCATTTCAACATCTGATGGGTTAGAGCGAATGGGTTCGTCTATTCTCGATACCATGTTGCCACTGATTTGCAGACCAGCAAGTCGCCCAGAGCATAGAATACCCCGCATAAGAGCGGTGGATTCCACGCCACTAATGGGGTCCACGCGATATTGTGCGCCCAAGTCCAATTACCTAGATGTGTGCCCCAGAGTTCCATTATCAGAGCGGCCCACGCCATCATCGCATAGAGCGATGGTTCACTGCCCCATTTCATGAAGGCGAGAAGAATTAGCAGCAAGAACACACCAGAGGTATCGGTGCCGAGGATGAGGAATACCAGGGTGGCGGGGATGAACGGTGAGATCACCCACCAAGCTCTGTCTTTGGGAATAAATCTGCACAATCTCCTACCCAAATCGAAGAGGAACCAATGTCCTGCTGGTACAAAAAGTGGCATCAGCCCCTCCCTATACTCGTATAGATTCCACACCTCGCTGAAAAACAACTCCATCGGAGTTGCAAAAGCGAGGACGGTCAGCATCTCGATGCGCTCTTTGCGAGCGGCGCCAAAATAGAGGCGAGCAAAGATCGACCAAACCACAACATCGACGAGGTATTCGCCTTTGATCGGCCAGTCAGTGCCGTTCTGGTCGATGAAGAGACCGATGAAGATGGTCAGTGCGTAAAGCGATTCGCGGCTCCGCCACCAAGCCGTCATCAAAGAGTCCAATCGCACTCTGTTTTTAGCATGGTTTATGGGGTACTGTCGCCAAGTATGTCATTATGATGCTCTAGGTTTGACCACTTGCCAATCCTCTTCACCCGGCTTTGGGTTTATCCAGTCAGGATCACCTGGCAAAATCAAACCATCACCGATAGTAGCCAGTTCTGCAGCCAGTGAACCATGGGTTTGTAGTAATTTATCCCAATCGATAGTTCCGCTGCGTAACTTGAATCCAAGGCGTAATGATCGCCAAGAACGGGTCGCGCGTTCGTATAATTTCAAATGAAGGCGAGCGGATAATGGCCACCAAATCAATACCAATAACGATAGCAATAGCCATGGAATCTTGGCCAGAACCGGCAGGATAAAACTCGGTATATTCCAGTCTTGAAGCATCGAATTAGGCGATGCGATGAACCAGCCTACCGGCAAGGAGATGAGGATCCACCATAGAGGATACATCACCACTGAATACAATACTTTGACCGAGCCTATATCTGTTTTATTTTCCTCTATCTTAGCATGCTTATTGGTCAGAAACCTAGTGAAGAGATATGGCACCATCGAGCCGATGACTGCACCCCATGAGACTATGCCCAACATCCACGCTATCGACCAAATCCAATAGGCGAAATTCTTGGCCATCGTTCGCTTAGAACTACGTTGCTGACGATCGATTATCTCCCACGAACGCAATCCCAAATCCTTCATCTCGTAATGATGTTTGAGAAAATCCCCCCTGATGCGCTCGGTGCGCACGGCATCATTCAGCGATTGATATTGCCATGCCGCTCTCACACGACGTGAACCAAGAAGGGCTCTATCGTATGGGATTGGACCGATTGGCACATTTTCTTTGGCACTGCGATAAACGTGAATCATCCGCCGTGCTCGCCAGACCAATTCTCTATCCTCCCAGGTTTCTTGGGCTTGATTACTACGGTGCATTTCCAATCTCAACAATTCGGTAATCTCTCCGCACCAAGCGCGGTCTGGGGCCTGTTCAGCGAATTCCTCAACATCTTCAGGGCTTGGTTCAGGAGCTCCTTCCTCGCCTGGCAGTGGCGGTATGGGCAATGGTTCGTTGACTTGAAGACTGACCCGTTCTCTGAATTGGTGTTGGTCGGTATAATGCAGACCAAGTGGTACCACGTGTGGTTCAGGTAAACCCTCAAGCCGTGCTTTTCTAATAGCGTGGAGCAAGATTCGAGCAGCCCCGGTTCGCAATCGCACTGGATGGGCTTCCATGTGGGTTACCCCTTCGGGGAAAATCGCTGCACGCCCCCCTAGCGCAATCGTATCGCCGAGACTCTCTATCAGAGTGGAATTTTTTGCAGAGCGATCGCCTTTCTTAGAATCATCAGCACTGGTATCTTGGGCACGGTGGACCGGTTTTGCGCCAGCAGCCCGCATTATCTGGCCAAGGATTGGTGTTTTGAAGAGGGTGTGTTTGGCGGCGAAAGTAAGGTTTCCAGGTAGTGCAGCCATCATCAGCATCGGGTCTATCAGCCCGCCGGGGTGCCAAGTTGTGAAAAGAATACCACCCTTGTCAGGCAACGTGTCGATGTCGACGAGAGCGATTTCGCGAAACCATGTATCCATCAAGGCCCGGTTGACTCGCCGCACTCGCAAGTAGCCCTTGGGAATTTGTAAACCCTCGGGGTCGGGGGTCCAGTCCATGTCTGACGATGGCCGTCGTGGTTAAGAGCGTGGTCTATCAATTGGTATCACAGACACAGGTATTGAATTCTTGTGTGTCCATATGTCAACAGAAAGATGCCTAACCATCAGGTTATGTATTGAACTACCAAGCCTTGGCGTTACTATGAATGAAGGTGAGGACAGTGATGGAGGCACCCCCAGTCTACTCTGGAAGTGGTTTGGCTTCGAAGGCTGGAAGGAACTCGCTACAAGCAAACGAATCGGAGCACAGATTCTTTACAGAGTCTTATTCCTTGCTGGATTCGCTGGTTGCATCATTGCTTATACCTCAGTATACGGTGAGGATCCGCCCCTAGCTCCACTCTGTGGTCTAATGTTGGGATGGTTTCTAATCTTCCAGTTGATGATGAATTTTGTTTTCACAGCAGGTTCTCGTTAGATTATCGATTCAATACGACTTTCTACATACTACAAAAGTAGAGAACCTTACCATCTCGATTGAAAGGATGGTAATAAACAGCAGAGAAACTTATATCATGCCGCAATAATGCATACCTATGTATAAAACAGGTGTGGCTGCTGTCATCGTTTTGGTTTCCATTTTTTTACTCAATCCATTGCTATTGGCAATAACTTCTACTAATTCGGATATCAAGGAAAACTCTCATCCACAATTTGGAGATAATAAATGGTCATCTTTTATGGTAGAACAATTAGAAGATGCAGAAAATCAGTCTCGCGGTGGAGCCCATCTTCTTACTGGAGAATGGTGGGAACCAGCCAAACCATTCAATGTCAATATCAATGATATGGATGGGGATGGTGTCACCAATAGTTATGACTTGTATCCGACAGATACAGCACTACCTACTCTGAAATCGAGAGTCGATCACTGTAACATAAGTTACACGCCTTGTAACACTAGGGTTGAAGGTTTTATCAATTCACAGGACTCGACATGGAGAAGTGATATCGTTACAGAATCAAGAGATGTCGCAATTGGTGATATTGATGGAGATGGAGATCTGGACATGGTCGTTGGAAACTGGTTGAATAAAAATCAAATTTTTCTAAATGAAAACGGGCGTTTCAGTCAAATACCATTCTGGGAAAGTGATACTGCTGAGGCCACATCAACCATAGCATTAGGTGATTTAGACAAGGATGGCGATCTAGACATGGTTGTAGGTAATACTAATACTGATATGGATGGCGATGGCACTTTTGAGACTCCTGGTAGTATACAAATTTATTATAATAATAATGGAAACTACTCTCAAATAGAGCAAACTACGCTCTCGCTGGGTAATACTGATGTAAGTATTTCACTAGGCGATATCGATAACGATGGATACTTAGATTTAGCCGCAGATGGTTCTATTTTCTTAAATTCAAATGGAGTTATTTCCTCAACTACATCTTGGTTCCAAAGCGGACAAAATCCCACGTGGGGAGACGTAAATAATGATGGTTTCATTGACCTTGCTCTTTCAACATGGGCAGGCATGGATTCAAATTTGGGTAAAAATAAAATCTACTTGAATAACGGAGGTGTTTTGGATAATTCACCATATTGGACCAGTAGTGATTCAAGTGACACCAAATCTCAAGCATGGGGAGACGTAAATAATGATGGTTTCATTGACCTTGCAATCGGTAATTATGACTTCCCCACTTTTCAGGCTGATTATCATTCAGCAATTCAAGTATATCTTAATTCAAATGGAGTTCTTTCTCAATCTGCTGATTGGAGTTTCGACGAGGGTTCAGCCGAATCAATTGCATGGGCAGATGTTGACGGTGATGGAGACTTAGACCTCGTAGCAGGATATTCAAATGAACAAAATAAAGTATATACTAACATCGATGGTATTCTATCAAACGAAACAGTATGGTTTAGTCAGAATAGTGCAGTCACTCAAGCGATCGATGTTGCTGATATCAACGGCGATGGAATGATCGATATAATTGATGCTTCTTACGGCCCAAATATAGTAATTTACAACTCAGGAGCGGTTTTATCGACACAAGCAGGTTGGGAGATCTCACATTCAGAAAACTCATTGCAAGTTGATTTTGCAGACATTGATAACGATGGTGATCTCGATTTAGCCATAGGAAACTATGCTGGTGTAAATGAATTATACCTTAATTACGAAGGAACTTATCCACAAACTGCAAATTGGACAAGTAGTGATTCACAATATACAACTGACATTGAATTTGGTGATCTTAATAATGATGGATTTATGGATCTAGTTATCGGAAATCAATTTCAACCTACTCAGATATTTTTCAATGATGCCGGATCATTTTTGACAACACCTAGTTGGGATAATGCATGTGATCCATGTTACAGTACACAAGATATTGAGTTGGGAGACCTAGATGGAGATGGATTCCTAGATATCGTTGAAATTTTTGGGGGTCTTGGTAAGAGGGTTATGTTAAGTGGAGGGTTTTCGTATGATATCTTCGATGGTCATTCAGGTACCTCGGCTGATCTTGGAGATATTGATGGTGATGGTGATCTCGATTTGATTGTCGGAAATATGAATGAACCTAATGAAATATTCTTGAATAATGGTGGTCAATTCCCATCTTCACCAAACTGGGTTAGTAGTGATTCGAAAGATACACGCTCTGTGGAGTTGCTAGATGTCAATGGTGACACATTTCTCGACTTAGTAGTAGGTAACTGGGGCGAAAAGAACCAAATATTTTACAATAATTTTGGTGTAATGTCAACAACAGCAGGTTGGGAAAGTAATGATTCATTACAAACTACGGGTATTACATCAGGAGATGTTGATCGAGACGGTGATTTGGATATTGCTGTAGCTAATTATGGAGAAGAAAATCAAATCTTTTTTAATAATGAAGGTGTAATTAGCCAGTTTGCAAAATGGACTAGTTTGGATTCCCTTGAATCAATAGGACTAGCATGGGGTGATGTCAACAATGACGGAACCTTAGACTTGGCAATAGGTAGTATTGGCAATCCACAAATTTATCATGCAATAACCGATAGTGATCATGATTGGAGTCCTGATTCAATCGACCAAATGATTTTTGATCCTACACAATATTCTGATTTCGACAATGATGGCTATGGTGATAGTCTTACCGGAATTACTCCTGATTCCTGTATTGGTGACTGGGGCGATTCATGGAGAGATAGATGGGGGTGTACAGACCTTGACAAAGATGGGCAATCCGACCTCTTCGATGATTATATGAACAAACCATCGCAATGGATCGATTCCGATGGCGATGGCTTAGGAGATAATTGGGGCGATGACTCTTTGAACTTATCTAGACCCTCGCATTGGCCAGGAGAGTGGTTTGAGAATGCCTATAATTCGGACCCATCACCACTTGATATCGATAATGATGGATATGAAGATCAAGATCTTCAAGAGATAGGTTCAGTAGAACCTTATGATTTGTGCTCATTTCAATTTGGAACTTCTAACATAGATCGATATGGATGTAGGGACAGTGATGGTGATGGCTATTCTGATCCAGATGAGCAATGGACTAAAGAAGATGGGGCTGATCAATTCCCCTCTTACTCCTCGCAGTGGAACGATTCTGATAATGATGGATTTGGAGATAATCCATATCCTGCATATCAAGCGGATGATTGTCCAAATGAATACGGAACTTCTAACATAGATCGATTTGGATGTCAAGATGCGGATGGCGATGGATATAGTACTGCCAATGACTTCGATGATTTAGACCCAACAAAGTGGGGAAATGATAGGGATGGCGATGGCTTTGAAGATTCAGAGGACGCTTTTCCTGATGACCCAAATGCCAATACTGATTCAGATGGAGATGGAATCGGAGATAATACTGATGCATGCGTATATATTGCTGGAACAAGTCTTTGGACGGTAGAAGTAATTCCTTCCGAATCAGGAACATCTACATTAGAAGTTAAAATAACTCATTTAGGTTGTGAAGATGGTGATCGAGATGGCTTTGCTGACGACACCGATGATTGTCCCCTTGAAGGGGGTACATCCTCAATCAATAAGTGGGGTTGTCCTGATGCAGATGATGATGGAATACAGAATCTTGATGATGATTGTCCTACACAAGGCGGCACTTCATTTGCTAATTTGATCGGTTGTCCAGATTCTGATAATGATGGTATAGCAGACCTCGAAGACCCTGAACCATTACTATCACTAAATGGTGTATCGACATCTGATGATTGGGATGGCGATGGGATTGTGAATAATATCGATGTATTTCCATTTGATGAAACTCAATGGAACGATACTGATAATGATGGACTTGGGGATGAATTAACAGGTCGGAACCCCGATTTATCACCTAATGATGGTGATAATGATGGCTATCTAGATCCTAGTAACACATCGACAGATGATTTGGGTTGTCTTATTTATCCAGAAGATGGTAGAGATTATTTTCCAAATGATATACGCGAATGGTCAGACTTTGATGGCGATTGTATCGGTGATAATTCTGACGCAGATGATGATAATGATGGCTATAGTGATGATGCTGAATTCCTAGCAGGAACCTCTCCCCTTTCATCTGAAAGCAAACCTATCGAATCATTCGTCATCATACTCCCAGGTACTACAATTGGTTTAGGTGCGTGGGATATACTTGGCATGCTTGGTGGTATACCGATGACTATCTGGTTACTAACGGGTATTTTGACACGTAACAGTAGGACACTACATTATGAGGGGAAACTTTCCCAGGCTCAAAGTAAGAAGGAGTTAGCAGAAATCTCTGTGGCATATGAATGGTCTTTGATGTGGCGAATGATTGGACCTCATCAAGCACTACGCCTTGAAAGGATTCGTTCCAATCTCGAAGCTAAGTACGACCAAATACCATTCCTGTCTGAAGAATTGTTTGTCCAGAAAGATGTGGAGAGTAGTGTGCCATCACATATAGCTCAAGGAGTAGCAGGAACTGATGGATATGAGTGGTTAGATCATGGTGGGTCTAAATGGTATAGAACTGCCTACATGGGTGGAGCTTGGAATCGATGGCAGTGATGATGAATTTCATTTTCACAGCTGGTTCACGTTAGAGTGCCCGTACCGGGATTTTAAAACGTATTTCCTGGAACATTGGTTCCCAACGCTTGTGCGTCTAAACCCGGATTAAATCCAGCTACGTGTACAATTCACCACAATCGAAATGCTCGTGCCGGGATTCGAACCCGGGTGATCGCCTCGAAAGGGCGAGATGATGGGCCGGACTACACCACACGAGCGCCGGTGTGCCGGCCACCTGCAAGGTGTTCATGAAGTTTCAGTCTCGATTGCGATTCCATCCCACCATCGCCAAGCGAAATATAGGACGACACAACCGATTATCAGAAGGATGGCAATAATCAGCTCACGGTCGAGCAGCCACATCATTTTGTCGAGTGCGACCTGGCCATAAATGCCGATGACCAGCGCTTCGAGACCGAATCTCAGGCCGCGACCAATCAGTCCGGCCCAGATGAATGGTTTGACATCCATTTCCCCCATGCCAGCGAACCAACTGAAGACCTTGTAGGGTATTGGTGAGAACGCGGCGATAAAAATTCCCAAGGTGCCGTATCTTGCAAACAGAGCCTCGAGTTTGAGGATGTGCTTTTGACCACCAAATCTCTCGATCAATGCCCGGCCCCACTTCTTGCCAATCCAATAACCGACGATACTGCCCAATACGCTGGATATCGTGATGACTAACCACAGCAATAGCACTGTGGAGTAATTGCCGCGTTCAGCAAAAAGCATGGGCATGAACACCAAATCTGGCGGTATAGGTTGAATGATAGCCTCGCTAAATGAAATGGCAGCAAGGCTTGCAGGTCCAAATACATCGAACCACGTAAGCATCCCCTCTTTCCAACCCATGGTTGCGCTCGCTAGCACATCCGGCTTCAATCCTTGCTACTCCGAAGCCATCAAACGGATGTTCTACAAGGCGATGTCATGCCGGTGGTCGATACTGCAGCACTATTGCACTGGCCCATCGAGCGCTTACGCGGTTGTATCGCTGCATATTCTCAACTTCAGGAGTTGGAGCGTTTGAGTCCACCACGGGTGATGCTTGTCGAGGCAGCAGGTATTGAGTGGCGCACTGAGCCGGTGGCTTTGGCGCAGGAAGCCGCAGCAAAAACCGGTGATTTAGCACGTCTTTCACAAGTGGATATCGAAGTTTTAGCTTTGACGATGGCGAGTGGAGAGGTCCTTTACACCGATGATTATAGTTTGCAGAATGTTTGTAGGGCTCAAGGTTTGAGTTTTGAGGCTGTGTCGAATAAGACTTCGAAGGAACAATGGCGTTGGCAATTGCGCTGTACCGGCTGTAAGGCTAGGGTCCCAGTGACCAGTAAAGAGTTACGTGATTGTGATATATGTGGCAGTCCGATGTTGGTAAAGCGGGCGCGGTGAATGATTTAATCCGATTTTGGTGGATTTATCGCCGAATCCTCGGAATCGTCGTTGGAGTCTGTTTTGCCTTCATCAGAATCAGCGCTCTCGAGCAATGCTACTTTTTTCTCGAGTTCTTCCACACTCATTCCCGAGGGGTCAAGTCCGACTTTCTTTGCTCTGGCAATCAGTGCTTGCTCAGGTGTTCTTCCGCCCGCGCTAAGGTCTTGCTCGGTTTTTGCCGCATCGATATTGGTCACATCACCGAGTCCTTTTTGGAACTCACCTTTGGACTCGCCCATCGCTTTAGCTAGTTTTGGTAATCGATCTGCCCCGAAGAGGATGAAGAAAATCATGATTAGCGCGAGAATCTCGAATGAGCCGAAGTTCATGGTAATCAGATAGGTCCAGAGGTGCACACCTTGTCAATGTCTCGGTCTTCAGCCACCTGAAACAGGTGGAAGAAGCGCTACCTCATCCCCTTCGGAGAGTGGAAAATCCTCCTCGACTCTCTTTCCATTGACCGCCAATGCCAATCCTTGTGCCAACCAGTGTTCTAAGCCCATTTCCTCAACCAAAAATCGTACTGCACTCCCTGTGGGGATGGTGATCTGATGTTCACGCCCGGCCAATTCTTCAGCGAGTGGTCCGAATAGCAAGACCTTGACCAGCACGGGTTAGCCTGAATAGTCCACTTGATAACCCCTTTCGCACTAGGTTAGTCCATGAGTGGAGCATTGGCTTGTTCGGGATTGTGGAAGTTGTACGACCTTGGTGATGATCCGGTCGAGGCGGTACGTGGGGTCGACCTCTCAATCGAATCCGGTGAGATGGTGGCGATTATGGGCCCTTCGGGCTGTGGTAAGACCACATTGCTCAATGTCCTCTGTGGAATCGACGACCCAAGTGCTGGAGTGGTCACCGTTTCTGGTAAATTATTATACGGTATTTCCGATGATGAGCGCACGGGATTACGTGCGACTCATATGGGCTTTATTTTTCAACAATTCAATCTACTACCGGTGTTGACTGCGCTTGAAAACGTCGAGTTACCACTACTGGTCGGCAAGGTCGATGCTGCAGAAGCGCGTATCAAGGCTCGAAAAGCCTTGGATTTAGTTGGTCTAAGCGACCGCTACGATCATCGCCCAGCTGAATTATCTGGCGGACAGCAGCAGCGTGTTGCCGTGGCTCGTGCCTTCGTGCACTCGCCCGATGTGATTTTTTGTGATGAGCCGACCGGCAATCTCGATTCAAGAACCAGCGTCGAAATCATGGATTTGCTGATATCGCTGAATCGAGATGAAGGTGTGACTCTGGTTATCGTTACCCACGATGAAGAGATTGCCGCTCGCTGCCACCGAATACTCCACATGTCCGACGGCATGATGTTTGCCGAAGAGGGTTGACATGCTCGATGCGCTCATTCTCTGTCTGCTGGTGGTGCCATTCACCACTTGGTCAGCCATAGGCATGAGGCATGATTTAGGGCGTCGTTGGTATTTGTTATTGCTGGTGATAGGTCCACTTATCGATGCTTGGTTGGTATTGATTTTACTGCAGTGGTTGCAGATGAGTGGGCCGGCGACTTGGGGCTGCGCATTGGTCACGGCTCTGCTTTCACACATTCTGATGCAACCTCTGCTCTCGCCGCGACGATTATTGATCTGGCGCTTGGCGATGCAACAAGTCACTCGCCGCAAACGACAAACGGCATTGATGATGGCCGGATTATTAATCGCCTCGGCGATAATAACCTCGTCGTTAGTGGTTGGAGATTCGCTCGATTCGACCATCAGGGATGAGATTGAATCCTCATGGGATAATACCGATATTCTCATCTATGCAAAAGATCGTCGAAGCGGGGTTTCCAAGCCGCTTGATTCCAATTGGACAATCGATTTTGTCAATAGGATTTCATCTCACGAAAACGTCGCTGGTTATATGGTTGGAATAGACACATCTGCTACCGCTACCGGCCCGCAGGGATTGGCCCAGCCACTGATGCCCTGGTTCGCCTATTCCGGCGGCGAAGAATGGTCGTTAATCGGCGGCGAAGATGGCATCGCCTTCGACGATATCGGCCAAGGTGTTGTTCTCAACCGAGTAGCGGCCGATGAGATCGAAGCGGAAAGCGGTGACATCATCGGACTCTCATGGTATGTCACTAACGACCAGGGCAAACGTATCAGACTCGAAGGAAATCTCAGTGTGGTAAAAGTCGTGCCCAATATCGGTTTGGCAGCGATGGCGGGGACTCGCTCTCCAGCGATGTTTACCACTTTGGCACTGGCTCAGGACTTGCTTGAGCGCGAAGATTCAATCGAACGCATTCGCATCACTCTCGATGATGCAACTGCGGCCAATGAGGTCGGCGATGAATTATTGTCATTGGCCGATGAAATCACCACCTATTCCGATGTCGGTTTCAAATTGGACAAGGATGATGCAACCGGCGTGATTTCGATTTCTTCACAAAGCGGATTAGGTCGTCTTAGTAGTGAATTCATGGGCGCTTGGCGAGAAAACGCCACAACTCTTTCGAGCGGAGAGGTAGTGGAAGTCCTGCAGATTCCCTTGATAGAAATCAGTCATAATTATCATCGAATACTCTCTTTGCCCGATGATCAAATCAACGAAATTCTCGCCGGGGCAGAGGGGGATTGGTACGTTAGTGGTGGCGCGGTTTCCTACCAGAATGACCGCGGTGGTGATTACCATACATGGCAGGTACCCGACGGCGGGCTGATAGCCGATGTCGCATTGAGTGAAGATGGTTTACTCGTCGCTTCATCGACCGGTCTTCACCTGATTTCGACCGATGCGGATGAGAAGGTTTTGCAATTGAGCGAAGGCGATATCGCTGCGGTTCATAATCGAACTTTATTCGTCGATCTAAATTCCACTACAAGCGGCTTGAATCTGCCCTCCACCGTCTTCGATGTGCAGATAGAGGTGCTGGAAAATGGCACCTGGGTCATGGCTGAGGGTTTGCTTTCGACAACCCTGACTCACCTTGAGACCGCAGAGGTCATCACCACGACGGCAAAATGGCTTTCCTCAAGTGATGGCATACTTTTCCTCGGCGATGAATCCGGTTGGCAGTCACTCGACGGTAGCATTTCATCACCGCAAAATTGGACCGGCTTGACCAATATGTTATTGCTCGATGAGGGGGGTCAACTCACGCGGATAAATAGCATGGGCTTTGACACATTAGGCGCGGTTCATGAGCAATGTACCACGGTATTTGCTGCTCAAGGAGGCGATATTTTCTGCACGACAACTCACGGTGTGTTGATCGACCAAAACGGTGACCTGACCATCCGTTTACCGCTTACGGTCGACGTCGCCAATCTTGGTGAAATCCCCCAACTTCTCTTGGCGGTAAATGCATCATTCTCACCGGCTAAACACCGTTTGACAATAGCTGATTCACTGGAGTTATTTGCGGCCGATGAACTCTGGTTAACCGGCTTGATCCCCTACGCATATGGTGACGACACCCCTTTCCAATTTACCATAAATGGCACGATGACCGAGATAGACGCCCCCGGGCTCGACGAGTTGAGCGACCTGATTATCGGCATGGTCAATCTCAGCGATGGTGAACGCTTGGCCTCGGCTGAGGAAGGCGAGCGCAGTATGCTTATCATTTCGAGTGCTAACCTGACGACATTAGAGCACTGGCTTGATGGCATCTCGGATCACGAGGTGATGGGTCTGACGGCAAAGTCGGTCAAACTCGATTCCTTTGAAGCCGCAGAAAAAGGCGCAGGCACACTTTCGGCGATGTTTTTGGTTTTTGGCACCTTCACCATCATCGCCGGAGTACTCTTGGTCATCACCATCGCCATCATGTTGGCAGATGAGAGGCGTTCGGAAGCCGGCGTGGTGCGCGCACTCGGCTTGAAACGCGCAGATTTACGAGCATTAGCCATGCACGAGGGCATCCTTTCCTCCTTAGCAGCCTCTTTACTCGGCGCAGTGCTCGGCCTTGCCCTCGCCCTGATAATCGGTTTTGCCTTTAGTAGCGTATTTGTTTCAGCCGGTGCATCTTCACTCGCATTTGCCGCTTCATGGAATAGTCTGCTCGACGGTGCAGCCTATGGTTTCCTCATCTCGATGGCAACCATATGGCTGACCTCATTGGCGACCAGTCGCTTGAATATCGTCAAGGCCCTCAAGGGGGGGCCCATCTCGAGAACCAGAGGCATTCCCTGGTGGTTATTGCTGCTGATTATCACGAGTATTGGCGGTGGGTCCTTGGCTGGACTCTCGCTATTGGCGATGGATTCAAGTGGGCCGATCTATCTGGCAACTTGGCATGTAGCGGCTTCATTGATCATCATCGGTCTAGTGCCTTTACTCACTTTTGTAATCCCTGAACTGGTGAACTCCAATAAGGGTTTATTGCGCTGGGCACGGCGAAATTCCGCTTTGACCACACTCTCGGCCACCGGTATTACCCTCATGCTGTGGGCTATTTTACCCGATGTGCTCGACCCTATTCGGGCTAATTCTCAGCCCGATGAATTGACCTTCGCGGTTTTGGGCATCATCGAGGTTCTCGCTGGGGTCTTGATTCTGGTTGGACTGGCGCCAGCAGTAGCATCGTGGCTTGGGCGCAGACCATTTGTCACCAAGCGCTGGGGGCCGGTGGTTCCGGTTTCAATGGCCCATCCGGCAGCGTCCCCTCTGCGAACAGCGGTACTGATGGGTATGTTCTCGATCACCGTATTCAGTGTCGTCGTCCTCGCGGGATATTCCGAGCAATTTGAAATGCATTCCTCGGGTTATGTCGAAGATGCGAGCGGTGATTTTGAGATCCTCTTATCCTCGAGTCGGCAAAGCCCACTCGACCTTTCAGATAACCTCTCTCAATGGAGTCTAAATCAAACCGACATCACCCAAATAGATGCAGTCGGCCGGGTTCATCGGGCGGTGGTGTGGATAGAACAGGGTGATGAGCGCATCCCTTATGTGGCCAGAGGGGTCGATCAGGGATTCATCGACCACGGTGCGATTCCTTTGAAGGAGTGGGATGAGAGTCTTGGGGCTAGCGCTCAAGATGCGTGGGACTCACTAATGCTTAGCGACGGCATCGCCTTTGTCGACTCGTCTTTTGTCCTGATTGACCCCCTGAGTGGCGAGGCGATGTCAGGCATGCAACTTTCGATTGGAGATTCGATTATCCTAATCGATATATCGAACCCGGGTAATGAGAAAAACATCCGTATCGCTGGCATTCTTTCCGAATCTTCAAATCTATTCAGTTCAGGCATTTGGCTCGACGGTGAAGTGGTGGAAGAGCGCTTTGGAGGCACTCTTACACGGGTGTATATCTCACACGGAGAGGGGGTGTCTTCATCTGAATTAAAAGGGGTATTAGCCAAGGACCTTTCGAGTGAGGGGGTTTCGGTTTCGGTTATTGAGGAGGAGGTATTGATCCTTCAAGGGCTGGTCTTCGCAATCCTATCGATTTTCCAAGGATATCTCGCACTCGGCCTGATTGTCGGTATTGCAGGCATCGGCGTTGTCACAGTGCGTTCGGTTAGCGAAAGAAGCGCCCAAATCGGTATGCTCAGGGCATTGGGCTATACCAGAGGCATGACTCGGGCCTCTCTTCTAATCGAGGTGTCCTGGGTTGCAATTCTTGGAATGGTGAATGGAGTAGTGGTCGCAATCGGCTTCCACTATGCTATATATCGTCGATTTTGGGCCGACCAAGGAGTTGGTTTTAGTATACCGTTCTCGGTCATCTCATGGATTCTAATCGGTGGATGGATATTGGTAATTCTAGCTTCTATAGTGCCAATAAGGAGGGCGATGAATATTTCCCCCTCTGAGGCCTTGCGGGCGGTGGATTGAGGGCTTCAGCGGGTAGGTAAATCACATACAAATGGTATGTACCACTCGTGTATTGACCTCTGCTTAGTGGTGAGATAAATGTGGTGCTGCAAGGACGTTACCCGGATTTGCAACCCTTTAATCCTCAGTGAATTATACAAATTGATTGGCCCAATGGCTAAATACATTGTATGACCTCCGGACGGCTACCCGACCTTATTGGAGGAACTTGGTATGAGAAAGATAACACCTATGATACTGACTATGATTATGCTTATGAGCGCGTTTGCGAGCATTGGCTGGTCTGAGTTGGATGAAATGAAAACAAGCAATGATGCAGATGCCCGTGCCGGCCCCGATGGGGAGATCACGGACATCACCGAACCTAAAGCAACGGTGCCGCCTGGAATAGCTGGTAATCCCGTTCAGCACGCTATCGATGCTGGCAGTGAGGTGAATTTTGAAATATTCATCACAAATGCCGGCACTGCTGATATCACTCAGATGGGTATAACCGTCACGATTTATGAAGATCCTGATGG
>Ga0066376_10002929_pt1 | contig 15639 bp, 15 predicted proteins | sample Knorr_S15_td_Bot_FD_77009 | JGI IMG/M metagenome (GOLD analysis project Ga0066376, IMG submission 77009) | Marine microbial communities from Southern Atlantic Ocean transect - Knorr_S15_td_Bottom_ad_5009_LV_A | ecosystem: Environmental > Aquatic > Marine > Oceanic | place: Southern Atlantic... | reverse complement strand
GTTGCATAGCTGGTAGTGCGGCGGATTTGTAATCCGCAGGCCGGGGGTTCGAGTCCCCCCGCAGGCTCTTTGATTATTGATGATATTAGCGAGTCTGCTAAGCGCTTGTGCGTCTGTATTGATAGATAATGTTCAGCACACGCTAGGTATCGCATTGCCGCACAATGCTCAACCCCCGCAGGCTCTTTGATTATTGCTGATATTAGCGAATCTGCTAAGCGCCTGTGCGTCTGTATTGATAGATGATGTTCAGCACACGCCACCTCTGAATTATCGCTAGGAGAGACATGAAGAAGCGTTGGGAAACTCTATAAACAGATTTTCAGATTTTTTTTTGTGCCCCGAAACTGGACACCTGATGGTGTGACTGCGAGTGACCTTGCAGATGGAGACCTGTACCACCGCTCACTATACGCAGAGGGGGATATCGAACGACCGCTTGGTTGGCATCGCGACAGTATTGCCAAACTAGTCCAAGCAGCTGCTGATAGGATATCCGATGGTAATCTTGTAGTCGATTACGGTACTGGAACTGGTGGTTCAGCAATTGAGTTATTCAAGATCCTAGACTCCAAAGGAATACAAATCACACTCGTTCTTGTTGACCCACTGCCCTCCTGGTTCTCCAAAGCGTGGGAGTTGCTGCATCAGCGCAGTGATGTCGAATTCCGACTCTCCTTTGATTACGATTCTGAGTTGGGAAGAAAGAGATTCTTCACAGTCACAGAACTTCTCGAGGGGCGCCAAGCCGACCTGATTCTCTCCTCAAGCACAATGCACCTGATTCCAGCCAAAACAATCCCTTCCTTGATCGAGGAACTCCATGCCGGGCTTGTACCTGGAGGCTGGTTCATCTGGGATAGTGGCGATATCGATGCACCGACTCGGCCCGCTTCCTCCTGTCTTTTGCATGACCCCTACCGAGGTGTACATGCCAAGGCTGTTGCATCCGCTGAGCATCAAGCTGCACTCTCAAGACTTAATGATGAGATGCAGGCTCAGCGCATCCTGCAAAATACGGGGCGAATATTCCCCACCCCACCGACGGCTGACATCATTACCAATGCAATCGATGCTGTTGGATTCCAGAGCGAATACTCGACACTGGAGGTCAGCATGACTGATGCGGATGCATTACGATTCATCCTCGTGCCTCGTTTGGCTGCGGTTGCGGCTGGCATCGAGGATGAGGCAGCTCGAACGGCTTTGATTAAGCGTTGTCTGGCTGAGACGCTGGACGAGTTACGCGCATCTGGGCAGGCTGATGAGAATGGATACCGCTCTCACTGGACCTATGGTGAGCATCAGAAACTCTCATGAAAACCCCCCTCGCCACTATCTGGAATGGTGCTCAGCGTATTGCCATCATATTTCTGCACAATGCTCACCCTTAGCAGGCTCTTTGATTTTAGAAGAATTAGAACATTGTGTGTTGTTCTCGCCCCCTAAGGGGGCGTGGCTTTGAATGCCTACATTGATAGGGGTTCTGTAATCTCCGTGGACTCAGAGGCTTGCCCATGCGTACTCGTATTTTGATTGGACTGTTGTTTTTGACAGCAGCTTTTGCTCCACTTGCAACTAACCAAATTCCACTTGGAATTGATGAAGTTTTCACTTCAGAAACAAATGATGACCCACGTGAACCCACCAAAATGAATAAATTATCAGGAACACGAACTGTGAATAATGCAGGTGGCCGTGCCCCTTGTCCAACTATCCAAACTGATGCTGGAATGACCGGTGATGCTGGAAATGATAGTAATACATCTAGACCTCTTGGACAAAACCCAACAACCTCGAAGACTGGCTGCATGGACGCAACAGATGATGCAGATTTCTATTCATTCTCTTACACCTCTGGCAAGGATATCGATGTGGAACTGGTGGTTCCAGCAGGTGCGGATTTCGATCTTTATCTGTGGGATGGCGTTAGCCAGTATCCATACAATGCTTATTCAGAATTCGCTGATCCATTGGAAAAGGTGACCAGCATCGGCAGTTCGATCTCTGGGGTTGCTGGAACATACTACCTGCGTTTGCAGGTATGGACTGGCGATGGAACTTACACCTTGAGAACCTGGACCAATAATTCCCCTCCTGCACCTGATTTGCTGACTACTGCAATTACCTCCCCAAGCCGTGGTAATGCAAGCGACGTTGTGGATATTGCATATACAATTGAAAACATAGGAAATGATAACAGCAGTAATTTCAATGTAACTTTCATTCTATCAGAGGATGAAACATATGACTGGTCAGATACTCTTCTATCTCATATAGAGAACCACACAAACCTTGGAGAAAATACCAGCCTAAACAATACTGCGACCATTACAATCCCTTCCACCCTTGCGAATGGCTCCTACCATTGGTTGGTATGGCCGGATGCTTATGGGACGATTACAGAAAAGAATGAATCCAATAATATGATGGCAAGCCCAGTGAAGATGACGGTTGGGGAATCCTGCGAAGATTTCCACCCAAGTGGACAAGATGATGCAAGTTCAGGCCAAGATGCAGCAGCAAATTGGAGTGATGTTACAACTGCCACTGGTGATAATTACACAGGAATGATTTCTGGGTGTATGGACGGAAATGATGGAAATGATAACTACCGCTTCGATGTACCTATCAATCACGATTTGAAAGTTGTTTTGACTAGTCAAGGGGATGACAGAGGATACATTGATCTCCTTTCCTCAAATGGTTCATTTGTTGATTTCGACTACTCTTGGAATACTTCTACTAAGAGTGCAACAACCTCGGGTGGAGACTATGACGGCGATGGAGGAATCTTCTACGTCAATATCAGCCACTCAGAAGGAGCAGGGAACTATACTCTCGATGTATGGACCAACTATAGTGCTCCTGCCCCGAACCTATTCGTCGAGGATGTTAGTGGGCCTCTTACATCAAACCCAGGGGATTCAATAACAATCGACTTTGATATCAGCAACGATGGAAAGGTTGACTTGAGCAATTCAACACTTGTCAGTGCGTGGCTATCAGTAAGCACCGATTGGTCAGAGTACGACCATGAAATTGGTAATACTACCATCTCATCAGTAGTTGTCAATGGTACAACAAATGGTCAAATCAATGGCCTCGTCCCTCAGGATATTATTGAAGGAAATTACAGCATCATCGTGATTGTCGATGGTGATGAAATGATCGATGAAGTAAATGATGATGATAACACTGGAAATGCCCTCGAACAAGTACTAATCGGTTCAATCCCTTCAGGATGTTCAAGCCAAAATGATGCCCTATCTGGCGGTGATGCTGGTAATGATGCGAATAGTGCATATGACCTTGGCACAGATGCCTCAGTAGAAGTCATCGGCTGTCTCGATAAAAATAGTGATGCATCAGATTTCTACAAGGTAACTATGAGTTCAGGGATGGATATCTCTGCAATCCTAATTGTTGCACCAAGTTCAGACTTCGACTTGGATTTGAATAATGCTCAAGGTCAAATGTTGGTCCAAAGTTGGGGTGCAGGTAGCAATGATGAAGATGTTGCTAGCGATGATGGTGCTGGTGGAGTATTCTATCTTGAAGTATCAGCTTGGTCAGATGCAGGTGAATACAGATTGATAATCAACGATGCCAACGATCAGGTCACACCAGTATTCACCTGTGGCCAACAGATGGACCTTGGACTGAATGGGGATGCCAGCGATGCTAGCAGTAGCCCCACTGCCTTAGGCGACAATCCAATGCAAATTGGAATGGGCTGCCTAGACGGCAACGATGTTGCTGATGCATATGGCTTCTCTTTGACAGAGCAACAGAATATTGAAATCACCTTTTCACAAGATGGGGAATCAAACTTTATGGTCGCTCTTTACGAAGGAAATAATTTCATCGAAAGTTGGGATAACACTACTGCTTTGGTAGAATGGGAAACTCTTGGTACCGAGCGTGAAGGTACCGATTTATCCTACCGCGTAGTCATCGGAGCCAATGGTGGAGTGGGCTACTACAACCTTAGCATCACTACAACTGATGCTGCTGCTCCTGATTATGTAGCGGATGTAGTAAACTGTCCAATCGACCTCATCAGTGGAGAAGAGGGATACTTTGGTTGGGAGTTCTCCAATATTAATGGAGTATCACAAGGCCCAGTTTCATTCAGTATATCTCTTCTTGATGAAAATAGTCAAGTAATCGCAGTTCTTTACAATAGTAGTGCAATTTTGGATTCGAGTAATGCAGAGATGGAAAGCGGAAGTTCATCCTATGGATTCCCAGAAGCGATGGAAAGCGGGTCATATTCCTGCCAACTTGAAGTTGACCAGGAAATGCTAATCGTTGAAGATAATGAAAGCAATAACATCATCATAGGAAATTCATTCAACATCACCAATTATTGGGACCTTTGGGCAAATGACATAGACCAAGATGGATACAATACCACCGATACTGGCGATGGAATAGTTGATGCTTGCCCTGAATCATTTGGAGAATCAACGGGAGATAGATATGGTTGCCCAGATATTGATGCAGATGGTTGGTCAAACGCCAACGACATCATGCCATTAGATGCAAGCCAATGGGTTGACAGTGATGGGGATGGCTATGGTGATAATTCGAATGGCACCGACGGCGACCAATGTCCAGATGTTGCCGGAGTCTACAATGGTGAAGGTGGACAAGGCTGTCCACTTGCAGGTGCAGTTGACACCGATGGAGATGGAGTCTTGGATGAAATGGACGATTGCCCAGAAACCCCTGCTGAAGATGAAGTAGATGTCAAGGGCTGTACAATTGTCGATAATACTGGCAACAATGGCAATGGCGGGACAGACCCCGGAAATCAAGGTGGCGATGAACCAGATGAGGTCACAAATGAGCCAGATAATGGAGATGATCCAATCGAAGAGGAAGATGATGCACTAGAAGAAAATGTTCTCGGACTTTCTGAAGATGAAACTCTGCAATATGGAATGCTGGGTGGAGCAATCTTAGTAGTTCTAATGCTCTTGATTTTGATACTACGTGGCCGTGGTGAGGATGATGATGAATTAGCAATCAATCAAGCATTCAATACTGGTTTAATGAATGGAGACCCATATGGTGGAGTAGCAGCTCGCACCCCAGAGGCTATGGCATATGAGCAGCAATTGATTGCATCTGGATATGATGCAGCAACAGCAAGAGCATATGCTGACCACTATTTTAACAACCAGTGAATCAATAATATCGGATGAAAATCCCCCTAATTTGGGATTGCTTGAAGGGGTGACACTACATGGATGAGCACATGCAGAGCGTAAATAGTGAGAAATCACTCCAACTAGGAGATGATTTCGCAGTTAATCTGCTCAACCCATTAGCCTCCAAAAAATCTGGCGATGACCCCATCTTTTTTTGGTTCAGCAGATATATTTCTGCTCGTGATGCTGGACGTGATGCTGTAAACGGAACGCTTGGCTCTTTGCTCGATAATTCAGGCAATCTAATGTTGAATAGAATCGTCATTGATTCCATGAGAAAACAAAAAGGGCACGATATGGCCGGTTATGCTCCATTAAGAGGAATTCCTGAATTTAGAGAATTAGCGATTGATTTAGCATTGGGTGAACACCGCAAAGATATCCCAGCATCCGCTCTTTCAATAGCAACCCCTGGGGGCTGTGGTGCTCTATATGTAGCAGCAAATAACTTTGCAGACCCAGGAACTAAAGTTCTGTTACGAGACCTTCATTGGGGTCCCTACCAGACAATCTTGGCTGAAAATCAATTGACTAGCACAAGTTATCCTCTTTGGGGTTCAGGTCTAGAACTTCAAATAGCACTTGAAGAATTGTGTAAAAGTCAGAAGAGGATTCTCTCATGGCTGAACGACCCTGCGCACAATCCAACTGGATTGACGTTGACTTCACAAGAAAGAGAACAAACTCTCAATGCTTTCATGGATTCTGCAAATAAGAACCCAAGCATTGGCCACACACTTCTAATCGACTCTGCCTATCATCTCTATTCAGAAGACCCACACGCTTGGGCAAGGACAATTTCAAAACTCCACGACTGGCCGAGCAATCTTCTGATTCTCTTTGCCATTTCATGTTCAAAATCTCACACAATTTATGGCATGAGAACTGGTGCAATTGTTTGCCTACATCCAGATCAAAAATTCTTGCAGAAATTGGATGAGGTTATCCTCCATACTGGAAGAGGTACTTGGAGCGCAGCACCTCGGCTATCCCAAGTGGCACTTTCCCAAATCCATGCAGAGTGTGAAGATGAATGGTGTGATGAAAAAGATACGCTAAAGTCAATCTTGAAAGCACGAAGAAAAGCATTCAATGAAGAATTGGACAATGTTTCTCTCAAGGCATTGCCAAATCACGATGGTTATTTCGCCTTCATCCAATGCCAAAACCCAGAAGCAGTGTGTGAATCTTGTGCTGCAGAAGATGTATACCTTGTTCCTCTAAAAGGCGGAGTTAGAATAGGTATCTGTGCAATACCAAGTGATAAGATGGCTAGAGTTGCCAATGCTCTTGCAAATGCTTTGAGGTGAAAACTTGCAGCACTTGCGCACTAATTTGCTCCTAACATCCATAATTTGCTTGGTGATTGGTGCTATGTTTATCATTTCAAAGGAAGACCTTGGGATATCCATTGGAGCGCCTATTTCTTTGCTAGGAATGGTCATTTTTATTTGGGGTGTTTCAATCAATGAAGAAAATGCAGGTTGGTCAAAAGAAAAGATTGCAAAATGGATTCCTGATGCTGAAGAAATGGCAGAGGCTGGACGAATAATGTACAGAGTTGATACAACGCTTGATGAGCCAATAATCACTACGGTACTATGTGGTTCTTGTGGAAATATAAGCGAGCAAGAGGGTGTGAAGCCCAAGACCTTCGCCTGTCCGACATGCTCTAAGGAATTATGGCAAGAAGAAGAATAACAAGACCTCTATCTATTTGGAATTAAGTACATTTTGACGAAGTAGTTGAAGAAAAGGTCATGACTTGGATTCGGCTCGAAGCCAGCATGAGCAGCCACTCACTTAGTAATCCTCAGCGTCGCCTATTACGGGCGATGCAGGAATCTGGCGCTCAAACTTGGACAATAGCATCAATTCTAGAGGCTTGTGGATGGAGTGACCAAGCCCAAGCAGCAGGCTCAGCCCTCGGTTTGGTAGAAGCAGGCTTTGCTGATGTAGATGAAAAAAGCACCACAAAGTGGACTCTCGGTACCGAAGGTAAAGAAGCTCTAGAAAACGGATTGTTAGAGGCGCGCCTGTGGACTTGGCTCTCAAATGCCAAAGAAAACCAGTCCTCCATGCGAGATTTGCAATCTTCAGGCATTGTAGAAAAACACGAAACAGGTGTCGGAATTGGCCTATTGAAAGGCTTAGGAGTAGAACTAGAATCAGGTTGCCTGATAATCCCCACAGATAATAGGGCAGAAGATATCATCCAAGAACGTTCTGACTTCCTTTCCAATATCGTTGAAGGTCCCCTATTGGACTATTTCAAAGGGCGAAAAGGATTACTCCAATCCTCTGAATCAACAAGTAGAACGTGGACGATAACAGAAGCAGGAGTGAGTGCGGTAAACCTCGATGAAGTGGACGAGGTCGTTGAGTTAACTCCTGAAATACTACAAGGTGAAGAATGGCGAAATATGACTTTTAAATCATTTGACCAGACTCTTGAATCAACTACTCCAACCACTGGTAAACCTCACCCAATGCAATCTCTGATCGAACGGGTTCGTTCGGTATTTTTAGAAATGGGCTTCAGCGAAATAGATGGAGACTACGTCCAAAGTGCCGGTTGGAATATGGATGCATTATTCATCCCTCAAGACCATCCGGCCCGTGAAATGCAGGACACTTTCTATCTCGATGAACCAGCATCGTTAGAAATTGATGAAAAGAATCTCAAGCAATGGAGAGATATCCACCAACATGGTGGTGACACTGGCTCAACTGGCTGGGGTGGTGAATTCAGCGATGAGATTGCACGTAAGGGCTTACTTCGCACTCATACTACGGTAAATACCATCAAACACCTCGCAGATGCTCCTGATGAGCCATGCCGTGTATTCGCAGTTGGTAGAGTATTTCGCAAGGAGAGCATAGACCGCACCCACCTGCCTGAATTCCATCAAATCGAAGGAATAATCATGGAACCAGGAGCGAACCTACCTATGTTAGTCACCACTCTGAAGACCTTCTATGCCAAGATGGGTTACCCAGAGGTCAGGGTTCGACCTGCCTATTTCCCCTATACTGAACCCAGCCTTGAGGTTGAAGTGAAATGGCGAGGCAAGTGGCTAGAATTAGGAGGTGCTGGCATTTTCCGTCCTGAAGTTAGTGAGCCACTTGGAGTTAAGTGGCCAGTTTGTGCTTGGGGCATGGGTTTGGAACGCTTAGCAATGCTAGTTCTCGGTCTTGACGATATTCGTCAACTGTACATTTCAGATCTCGAATGGCTTCAGAATCAACCGGTCTTATGACCACATTGTTGAAAGAGTCCCTCGTCCCCCCAGTTTACTATGCCACCAGCAAAAGGCCAACCGGTCCAAACAATTGAAATGTTAATGTCGAATATCGAAACTATACCCGGACAATCAATTGTACAGATGCTGGGAGTAGTCACTGGCTCAACGGTTAGAGCAAAACACATAGGCAAGGATATCCTAGCTGGATTCAAAAATATCGTTGGTGGTGAACTAAAAGGCTACACCGAATTGCTTCAGGAAGCACGCACACAAGCCTTGCAACGCCTAGTCATGGAGGCTCATTCACGAGGTGCAAATGCCATCGTTAACATCAGATTTGCAACCTCAGCAATTGCCGGTGGGGCAGCAGAATTGATGGCTTACGGAACAGCAGTAGTAGTTGGATAGGTGTGAGATATGCCACAAGATAAAGTCGACCTATTCTTATCAGTTGGCATGCCCTTGATTGTTACAGTTGGACCACTTTTATTCAGTTGGATATTTGGAAATATATATCAAAAGAAAAAACAAGAAGAATTAGAAGCAAGGATTCAGGCCTTTGGAACTGATAATTTAACAACTCTAAAAACACCCCCAGCACAAGTTTCAGCATCAGAATTGCTAACTGCCAGTATCATTATGTCTGTTAGTTGGTGGCAAAAGTTACTCGGTGGATTAAAGACTATTTTTGGTGGCCAAATTCAAACTTGGGATGAGGTATTGACTTGGGCAAGAAAAGAAGCAATGCAGAGGCTTCGTGAACTAGCAAGGACAAAAGGGTTTGACAATGTAATAAATGTCAGATTAGAGACTTCAGAAATTCAATCTAGCAAAGGCCGAAACACAGCCATTGAGATTCTAGCTTATGGTACCGGCATTAAAACCTGATAAACAAGGGGCAAGAGCGGCAGGTAATGGCAGGCGTCTGGATACTAGCGGGCTTGATCTTGGTCATAGCCTTGGTTGGTGGTCTACTTCCGGTTCTTGGAAAGTGGCAGCAAAATCAGAAACTTCTACACAAATCCACCAGTATCGCGGCAGGATTCCTACTTGCATCTGCATTATTGGTCATCCTACCTGAGGGGTTCTCACTTGCTGGAGATTCAAACCATTTATTGATGGGAGGAGTAGTGCTTTCTGGATTCGTGATGATGTTGATTTTGGAAGGTAGCGGTATTGGACATGCAATTCACGAAGAACATCATGACCACGAAGGAGAACATGGGCATACTCATGTTCATCACCAAACCGCACCCTTGTTACTTGTGCTTGGATTATCGCTCCATGCTGCGGTAGATGGTTTGGCTATTGGCTCTGCCATTGCTTCAGGAGAAACTGCCATCTCCGCGATAATCGCGTTGGCGGTAATATTGCACAAAGTGCCAGCAGCCTTCAGCCTTGGAGTATTCTCTATGCATCAAAATACTCAGAAAAAGAATGTTGTCCGAGATGTAGTTTTATTTTCCTTAGCAACTCCAGTATTTATCGTCCTATCAGTCTTCATGATGCAAAACCTAGCACATGAAACCATTGGTTTATTGTTGCTATTTGCAGGTGGCACATTCCTATATGTTTCAACAGTTGATACCTTGCCTGATATCCATAATGCTGAAACAGGAAGGGCGGCGATGCTTCACGTTGTTATGGGTGCAGGCTTACTCACAGTGGCTTTAATTGCCGCAGATTATTCCGGAGTTTTGGAATTGGGACATTAAAAACCAAATGAACTCATCGATGAATTTCCAACTTAGCCCATGAAAGGATATTTCCATTCTACCCGAATTTATTCGGGACCTTTACAGGTGGAAATCTCAATGTTGGATTTTCAACTTAGCCCATGAATGGGTATTTCCATTCTACCCGAATTTATTCGGGACCTTTACAGGTGGAAATCTCAATGTTGGATTTTCAACTTAGCCCATGAATGGGTATTTCCATTCAGTGGGCGCCGAATCAGTGCGCTTAATAGTGCGCGGACTTAACCAGCGTAACAAATTCAGCGGACTACCAGCCTTGTCATTTGTACCACTAGCACGAGCACCACCAAACGGCTGTTGGCCAACCACTGAACCGGTTGGCTTGTCATTGATGTAGAAGTTTCCAGCAGTGAAGCGCAACTTCTTGCTGGCCAATGCGATGTTTTCCTCACTGCTGCTGAAGATTGAACCTGTCAAGGCATAATCAGAAGCAGAATCACACATTTCCAAAGCCTCTTCAAACTCATCATCTGGATAAATGTAAACGGTTAGAACTGGACCGAATATTTCCTCAACCAAACATTCAGCATTGGGATTAGTTGTACGGATGATGGTTGGCTCCACGAAGTAGCCAACACTGTCATCACAGCCACCTCCAATCAAAATCTCACAGCAATCACGAGCCTTTGCTCTGTCGATATATCCTTTGATATTATCAAAGGAACGCTTGTCTATAACCGCGGTCATGAAGTTACTGATATTTGCAGCAGAACCCATTGTTATCTTGGCAACTTCAGCCAACAACTCATCTTCGATATCTGCCCAAACTGATTCGGGGATGTAGGCTCTACTACATGCGGAACACTTCTGACCTTGATATTCGAATGAGGCAAGAACAAGGGCGATAATCAAACGGCGGCGGTCGCAATCATGGTGTGCAACCACGAAATCCTTACCACCAGTTTCGCCGACAATTATCGGATAAGTACCGAGGCGAGGAATGGCTTCAGCAACCTGAGTCCAAAGTCCTTGGAAGGTCTTGGTAGAGCCGGTGAAATGAACACCTCCAAAGGATTTGTGATTCAGTGAAATTTCAGATATCATCGGACCAGAAGATGGTACAAATTGAATGACACCTGGTGGAAGGCCGGCTTCCATTAGAATCTGCATAACATAGTAGTTAGAAAGAATCGAATTACGACTTGGTTTCCATAAGGCTGTGCAACCAACAACTGCCGGAGCAGTTGGCAGATTACCCCCAATAGCAGTGAAATTGAAGGGAGCAATGGCAAGAATGAATCCCTCAACAGGACGCATCTCCATTGAGTTGTGGACACCAGGTGGGCTGATTGGTGGTTGTAATTGGTCATGGAACTGGCGGGCAAAGTAGGAGTTGAAGCGCCAGAAGTCTATCAATTCACAAGAAGCATCTATCTCTGCTTGGAAGGCGGTCTTACTCTGGTTCAACATGGTAGCAGCATTCACCTTCATTCGTTGTGGCCCAGCAAGAATGTCTGCTGCTCGGTCAAGGATATCGGCCCTTGCCTCCATTCCCAATTCAATCCAATCCTCTTGGGCTGCTGCAGCACCATCGCATGCACGTTGTAATTCATCAGGTCCAGCAAGATGAACTTTAGCGATAATATGTTGATGGTCGTGTGGAACAATCTGGTCCATGGTATTTCCAGTGAAAACTTCCTCTCCATTGATGATACATGGAACTTCTACTATCAATTGTGATTGGCGTTCATATTCGGCAATTATTGCACTGCGCTCATCAGAGTCTGGAGCATATTGTAGGACAGGTTCGTTATACGGTTCTATCATCATCAAAGGTGGCGAGATGAAATACGGTGAATATCGTTTCGCTTGAGATTCCTTACTCAATCATCGTCAGATACATTGAACTTCTCTCCAACCGAACTTAACTCCTCGAGTAGAGATTCTCGCACTTCTTCTTCAAGTTCCTCATCTTCCAATAAAATGCGGATTTCCTCGGCACGCTTTCTTGTAGCAGTCCGTGCTTCCATCTTCTTGACCTGAACTTCTGCTTCCTTTTCACGTGCCTCTTCTTGGCGCTTTATTTTCTCTTCCTTTGCCTTCTTCTCTTCTTCCTTCTTGGCTCTTACTTCTACTGCATTATCGGTTGCAGGGTCATATTTCAATTGCACATGTGGGAATGGGATCTCGATATTTTCCTGTTCTAAATGGAGCAAAATTTGGCATTGTATCTGGTCCTTTGCCACCCATTCATCATCATAATCTTCAACCCAACAACCGTTCCAATAATCATGTTGACCTCAATCTTATCTCCGACCTCATATGGTTTGTCAATCATCATTTGTGCAGAGGTGATATCAACCTACAAATGGGCTAGAATCAGCAATATGGCTGAACCCCAAATAAACCCTTTTGCAATACCAACTATGATTGTATTGCCACCAGAAAGTCCGAGGTCGGCTTTGTCATCCATTACTTCAAGGGCCCCAGGAAGATATAGGGAAGTTGATTTAGAAAAGAAACGGCCAGTTAAGAACATCAAAATCAGGACTACTAGTGTGGCCATCGTTGAAGCGATGATTGAATCGCCATCGATTGCCCATACTACAGTCAAATAAAGACCAAGTAAGAAGGTTGCATAATTCAAAGTGGAGTTGCTAACTTCATGATAGCATCGTCCCAGTCGGCATTTGTTCGGTTTACCACCCACTTGGAAGGTGCCCAGATGAGGATGCGCACCATCATTGCACCGAGGATTGAAAATCCAATCCCAACGAGGATTTTTTGCCATACAGAAAGAGAGTCAAGAGTGCTACCCATCTCAGTTACTACGTCCCACATAATTACAGGCGTGTACTCTGTTATCATCAATGCTTTGCCAGCATTGGCTTGCGCAACAAACAAAGAGGGGTTGTTTGTCGCAGTGGATTGTAGGGCGCTTAGCTCAGTTGGAAGAGTGCTTCGTTTGCAACGAAGATGCCGGGGGTTCAAATCCCCCAGCGTCCACCACTGGTTTCTTTTCGATTGATGTCGTGGTGTCCACTTTGGTCGTGGACAGCCCTTTCGTTGGTTGCTTCAGTCCACTCCCCCCAGCGTCCACCACATGAACGGTATAGACGCCCCCGCGTCCATGCCCCTCAGGGCCGAAAGAGGCTACTGCTCGGCTTCCGTTGTAGCCTTTCTCATAGAGTCTGAACCCCTCAGCGATGTCCATCCTCATGGGTGTGCGGAAGTTTGTGTCTTGACGCACCGATGTCATCTGTGAATGGGCTGTGCCGTTCAAAGTGAATCATCGAATGCAGGATGGTGCCTGTCAGCAGCCTGTGCTTTCGATTTTGTGCGTCGATACGCTCTCTTGTTGAATGCTCAATCGAAGTGATCTCGTTGATTAGCGCTTCTTGGTCGTTCGCGCCCTCCCAGACAATCAGAGAATAAACCGTTTCGAGTGCGTGAAATTCATCCATCACTATGTCTGTGTAGGTCGTGCTGGTGCGAGTGACGTTCACCACCACCATCATGACCAACAGCGCGCTGAGTACGGCTATGGCGATTGGTTTCGCTTCCCATCCTATGATGGCCTGCACGCCACCGGTTCCGATGACCAGCGCTACGATGAGAAAGGAACCCATCTGCACGACTTGAGTACGCGTCGAGGACAACTCGCTGTTAGCAGCGAGCGCGACATCCATCTTCAGGCGGATATATCCGAGGATGCGGTCGAGATCACGGCCGCGCAGAATCTCCTCAGTTGCCTCCAGCGTTTTTACAGGCATCTGGGACGACTTGACGCTAATCGGTTCATCGGCCATGGCCGACCGACTCGGTCGGTGTTCATGAAAGGCATCCTATCAGGAATCATCAGCGGGTATAGTCCACACTATGTCCCGAACGCACAATGGTCTGCATCCTATCAATTTGAATATGACCTCACAAATCAAGGTTGTGATTGACCTCCCATGGTTTCTTTGGATTCCCGATGAGTGGTGGAATCGACTCATTCGCTGGCGCAAGAAATCGCGGCTATCGGTGTGATATTGTGTGCATATGGGTATGGCAGGTTATTCCGCTTATTGGTTCATGAAGAAAACTGCCGGTTGGGCTTCTGATGCAAAGGATGTCCTTGACGTGGCTACTGGTGGTGGCCTTGGTTCATTCCTACAAAAAGAAAAGGGAATGAGCGAGAAGGATGCAAAGAAGTTGCGCCAATCAGGAATAGGTCAACCTTTGGATAACGTACCCATAGTCGGGCTATTACTGCGGTTGTTTGGTTAACGAATTAAGAGTTAATTTACACACATACTGAAGCGATTCTGAAGTCAATTTGAAAAAGTACGCCGTCATTATCTCCGACGATTATTACACAAGGGGGTGCTTCGCAGTGTGCTTTCTACACATTTATACAGTGGCTAGCCTCTAAATTAGCCCACTGCGAAGCGAGACGAATATCCGAAATCTTAGCGATTAGTCTCTCCATTCTTCCCAGTGTTCGGTTCTTTGATTTCGAATAAACCAACGTCCACTATTTGATGGCCATTCAAGATATTCATACCCATCATCTTGATTGATTTCTCCCTTTATCGAATCTTTTGGAATATTCATATCATAGATTTCTTGACCTTCATCTTGGAATCGATCGATATCATCTATCCGCATAGCCAAATCTTGTGATAACAATTCTGAACGCTCTTTTGTATCGATTGTACCTGCTAGTCCAAAGTATGCATCAGTGTGAGCAATACGCTTCAATTCCGAATTATCCATTTCAAATAAATCAGCAATCAAAGTATTAATTTTCTCCCTAGTGGCTTTTTTCAACTCATTATTTGTATATCGTGCAGTAAGATCCGATTTTAATTGATGTAATTCTTCATGCATTATTTCTGAATCGTAATAATAAGCTTGTACAAGGGATTGCAGATATCCAAGTTCTTGTTCTTCTTCTGCACTCAATTTAGATTTCTTTCTCAAGAATTGAACCCATCTAAATGCATCAGGGAGCATTGCAGCAACTAAATTTGTTTGCATAAATCCGAGAACGGCAATTAATATTGCACCATAACCGACTGTTTTGAAGACAGTTTCTTCATCACCAGCATACAACTGTTCCATGTAAGTCTTAGTTTCTTCTTTAGGTTCTATTACAATCTCACAACCTTCAACATTAACAATCTTATATTGTGGAGTATTTGCGCATTTATCAATTAAATCGTCTACTCCATCGCCATCTGCATCAAGTATACATCCATCGATACCAACAAATCCACCTACAACTGTTGAAGGACATAGGTCCTCGGAGTCCCAAACTCCATCTGCGTCAGTATCAATTTGTGTTGTTTCGTTTTCATCACCGCTTGAATTATCATACATATTTGCAATTCCATCTTTGTCATCATCAGGACAGCCATAGAATCCATCTGCTGAAGAATTACCAAATTGTGTTGGACAATGATCAGCAAACACAGCACCTTCAACAAATTC